>Ga0123356_10001063_pt1 | contig 30450 bp, 20 predicted proteins | sample TergutEmb28metaG_2_FD_92546 | JGI IMG/M metagenome (GOLD analysis project Ga0123356, IMG submission 92546) | Embiratermes neotenicus P3 segment gut microbial communities from Petit-Saut dam, French Guiana - Emb289 P3 | ecosystem: Host-associated > Arthropoda: Insects > Digestive system > Gut ...
CCTTTCCTGAAAATGAAGTTCTTGCGGATGTTTGCATACAAGGATGAACGATCCGGCTGCGTTAGAAAGCCGCAAGCAGGCGCGCCTTTTTCTTTGACAACCCACGTGCCCTCTCTTTTAAAACAGACGCCGTCTTGTTCGGCAAGAATGTCAGGGGCAAACCGGCTTTCGAAAGCGTTCTTAAGCGAAGTAAGACCATTGTCGTGATACACGAAATCTATGCTGTCGGTAAAGAAGTCGCGATAGTTGAGCTCTGCCTCGGGGCCTCCGACCATGATGTACAGATCAGGGAACCGCTGCTTCAAGTGAGCCGACGTTTGTATGATGTAGTCGGTGGTATTGGCGTTTGCGTTAAACCCGACGCAATCAAAACCGCCGCGTTTGATTTTGCGGGCAAGCCTGGGAAACCTGAACTGCCTTGGATGTTGGAACTCATCAAAGATCTCGTTTTTAAAACCGACGTCGTTAAGAAGACTGCTGATGTATTCAAGCCCCAAAGGCTCGAGATTTGCGACGATGGATGAGAACTTCGGGCGTACAAGCAGGACCTTTAGAGCACCTTCTGCAGCTTGAACACATTCCTTCACAAGCACACCTCACATGATATTCAGCAACCGTCAATACGAACCACATTATTTGTTGTATCCCATTCTAACAAGACGAAGGGCCGATGAGCTCTTGGTACAACAGCTTGCATGATAAGAAGAGGCAAGCAGTATGCTTTGAGAGGTTTTTTAATCGTAAACAAACGGTGCAGAACCGTTGCTACAGGTACGTTGACCGTCTTCGTATTATTGAAGTAAAATTTGTCCTTTATAACCATATAACAATCGAGGTAGAACAATGTCATTTGAGAGGTTCACCGACAAAGCACGTAGCGTCCTTGCCTTTGCGCAGGAGGAAGCGCGTGCGCTCAAACAGACCAATGTGGGCACCGAGCATCTGCTTTTAGGTCTGTTACGCGAGCGTGATGGTTTGGCAGCACAAGCCCTGAAAAATCTTGACATCACCTACGATAACGTGCTTGCCCAGATAAAGGGACTCATTGAGGGCTTACCGGAAGCGCCGACGGGGCACTTAAGCTTTACGCCTCGCGTTAAACGCGTTTTAGAGCTCGCTTTGCGTGAGACCATGCAGCTCGGTCAAAACTATATCTCGACTGAACATCTGCTGCTTGGCATCGTACGCGAAGGCAACGGCGTTGCCATCCAGGCGCTCTCGCAGATGGGCATCGACGGGCAGGCGGTACGGGCAGCGGTCATCGATTTGCTCCACAAGTCCTCGACCTATGCAGGCGGGCCCGAGTTCATGGAAGACGACGCACACAGCCGCGAGGGCGAAGGAATTCTGAAGGAATTCGCCACAAACCTCACCAAACTTGCCGAGGAGGGCAAGCTTGACCCGGTGGTTGGCCGCGAGATCGAACTTGAGCGGGTCATGCAGATATTGTGCCGCCGTGCCAAGAACAACCCCTTACTTCTCGGAGACCCCGGTGTTGGCAAGACAGCTATCGCCGAAGGGCTTGCGCAACTCATCGCCTCTGAGCAGGTGCCTGACATATTGCGTAACAAGAAGATCGTCACCCTTGACGTGCCTGCACTTGTCGCCGGCTCGAAGTACCGGGGCGAGTTCGAGGAGCGCCTCAAGATGGTCATTAAAAGTGTTAAAGACGATGGCAATATTATCCTGTTCATCGACGAGATGCATACGCTCATCGGCGCCGGCTCGGCTGAAGGCTCCATCGACGCCGCCGCCATCCTAAAACCGCCGCTCTCGCGCGGTGAGATACAGGTCATCGCAGCCACCACGCTCGATGAGTACCGCAAGCGTGTCGAGAAGGATACCGCGCTCGAGCGGCGCTTCCAACCGCTGACCATCAACGAACCCTCAGGAGAGCAGACGGTCAAGATCCTCGAAGGCTTACGCGATCGCTACGAGGCGCATCATCGCGTGCACTTTACCGACGAAGCGTTTAAGGCTGCCGTCACCTTGTCAGAGCGTTACGTCCAGGATCGCTTCCTGCCCGACAAAGCCATCGACGTCATAGACGAAGCGGGCGCACGTATGCGTATCCGCAACATGACCATCCCTACCGATGTGCATGCCATGGACGAGAAGATACGCAAGCTGCGCGCAGAAAAGGACGAAGCCGTCAACATGCAGGACTTCGAGAAGGCCGCCAAGCTGCGCGACGATGAGAGGTTGCTGCTTGCTGAGCGCGCTGAGCTTGAGAAGAAATGGCTCGAAAGCGCAACGAGCGAGGTCGCGTATGTAACGGAAAAAGAGATCGCGGACATCGTCTCGATGTCAACTGGCGTTCCGGTTGCTAACCTCACCGAGGCTGAGACCGAAAAGCTTTTGCGTATGGAAGACGTGCTCCACGAGCGTATCGTCGGTCAGGACGAAGCTGTCACGGCAGTATCCAAAGCTATCCGTCGTTCGCGCGCAGGCTTGAAAGACCCCAAGCGTCCAGCGGGTTCGTTCATCTTCCTTGGGCCTTCCGGCGTGGGCAAGACCGAGCTCTCAAAAGCCCTGGCAGAGTTCCTTTTCTCGACTGAGGATGCGCTTATCTCGTTTGACATGAGCGAGTATATGGAAAAACACACGGTATCACGTCTCGTAGGATCGCCTCCCGGTTACGTGGGTTATGACGAGGGCGGCCAGCTCACGAAGGCAGTCCGCCAGCGGCCTTACTCGGTCATCCTGTTCGATGAGATAGAAAAAGCACACCCCGATGTCTTCAATATCCTGTTACAGATACTTGAGGAAGGCCGCTTAACCGACGGTCAGGGCCGCAAGGTCGATTTCCGCAATGCTATCGTCATTATGACGAGCAACGTAGGCGCCCGCGAGATTGCGCAGGGTACACAAATCGGTTTCTCGGGAGCAGATTCCAAGAAAGGGCTATCTGACAAGGAGATCAACAGCCGCGTCATGACTGAGATGAAAAAGCTCTTCCGCCCCGAGTTCCTCAACCGTATCGATGAGATTATCGTCTTCAAGTCGCTTACCAAAGAGCAGATTGCATCGATTGTCGAGCTCATGGTATCTGATCTGCGCGACCGTCTCATCGCACAGGGCATGAGCCTTGAGCTGACGGAGAAAGTGCGTGCCTACATTGCTGAAGAGGGCACCGACATGACCTTTGGCGCCCGTCCGTTGCGCCGCGCCATCCAGCGTCTGCTCGAAGATCCTATCAGCGAAGGAGTGCTTGAAGGGCGTTGGCAGGCAGGCACCATCATCACAGCAGATTATGATGGCAATGATGTGGTGTTCTCAAGCGCTCTAGGTGAGATACCTGAGCCGCGCAAGCGCCAGAGCCTGGCGCGTGAGGCTGAGCTTATCACACCGATATTCGCACATGCTCCCGGTTATACTACGGGAGGCTCGGGCAACGGTGGTGCAACGCCCGATTCCAACGACTGAAACCGGAAGAGACGCACCTGATACCGACGCTTGATAACTGGAACCGGCACGCCTGATTCCGACGACTGAAACGGAACCAGTAGACCTGAGTAAGGCATATGATTTGTAAGCTACGATTGAACGGAGCCACATGGACAGAATACGCTCAATCCTCCCTGAACGTGCGGAGAACATCTTTGATCCTCTGGTAGAGATGGTTGCCTCTGGTATGCCCTTGCGCGAGGCTATTGACATGATCATCAGCTCCCAGAACGGCGCGCTGATCTGCATCGGCGACGTTGAAACCATACTCAGTCTCGGTGACGGTGGTTTCATGATTGACCTCCCGTTCACACCGCAACGCCTCTCTGAGCTCTCAAAGATGGATGGGGCAATCGTTCTCACCGGAGATCTCTCAAGAATCGTCTGCGCGAATTTCCACCTCAATCCAGATCCGGGCATTTTTACGTTTGAGACTGGCATGCGTCATCGTTCAGCAGCGCGCACAAGCGCCCAGACTGAAGCGACGGTCATTGCCATCTCCAAACGACGGGTGCAGACCACTTTGTACCGAAAAGGGGAGGGCTTGACGCTTGACTCCGACCAGATGTTACTCTCAAAGGGCAACCAGGGTCTGCTTGCGCTTCAAAACCTGCGTAACACGCAGGAGCGCGCTTCGATGCGTTTGAGCTTTTTGGAGATAGACGATATCGTAACGGTCGCTGATGTTGCAGGCGTGCTTCAGCGGTACTGCATGCTCTTGAGCACGGCGGTGCAGACGGAGCGCTATATCAACTTCCTTGGCAGTAACAGCGGGCTTTTACGCAGCCAGCTTCACGAGCTTGCTGATGGTGTAGTCGATGCCTTCATCCTCGTCATCAGGGACTATGCAGTCTATAGCAATGCAGAGAATGCCAATGCCGTTGCCTGCTCCTTGCTCGAATGCCCAGCACAGGCCCTCAACACTCAAAAGGTGATGAATCTGCTCGGCTACACGCGTAGCTTTATTGAGGAAGCCCATATCTCGCCGCGTGGTTTCAGGGCGTTTTCGCGTATATCTATGCTTGACGAAGCTGCCGTTGCCAAGATCATCGAAGAATATGGTTCTTTAAGCGCTATTGTCCATGACATCCGCGGCGACTCATACGACCGTCTCGAAAGTCTTGGTGTAAAGAATATGCGTGGAATCGCGAAAAGCTTCATGCAGCTGCGTTCAACCTTGTAGACAACAAAAAGTTGTGTGAGGGGGGGGTCTTGCAGGGTTGTACCCTGCAAGACCCCCCACTTGTATGCTCAGGCACCCAGTTTACCCGACTTGCCGCATTTGGAACTCAAATTATTCTGCTTTCCGCCGCATTTTGCCCCTCATCGCTAGCCAAGAACGCTCATGTGTGGTATAAATACTTATTCGCTCTCGCAAGGAGGGGGCGCGTTGCATCATGGTGCAACGCCAGAATCTTTCTTTCAAGAAAGTGGGCACTTGTCCCGCTTTCTTTTGTTAGGTGTAGCGAGAGCTACTTGTTAGGAGATCTTGGTGAGTATACGTGTGGAACAGATGATGATCGACTCACTTGAGCCAGTGGCAATTGAGCATGGCTTTGAGCTTGTCGACGTCGAATTGGCGGGGGCGTCACGCGCTCCTGTGCTTCGGGTGTTCCTCGATAAGGCAAGCGGTTTGACCTTAGATGATATCGCAGCGGCAAACAGCTGGGTTAGTAACGTCGTTGACACGGTCGACCCATTCAGGGGGTCGTATGTGCTCGAGGTCTCTTCACCTGGCATTGACCGCCCCTTGCGTACGCTTGAGCATTTCGCACGTTTTGTTGGAGAGACTGCCCATATTGTCGTAAGACCAAACGAAGGCAAGAACAGCCGCCTCAAGTGGACCGGCGTATTGGCTGGTGTTGCAGATGACGCCGTGCTTCTTACGGTGGACGGCAAGACCCATCGTCTACAAATCACCGATATCAAGAAAGCGCATGTAAAAGGAACGGTTGATTTCAGCAGGTGCATCAGCAGCCTGCCTGCTGAGAGCGCTGATGAACAACCCGGCGAAGACGCCGAAGAACTGCCCGAAGACCCACAGGAATGAAAGGAACCAGCGATGTCGTCTGAGTTGATGGCAGCCCTTGAGGCATTGGCAATAGAGAAGAATATTGACGAGTTATACCTTTTAGAGCGTCTTGAACAGTCGCTAGCAAAGAGCTATCAGAGCATTCTTAACCTTGATTGGGACGCCCGCGTAACCATCAATCGTGAGAACGGTTCGATATACGTCTACGAGATCGTCCCAGTGGGTGAGCCGGATGAGGAAACCGGCGAATACACCGAGTTCGAGGAGCGCGATGTTACGCCCCGGGAAGTCAGCCGAATCGCCGCCCAGAACGCAAAAGGCGTCATCATGCAGATCGTGCGCGACGCAGCGCGTCAGGCGATATTTACCGAGTTCGCCGACCGCAAGGGTGAGCTTGTCAATGGTACGGTGCTGCAAAGCACGCCGGACTTCACCATCATCAAGATCCGCGACGGGGTCGAAGCCGAGCTTCCGCATTTCGACAGGAAACGCCACATCGGAGAGCTCAACGAGAAACCGGAAAACGAGCACTACCGTCACAACCAGCGTCTCAAGTCGCTCATCATAGATGTGCGCGACCCCAATCTGGTCGAGACGAACACCCGTGGCGAGAACACCCGCCCCGCTATCGTCGTCAGTCGAACGCACCCCGACCTCATCCGTCGTCTCTTTGAGATCGAAGTCCCTGAGATTTACGACGGTGTTGTAGAGATAAAGTCCATCGCACGTGAGGCAGGCGCACGTTCCAAGATCGCCGTGTCCTCCCGCGAAGCGAACCTCGACCCGGTTGGCGCCTGTGTAGGGCCCAAAGGCTCGCGCGTGCGTATGGTCGTCGAGGAGTTGCGCAATGAACGCGTCGACGTCATCATGTGGGACGCCAACCCAGCCGTGCTGGTCGCCAACGCGCTCTCGCCAGCCCGTGTGAACAAGGTCCTTATCAACGAGGACACGCATTATGCGACGGTCATCGTGCCTGATGACCAGCTGTCACTTGCCATCGGTAAGGAAGGGCAGAACGCTCGTCTCGCAGCGCGTCTGACCGGCTGGCATATAGACATCAAGAGCTCCAGTCTTATGGGCGACATGCCAAACCTTGCCGCCACATTGCTTGACGATGATGAGCAGGATGGCGAAGCAGAAGGCGGACGTTGCGAGTATGTGTCGCCAACTGGCGTACGCTGCCGTAACCATGCCCGCTTGGACTCGCGCTTCTGTGGCGTCCATGAGCATATACTGCTCTCCGCCGAAGATGAGAGCCTGATTGATACGGATGAAAGCCTGATTGATACGGACGACGCAGGCTTCATCGACGGAAACAATGAGAATCTGATTGATGACGATGAGGGGCTTATCTAAACGATGCCAGCACCGCGAAAACAACCAATGCGGACCTGCGTAGCCTGTAAGACAGGTGCGGATAAACGCGCGCTCGTCCGCTTTGTCCGCGTCGCATCCTCCTTGCCCGCAGACATAAACAGCAACGATGCAGCGCTAAACCCTATGGCAGATTTGAGCAGCGTTCGTCTCGATCGGTCAGGGCGTATGGCTGGACGTGGTGCGTATCTATGCACCCAAAAAGGATGTTTTGAGAAAGCTCGGAAGAGCAAAGCGCTTGAGCGCGCTCTGCGCTGTCCGATTCCGCCTGCCGATTATGATCGGCTTGCCTTAGAGTTTTTGAACCTGTGTGCCACGGAGCATGACAGCGTAGGGACGGTGATACATGGCTAGTATGCGTGTTCATGAGTTGGCCAAAGAATTCGGAATGAACTCCAAGGAATTACTTGACCGGCTCCAGGAGATGAAAATCCCTGCAAAAAGCCATTCTTCGACCTTAGTGGATGCGTATGTTGACCGCATTCGGAAAAAACTCGGCCCTGAAGTTGCTCAGCGTGCCTCTGAGGCAGAGGCTATACGGGCCCAGGAAGAAGCTGCACGTGCAGAAGAAGAACAGCGGCGACGTATTGAGGAAGCCGCTGCAAACAAGGCGGCTGTTGAGGCTGAACGGGCTCAGCGCGAGGCACAACGCAGCGAGCGCGAGGCTCGCGAAGCCCGTGAAGCCCGTGAAGCTAAAGAGGCCGAGCTTATCTCAAGCGTTGTCATCGATGAACCAGATGAGGAGCCGGAAGCGCCTGCTCCCAAACCTATCCCCAAATTCAGCGGTTTGCTCTCCCAGATAGAAGCAGAACGTAATCGCCTTGAGGCTGAAAAGATCGCACGGCAGGAAAGTAAACGTGTAACGGTAAAAGAGAAGATCCCCGGTTATTCGGCAGGTACGGTCGGTGGCGTCGCGCCTGGCGCAGGCGGCGAAAGAGGCAGGAAAGGCAGCGGCGCTGGAGCGGGCCCAGCTCGCCCAGCTGGTGCTTCTGGCAAGACACGTCCTACCGGTGCTCCAGGCCAGGTTCGCCCTGCAGGCGGTGGCGCTGCCGCTCAGACTCGCCCAGCAGGCAGTAGCGCTGCCACTGGACAAGCTCGCCAAACTGGCGGCGCCGTTCCAACTCGTCAAGCAGGCCCTGCAGGAGCATCTCGCCTTCCAGGTGCTGCAGGTGGGTCGCCAGGTCGTGTGCCAGACGTTCGCAAAAGCGCTTCTGCAGGTGTTGGCGGCGCTGGTTCAAGTGGTGCAAACGTTGTTTCCACCGATGCTTTGGTCAGTAAAGCGGGCGCTACAGGCAGCGCTCAGGGGATAAGCTCCACCACCCCAACGCGTGGTGTGTCGGGGAAGGATCTCCAGGATCCTAAAATAGCTAAATTGAGTAGCAAATTTATCGATGCTGGGGATGACGATGATGGTGAGACCTCCCAGCGCCGAGGTGGCAGAGGCAAGAAGGGTGGTCGCGACGTTGCGCATGATAAGGATCGCGAAGGCCTTCGCAGGAAACCTGCCGTAAAAGAGGATCGCCGTGCGAATGTCATGCACTACGCAGACGTTATCGACCTTGATGATGATATGCTTGAAGACGAACGCTATCGGCAGATGGCGATTGCTGCTGAGCAGCTACAGCGTGAGCGCGTCTTGGCAGAAGCACGAGCAGCGGTAGAGGCTGCCACCGATGAAGGCGAAGGCCGTCGGCGCAAGCGCAAGGAGAAACGTGTCGCCGAGGCCAAGGAGCGTGCCGAGCTCGAGGCAATCGAGAAGGGCCTCGATATCGAGGTTTTGCTCGATACCTCCATCGTCCAGGTTACCAGCGGTATTACTGTCCAGGAATTTGCCGACGCCATCGGCATCGCTTCGAAAGATATCGTCAAGAAGCTCTTCTTGCTCGGATCACCCTTTACCGTTACCCAGACTATGCCGGATGACCTTGTCACACAAATCGCAGCTGATTTCGAGGTCAAGATCCGTATTGTGTCCCCAGAAGAACAATATGCAGTCCAGATCCATGACAGCCCTGATGACCTCAAACCCCGTCCGCCGGTGGTCACGGTCATGGGCCATGTCGATCATGGCAAGACCTCGCTGCTCGACGCCATCCGCTCGACAGGCGTCGCTGCAACTGAGGCGGGCGGCATCACGCAGCATATCGGCGCTTCGGTTGCCGAGATCAACGGCCGCCAGATCACCTTCATCGATACCCCGGGCCATGAGGCGTTTACAGCCATGCGCGCCCGTGGTGCGAAGGTCACCGACGTGGTGGTCCTTGTGGTTGCCGCCGATGACGGCGTTATGCCGCAGACCATCGAAGCTATCAACCACGCGAATGCTGCCGGTGTTCCCATCGTGGTTGCGGTCAATAAGATTGACAAAGCCAATGCCACGCCTGAGCGCGTACGGCAAGAACTCACCGACCAAGGCATCATTCCGGAGGAATGGGGCGGGCAGAACATGTTCGTCGACGTCTCCGCCAAGATGCGTCTCGGTATCGACGAGCTGCTCGAACTCATCCTGCTCCAAGCCGACGTGCTTGAGCTTAAGGCCAACCCCAACGCCCTTGCTTCCGGGTTTGTCATCGAGGCAAAACTCGACAAAGGACGCGGCCCGGTGGCAACGGTGCTCGTACAACGTGGCAAACTCAAGGTCGGAGACATCGTGGTTGCCGGCACTGCACATGGCCGCGTCCGTGCGCTCGTCAATCCCTTTGGCGAAAGTGTTGAAGGCGTCTCTCCTGCCGATCCAGTCGAGATCGTCGGTTTGGCTTCGGTACCGGCTGCCGGTGATGAGTTCAGGGTATTTGCCGATGAACGTGACGCTCGCAACCTCGCCGAGGACCGTGCCTTGCGCCAGCGCCTCGCCGAGCATCAGAAGAAGGACCGCGTGACGCTCGTTGACCTCTTTACCCGTATCGAGCAGGATAAGCTTTCAGAGCTCAACCTCGTGGTCAAGGCTGACGTCCAAGGCTCTATTGAAGCGCTTTCCGACGCGCTTGCCAAGATGGATCAATCTGAGGTCCGTATCGATATCATCCACTCTGCTGTCGGTGGTATCACCGAAACCGACGTCACGCTTGCGGCTGCATCTGACGCCATCGTTGTCGGCTTTAATGTGCGCCCATCTGCCAAGGCAAAAGCCCTTGCTGACAAGGAACAGATCGAGATCAAGACCTATCGTGTCATCTACCAAGCCATCGAGGAAATCAACGCAGCCCGTGTCGGCTTGCTTTCACCAGACATCGTCGAGAAGGATATGGGTATGGCCGAGGTACGCGACCTGTTCAGGGTGCCGCGTGTGGGCACCATTGCCGGCTGTATGGTCACCGAAGGCGAGATCTCGCGCGATGACAGGATACGTATCGTCCGTGAGGGTACGGTCATCCATGATGGAAGCATGGCCTCGCTGCGTCGCTATAAAGAAGACGTTAAGCATGTTCGTGCTGGGTACGAATGCGGTATCAGTATCGACAACTTCCAAGATATCAAGCTCGGGGATATCCTCGAAGCCTACAAGGTTACTACAGTCGCACGTGTCAACTAGCCGCAGATCCCTAGCTTATGCACTCATGACAAGTTGGTGCAAATGGAGGTATCAACATGAAACAATCACTCACTTCGCGCAAGTTGAATGAAGCGGCGCGCACCGCATTAGCCGAGATTCTGCTGACTGAGGTTGCAGACCCGCGCTTGGCTATGCTGACCGTTTCTGCCGTACAGGTCACGAGGGACAGAAGCATCGCGAACGTCTTTGTATCAACCGATCCTGCGCGTTATTCGGAAGTCTCTGACGGGCTCGAAAGCGCCAAGGGCCGCCTGCGTTCTTTGCTCGGTCAGGAACTGGGGTGGCGCGTTACCCCTGAGTTACGCTTTTCTATCGATACCGGTTTGGATCATGCCATGCTCATCTCCGAAGCTTTGAAGAACGTGCCCGAGACACATGCATCTGAAGAATACGAAAACAGCCTTCTGGGCGAGAGCGATTTGGATGATCTTGCCTATGCAGAAGGCGTACCTGATCTTGAGGAGGAGTGACTCACATGGAAACTCTTACGGTAGGTGAGACGCTTACGGCTGGTGAGACCCCCGCAGTAGCGGAGACACTTACCGTAGATAAAGCGCTTGCGTTGCTGGAAAACGCAAAGACAGTAGCCATCTGCTCCCATGTCAATCCAGATGGTGATGCGCTCGGCTCCGCCCTTGCCCTTGCCGCCCTGTTGCGTGCCCGTGGTTGCGAGGTAGCCTGCCTGCTTGCCCAAGACCGTCCCGCTCCGGCGCTTTATGGTTTTCTGAACGGATACGAGTTCCTGCCTGCCAGCTCCTATACCGCAACTCCTGACCTGTTTGTTGCGCTGGACCTGCCAGGCGCTTCCCGTCTTGGTGACGGCGTGGCTGTCTTGGATCGCGCTTTACACAGCCTGTGCATCGACCATCATCCCAACTATACCGGTTTTACCGACTCCTATTATGGAGATGAGCAAGCTGCCGCAACCGCCTCGCTTGTGTGGGATATCATCAAGGAAAGCGGCATTACGATCACTCCAGACATGGCAGCGTATTGTTATGTAGCCGTTATGACCGACACGGGACGCTTTGCCTATCAGAACACCAACGTCCGCACCTTCCTTGATGCTGCCGAGATGGTGGAACATGGCGCCGACCCTACCTTCATCAACACACAGGTCTATGGGAATAAATCGATACCTCTTTTACGGCTCGAGTCGCGCCTTATCGAGCGGATGAGTTTTTCCCATGACAACACGACCGTCTATTCCTGGGTCGAAGACGAGGACTTCAAGGAACTGGGCGTCAGCAGCGACGATACTGAAAGCCTGCCTATCATTTTGCGCTCTATCGCAGATGTTAAGGTTGCAGCCTTGCTGCGTGCCGAGAAGGACAAGGTACGCGTGAACCTGCGTTCGCGTTGTGATTGCGACGTGGGGGAGCTTGCCTGTCGCTTTGGTGGTGGAGGCCATCGTGCCGCCTCTGGATTCACTTATAACGGCTCACTTGATGAGACGATAAATGTTCTGTCGGAAGCGTTCGAGCAACTTGTGTGCACGGATGATAGCCAGTAAGCGTGGCGCGACAGGGCTTTCGGGCATTATCGCTGTTGATAAACCTGCGGGTCTGACCTCACATGACATCGTCAACCGTATCCGGCGCATCACCCGCGAGCGCCGGGTAGGGCATTGCGGCACGCTCGATCCTTTTGCCACAGGTTTGCTGATGGTGTGCATCGGCCCGGCGACGCGCCTGGCTGACTATCTGATGGGCGCGCGCAAGCGGTATGTGGCGCGCATTTCCTTTGGGGTTTTAACCGATACCGATGACTGCGAAGGGGCTGTTGTCGAGGTTTGTCCATTGGACGGGGAACTGTTTGATAAGCTTTCTTCCTTTGAGTTCGCGCAGGGTTTTCTTGCGGGTCTGGTAGGCAGACATGAGCAGATTCCCCCCTCATACAGCGCCATACAACGTGATGGCGTGCGTTCTTATGACGCGGCACGGCGGGGTGACATTCTCACACTAAAGGCGCGTCCTATCGAGGTGTATGCCGCCGAGCTGCTGGGAATCTTGGCACAGGGAGATGAGACGCCGCTACAAGCTGACGCCACTTTGGGTTTAACCTGGGATGTCGCCTTTGAGGTCTCGAAAGGCACCTACATCCGTGCGCTGGCCCGCGACATCGCTGGGCAGCTTGGTACCTGTGGGCATCTGGCCGCCTTGCGGCGCACAAGCAGCGGACAGATCGGCTTGGCAGATGCGTATACGCTTGAAGCAATCGAAGCACGAGGTGTGGAGGCATGTTTTCTTGATCCAGTGTGCGCTTTAGGATTGCCAACCTACGTCTTAGATGCGCAACAACGAGCCGACGTCTTGAATGGACGTCCGTTAACGCCTGACCCGCAGGTGTTTTCATCAGCAAAAAGGGATGGTAGTATTGTTGCCTGCATCTGCGATGATGCTTTTTTTGCTTTGTACCGCTACGACGAAGGGCAAGGAAACCTGCGTGCGTTGGCGGTCATCCCCGGTGCTGTGAGACTATTGAAGTAAAGGGAAAAGGAAGGGAACGTGGGAAATTCGAAAACGATGGCAGAAGTGTCAGAGACTTTGGCGGATGCCAGCCACATTCAGGCTCCGTTGATCATCTGGCATGAAGGAATGGAAGCGCTCGGAAGCGCAGCATGCGCATTCGGCGTTTTTGATGGCGTACACCACGGGCACCAATTCATTATCTCCCGCGCTTTAGCAGATGCGCGTGTACGCGGAATTGGTGCCTACATCATCACCTTTGACCGCGATCCGGAGGAGCAACTGCATCCTGATGCGCCCTGTCGCAAGCTCTTGAGCAACGAGGATCGTCTCAGTCTTTTGGCACGTACAGGAGTGGACGGCGTGCTTGTGATCCCCTTTGAGAAAGGCCTCTCTGGTCTAAGCCCAAACGCTTTCTGTGAAACGGTCATCAAGTCGGCGTTTCCGACATGCTTCCTTCATACCGGAGAGGACTTCAGGTATGGGACCAGAGCGCTTGGTACAGCCGCAACGCTGAATAACTGGGCGCATGTGTACGGAGGTTCGCTGACGGCGCATAAACTCTACGATGAGGAGGGCGCTGCTGTCAGTGCGACGCGTATCCGTGGGCTGCTGCAGGAAAGCCAACTCGGGGAGGCGACACGTCTGCTCACCCGCCCCTTCTATCTTACCGGTATTGTTGTGGAAGGGCGTCGCGAGGGCAGCCGGATGGGTATTCCCACAGCCAACCTTAAAACTGCCTATCCTGCGGTAACGCTCGGAGACGGAGTGTATGGTGGATATGTTCATGTAGATGGGCTTCGCTACCGTGCAGCTATCTCGGTGGGCGCTGCATCGACATTCGGAGTGGACGTCTTTTCCATCGAGCCGCATCTGCTTGACTTTGAAGGCGACCTTTATGGTAAGACGATCACGTTATATTTCATCTCATATCTGCGTCCGATGAAGACCTTTGACAGCCCTGAGGAGCTGAAAGAAGCGATTATGTGCGATATCGACTGGACTCGTGAGAACCTTTGAATATCGTCTTCGTTTACTCAGTAAAATAGCTAGAGGAATTAGCAAAAAAGAATCAGTGCCTCTTCAAAATCACAACATCACTGATTGGTAAAATAGCTAGAAAAATTAGCAAAATAAAGAGGGCGGCAGGACGAGATCGTCCTGCCGCCCTCTGGCAATCATCTCAAACAGTTATGCAAGCAAAACCAGCAGGGGTACGAGCAGCAGGGCAACGATGTTGAACACCTTGATCATGGAGTTCAAAGCCGGGCCCGCGGTGTCCTTGTAAGGATCGCCGACGGTATCACCGGTAACAGCAGCTTGATGGGCAAAGGAGCCCTTGCCGCCGTACTTGCCCTCTTCAATGAGCTTCTTGGCGTTGTCCCAAGCGCCGCCGCCAGATGTCATGGAGATGGCCACAAACAAGCCGGTGACAATCGTGCCCACAAGAGCGCCACCCAGAACAAGTGCGGTAAACTCGAAGGCATCCGCAAAACCGACAGCCTTCATGATAAAGCCGATGAGCAGAATGAGAATGGGTACACCGATGGGGATCATAGCCGGAAGCGTCATCTCCCTTAACGCGCTTTGCGTCACGATGTCTACGCACCTGGCATAATTGGGTTTGCCGGTGCCTTCCATGATGCCTTCGATCTCTTTAAACTGGAGCCGCACCTCCTCAACAACGCCTGCAGCTGCCTTACCAACCGAGGTCATGGCGCGCGACGCGAAGAGGAAGGGCAGCAGGCCGCCGATGAACAGCCCGATGAGGACGTAGGGGTTTGAGAGATCAAAACTCAGGCTTGCTGCGCCTTCTACCTGATCTTCGATCGTGTGGATGAAGTCAGCGAAGAGCACCACAGCTGCCAATGCGGCAGAGGCGATAGCATAACCCTTGGTAACGGCCTTAGTGGTGTTGCCCACGGCGTCAAGCGCATCGGTGTTCACACGTACACTCTCGGGCAGGCCGCTCATCTCGGCGATGCCGCCCGCATTGTCGGTCACTGGGCCAAAGGAGTCGATGGCAACGACGATGCCTGCCATAGAAAGCATGGAAAGCGCCGCAACGGCAATACCGAAGATACCTCCAAGCAGGTAGCTTGCAAGTGTAGCAACAACAATCATGATGATGGGGATAGCCGTTGACTCCATACCTACGGCAAGACCCTGGATGATGTTCGTGGCATGACCGGTCTGAGACGCCGAAGCGATGCGTCCAACCGGTTTTTTAGAAGATGAGGTGTAGTGGTCGGTCACATAGACCATACCGGCAGTAAGGGCAACACCGATGATGGCACAGATCCAGATGGTCAGAGGCGATGCCCCAAAGGGAACGAGAAGGTTACCCGCTACTACCGCATCCAGCGAGTCGCCCAAAAGCCACTGGCAAATCGGGAAGAACAGAACGGCAGCGATTCCTGCTGCGATCCAAAGCCCTTTGTAGAGCGCTCCCATGATGGTGCCGTTCTTGCTCATCTTCACAAACAGGGTTCCGATAACTGATGCAAGGATTGAAACGGCGCCGATAGCAAGCGGGAAACCAATCGCAACACTCATGCTGTCAATGCCAAAGGCAAGATGACCGATGAGCATCGCAGCGACAGTCGTAACCACATAGGTCTCGAACAGGTCGGCAGCCATGCCGGCACAGTCGCCTACGTTATCGCCTACGTTGTCGGCGATAACAGCCGGGTTGCGCGGGTCGTCTTCAGGAATACCAGCCTCGACCTTACCGACGAGGTCGGCTCCCACATCGGCAGCCTTGGTAAAGATACCGCCGCCCAAACGGGCAAATACCGAGATGAGTGAACCGCCAAAGCCTAATCCGACAAGCGCCGAGACGTCAGCGATTTTGTAATACACAAGCAAGCCCATGATGGAGACAGCCAGGATTCCAAGCCCGATGACGAACATACCGGTGACGGTACCGGACTGGAAAGCCACCCTGAGCGCTTTGCCCAAGCCGCCACGGGCAGCCTCGGCGGTGCGCACATTGGCGCGTACCGAGATGCTCATTCCGATGAAGCCCGCTGCAGCAGAGGCGACGCCTCCGAGCAAAAAGCCAACTGCCGTCCAGACGCCTAAGCCCGTTACGCCTAAGAATCCGGGGATGAGCAAGACGATGGTGATGACGACTGCTACGATGGCAACCGTGCGGTATTGGCGCTTCATGTATGCCATGGCGCCTTCCTTGATTGCAGCCGAGATGCCTTTCATCGTGTCGTTTCCGGCTGGCTTCTTGTTGACCTGAAAAATCAGGATGACCGCATACACAGCTGCGACCACCCCGGCTGCAAGGCCGATAATCAGTGTTAAAAGTCCGAGATCAAACATGGCACATCCTTTCATGTTTTGTGATTCCCTGGCAGTGTTGGATTGAAAACCCTAAAGTGAAGGTTTTCTTTGAGGGCCACCACTCGAACCCTCTTTTTCGCTCTTTCCCTTTGTACTATAGATTGACTGTCACTGCAACCATTCCACCACTAAAACATACCTTTTTATCGCCATCTTGTACAAATAATGACCTGGGTAATTACCTGTGTTGCATGCCGATGAGAAGAATGTTCGTCATGGCAGGTTCTCATCACGACTGTTCATGTATCACAAGATAACGTATTGCGATTACGCATCGCCAGATTATGCATCGCCAGGTATGAGCGTGTTTGACCATACGGTATACTATTCTTCTGTGGTACTGTTACAAGGAATGATTGGCGTTGGGTTTACGATGCTGGTTGGAATGGCAGAATGTTCCAATTCGTAGCAGGTGCAATGTTTGGCTTTAGGAGCTTGGTTGGCTGAAAACAATGACGTCCAGAGAGTCAAAGACGCGACCGACCTGGTTGCGTTGATTGGCGAGCGTGTCGTCTTAAAGCAACGCGGCCGCGAGTTCTGGGGATGTTGCCCTTTCCATAATGAGAAGACCCCTTCGATGAAAGTCGATCCTGCCATGCAGAGTTATTACTGCTTTGGCTGCCAAGAGCATGGGGATGTGTTTACCTACCTCGAAAAGACTGAAAACCTTGAGTTCAAAGAGGCGCTCAAGATCCTTGCCGAGCGTGCGAACATCGAGCTGCAGGATACAGGCGAAAGGGTAGAGAAGGGCAAGCGCGCGCGGCTTATCGAAGTCTGTGAGAAGACCGCAGCCTTCTACCATCATCAGCTCATGCGGGTCAGGTCATCTGGCAGCGACGCCGCGCGCGCTTACCTCGCAAAGCGAGGTTTTGGCGGCGAGACGCCGAAGGAATGGACACTCGGCTTTGCGCCGGGGCGTGGCAGCCTCGTCAAGTTTCTCACCCAAGCAGGGTTTTCACGCGATGAGCTCATCGAGGCAAACGTCGCCTATGCAAAGGAAGACAACCGTATCACCGACCGCTTCTACGACCGGATCATATTCCCGATCCGTGACCTGCATGGGCGGGTCATAGGCTTTGGCGGACGTGACATCGGCCCGTCCAAGCCAAATGTCGCAAAGTACCTGAATACCTCAGACACAGCCCTGTTCCACAAGCGCGAGAACCTGTACGCGATCGACCGTGCAAAGGCAAACATCACCACGACCGCAACCGCCATCGTTGTGGAGGGTTATACCGATGTCATCGTGATGCACCGCTGTGGTTTTACGAACACCGTCGCAACCTTGGGCACATCACTGACAGCCCAACACGTCAAGACGCTCAAGCGCTACGCGCGGCGCGTCATCAATCTGTTTGATGGCGACGAGGCGGGGCTGAAAGCTGCTGAAAAGGCAGCAGCGCTTATTACCACCGAGCTGGGCGCCGCAGGTTTAGAAAGCATCGACTTTCTTGTTGCGGTGATTCCTGCTGGCGCAGACCCGGCTGAGTACTGCGAGAATGAAGGCGTTGAGAAGATGCAGGCGGTGCTAGACAGCGCCGTGCCCTTGCTTCGTTTCTCAATAGATCGCCGCCTTGAGGGCGCTGACCTCAAAAGCCCCGAAAAGCGCACCCGAGCCCTCAAGGAGGCTTTGCAGGTGTTGCTACCGATACGTGGAACCCTGCTTGCTGATGACTACGTCAACTACCTTGCCGGTGTGTTCCATGTCGATTTCGAGGCGGTGCGGACCGCATTTGCAGGCATGAAGGCGCCACGGGTTGCCTTTGATGCGACTTCCAGTGTCACATATGGCGCCGCCTCAGGCTCTACTCTCGGTTCTGATACCGCCCGAATCCCGGTATCTGACGATTTTGAGCTTGACCCACTGATCTTTGCTGCTCAGGACAGGATTATCGGTTATGAGCGTGAGCTCATCATCTTCGCGGTCACCTTTCCAGCGGTGCGCCGACTGCTGGCCGAAGTATTCTCGCGTATAGCTTTTGCAAGTGAGCTGCACCAGCAAGTTGTTACGAGTATGTTATCCGAGCCAGCCTGGTTAGACGAGCAGCCTTCAAAACTTGCCGCTCGCATCATCGCTGCCATCCCCCAAGCCGCTCGGCTCCTGAGCGCAGGCAAGGCGCTCATACAAGAGGAGGAAGCGCTGGCGCACGCCCGCATCCTCATGTTCTCCCTGCGCGAAGAACAGCTTGAGCAGGAGATCAAGATGTTGAGAGCGCAATACCGGCAGTTCGAGGATGAAGGTTCATCTGAGGCGAGAAAATTGTTTATAGAAATAGCAAATAAGCAGAAGGAGCTCAACGACGTACAAAGACGCTTTGCCGGACTCCCCAAAACGCGTGATTGATTGCCAAACGATTTAGAAAATATATTTCTAAAAGTAAAAAAAGTTGCTATACTACAAGATTCTGGAATTCACCAGCCAATCTGCGTTTGAGGAGGCACCTTGCCAAGGAAAACAGAGGCACAAATCACTCCCGAAATCGAAATGATCGAATCTGAGCTCACCAAACTCGAAGAGAGTTTCAAAGAGGTCGGATCCATCACAGAAACCGAAGTCAGGGACTTACTCTCAGGTTGCGACCTGACGTCGACACAGTTTAAGGCAGTCTATTCATATCTCGGCGATTCTGGTATTCAGGTCGTCGATGATGCCGAAGACCTTGAGGTCGATTTAGAGCTCAGTAGCATCGTCGACCTTGTTTTAGACGATTCAGACGACGGCATCTCGCTTTCGGATGATGAGATACTCGACGGCATTCCAGAAGATGAGCTCAAGCATGCTGAAGTGGTCGACGTCATCTTGCCTGCCATTTCTGCCAGGACAAAGAAAGGCGCTCGTCGGCGGGTGATAACCGATTCTTCGCTGACCTTGCTGACAGGCGATCCTGTGCGCATGTACCTGAAAGAGATTGGAAAGGTAGACCTGCTGACGGCTACCGAGGAGATCGACCTCGCCATGAAGATCGAGGCTGGCGTCGAAGCGGCTACCCAACTTGAGGATGCGTTCCGCAAAAAGATCGAACTCGACCGTCGCGACTCGCGTCGTCTCAACCGCATAGAGCAGGTCGGGCTTGACGCCAAGCAGCAGCTCATCGAAGCAAACCTGCGTCTCGTGGTGTCTATCGCCAAACGTTACGTTGGTCGCGGCATGCTCTTTTTGGATCTCATCCAGGAAGGCAACCTCGGCCTGATCCGTGCCGTTGAGAAGTTTGACTATACCAAAGGCTTCAAGTTCTCAACCTATGCCACCTGGTGGATACGTCAGGCAATCACACGCGCCATCGCCGACCAGGCTCGTACGATCCGCATCCCTGTGCATATGGTCGAAACCATCAACAAGCTTGTGCGGATCCAGCGTCAGCTGCTCCAGGAACTTGGACGTGAGCCAACGCCTGAAGAGATCGGGGATCGTATGGGCATGCCTGCCGAGCGCATCCGCGAGATCCAGAAGATATCCCAGGAGCCTGTTTCGTTGGAAACGCCCATCGGCGAGGAAGAAGACAGCCAGCTTGGTGATTTCATTGAAGACAGCGCCGCGGTGGTCCCTCCAGAAGCTGCTAGTTTCTCCATGCTGCAAGAGCAGCTCAACAAAGTGCTTGAGGGGCTTGCCGAGCGCGAGCGGAAGGTCATCTCCCTGCGTTTTGGGCTTGAGGACGGACATCCGCGCACACTTGAGGAAGTCGGCCGCGAATTCGGGGTCACACGCGAGCGCATCCGTCAAATCGAGAGCAAGACACTTGCCAAACTGCGTCATCCCTCGCGTTCGGGCAAGCTGAAGGATTATATCGAGGAGTGATCAGTACGTTCCGAGGTGACGTCTAAGCAAGGGCATCTCAAGGGTACTTGATTCCATTTGAGTCCAGCCTATTGGGAAATGGTTCCCCTTTCGAGGTGGAGTCATTGCTAAAGTCGCCGATAAGCCTTATCATTAATCGGTTACAGATTTACCGGCTTTTGTCTATATGAGTCGGTTCGTGTGATACAACATAGATAAGTATGTTTGGCAAACCAGAAGGTATAGTTCGAAAAGGAGAGCGTTTTGGCAGTTAGAATTCGTTTGGCGCGACATGGCGCCAAGAAAACCCCGTATTATCGCGTGATCGTCACTGATGCGCACTCACGCCGCGATGGTAGTTTTATCGAGGAAGTCGGACGCTACAACCCTTGTGCCAATCCGACGTTTATCCAGCTTGATGTAAAGAAAATCGATTCGTGGATCGAGCAGGGCGCTCAGCCGACCGACACGGTAGAACGTATCCTCAAGATCGCCCGCGCACAAGCGGAAAGCTAGGTCGCACAATGGCTGAGGATACCCAAACACCAGCAAAGCTCGTCGAATTAATCGTTTTGTCACTGGTTGATGATCCTTCTGCGGTCGAGGTCATCGTACGTGACGAAGGTCATTCAAGCATCATCGAGGTCAAGGTCGCTCCGGATGACGCCGGTAAAGTTATCGGCCGTCAAGGCAGGGTCGTGCGTGCTCTGCGAACTCTGGCGCGTGCAGCATCGTCCTACGAAAACGGCCCTCATATCGAGGTAGAGATATTGGACTGACATGGCTTGACATGGGAACGCATGAGGCATACGAGCTCGCTGCACTAATCAACAAGCCAAAGGGCATGAAAGGGGAGGTCGTCGCGGTAGCACCCGATGGTCTTCCCTTGAGTCTATTTGAAGGCTTATCGGTATGGATTGTGCCGCCCACGCTCAAAGGTGTTCGCGCTACACAGGTAAAGCGTCTGCGCAGCCAGAAAGGCGGCTTGCTCGTTAAGCTTGACGGAGTTGACAGCTTGGACGATGCGCGCGCTTTGGTCGGACGACATCTGCTGGCTCGCATCGAGGATATCAAGGATTTTTCCAGGACAAGACCTGAAGGAAACACCGTTGACGATAAACCTGAATCAATCGTTGGCAGTGCGGTATATGACGAGGCTGATGGTTACATTGGCATCGTAGTGCGCGTGGAGGATACTCCCGCTCATCCTCTACTGGTGGTAACACGAGATGCGGGCTGCAATGCGAAATGCGATGCTAAAACCGACGGGGTGGAATCACTACGGTTTCAGAGCAACCCGATAAAACAAAGCAAGCCGGAGATCCTTATCCCGTATGTCGATGAGTTCATCATCGCATGTAGAGAAGGCAGGTTTGACGTCAGGCTTCCAAGCGGGCTTTTGGAGCTGAACCAGAAAAAAAGGACATGACATGCGTATCGATGTGATCAGCATATTCCCTCAGATGTTTGATGAGCCGATGAGCCTGTCCATCATCGGGCGAGCCCGAACGAGCGGGATACTTGATTTCCAGGCTCATGACTTGCGTAACTGGACGCACGATCGCCATCGTACCACCGATGATGAACCCTATGGTGGGGGCCAGGGTTTGCTCATGAAAGTCGAGCCCGTCTTCGAAGCGCTTGATGCGCTGCTTGCTAAAGAGGATGGCGCTCAAGAGCCTGAAAAAGAAACAAAGCGCCCCCTTGTCATCTGTTTTTCCCCTCATGGTAAACCCTTTAATCAAGAACTTGCCGCCGAGTTTGCAACCTATGAACAACTCATTTTAATCTGCGGGCGCTACGAGGGTCTTGATGAACGCGTCTATGAGCGTGTCGACCGCATCATCAGCGTGGGCGATTTCATCCTTACCGGTGGCGAACTGCCCGCGATGCTGCTCACCGACGCCGTATGCCGCCTCTTGCCCGGTGCATTAGGCGATGAGATGTCGAATCTCGACGAATCCTTCATAAATGGACTGCTCGAGTATCCGCAATACACTCGTCCATCTGTCTATCGAGGTCTTGCCGTTCCCGATGTCCTTTTGTCGGGCGATCACGCAAACATTTCCGCATGGCGACGCAATATGTCTATAATGAGAACAGCACAATACCGTCCCGATTTATTAGAGACGGCAGTGCTAAGTGAAGAAGAACGATTGTTAGCCACCTCGCTATTGCGAGACGTGGCCATTTGAGGTTATATCCGAGGACAGATAATCGGAGTTGCCGTGCGAGCTGCTAAACGTTCAGATGACAAGAAGCGTGTCTCGCGTGATGCTGCATCACGCAAGCACGCTGATTCTGACGCCCCAGACTCAAGCACAATCAAAGAGCTTCCCGACCTGTATACGCGCAGATCCTTTACCACCGATAGCCCAAAGGATCCCAAGGACAGTACCGACCCGAGCAAACGCAAGCTCACTGACCCGGACAGCCAAAAAGACCTCGAGAACCTCCCTGACCTGTACAAGCAAAGGGTCTTTGGCACAAATAAAGAGGAAGACCGCGAGGAACTGCCTGACCTCTACCAGCCAAAGGAACGCAAAAGGAATTTCTGGCATGACATCATCGACCTTCTGATTGCCGCAGTACTGGCTATGCTGCTCTCCTTTGGATTGCGATTCTTTGTCATCGACATGTATGCGGTGCCAACCGGCTCGATGGAGCCGACCATCGCAATGGGAGACCATATTCTTGCCGAGAAGGTCTCGATCCATTTTAAACCTATCGTAAAAGGCGAGATCGTATTCTTTGATGACCCTGAGATCGTCGGACGCATCCTGGTCAAGCGCGTGATCGCGGTATCTGGGCAAGAGGTCGTCATCAAGAATGGGCTGGTCTATATCGACGGAGTAGGCACCTTTGAGCCGTATACCCACGACGAGAGCACGTATCCGCTCATACTCGCAAACGCAACTGTCGGTATCGAGTATCCGTATGTGGTCCCGGAGGGTTATATCTGGGTAATGGGTGATAACCGCGGGAACTCCCTTGACAGCAGGATCTTTGGCGCGGTGCCATCAAACGCTGTTCTCGGGCGGGCTGTCTTAAGGATATGGCCGCTTGAGAGCTTTGGGTTTTTAGACTAGAGAGTCGCCGATTAGACTAGAGAGTCGCCGATTATACATTTTCGCTCCGCACTGCTCACTTGTGTAACAGGAAAGGAAACCATGACAAGCCCTCTGACATTCCAAGACATCATACTTGCGCTCGAGCGCTATTGGGCTGACCACGGTTGTGTGGTACTCCAACCTTATGATAGCGAGGTCGGCGCAGGAACCTTCCATCCGGCAACGACATTGCGGTCCTTAGGCTCAGGCATTTGGAAGACTGCTTATGTGCAGCCGTCACGCCGCCCGACCGACGGTCGTTATGGAGAAAACCCCAATCGCCTGCAGCATTACTACCAGTTCCAGGTGCTCATCAAACCCTCGCCCTTTGACGTCCAGGAGCTGTATCTGGATTCGCTGCGGGTCATCGGCATCGAACCGCGCGACCATGACGTGCGTTTTGTCGAAGACGACTGGGAATCGCCTACGCTTGGTGCATGGGGCCTGGGCTGGGAGGTCTGGCTTAACGGGATGGAGGTTACGCAGTTTACATACTTCCAGCAGGTGGGTGGTATCGAATGCAGGCCGGTGCCTGCTGAGCTTACCTATGGGCTTGAGCGTCTGGCGATGTATATCCAGGGCGTGGATTCTGTCTACGATCTGGTGTGGTCGAAGGATGCGGATGGTACCGTTTTTACCTACGGCGACGTCTTTTTAGAAAACGAGCGCGAGTTCTCGGCCTTCAACTTCGAATACGCAGATACTGCTATTATGTTTAACAATTTTGATCGTTACGAGGCGGAATGCAAGCGTCTGCTGGGTTACAATATCCCGCTGCCTGCGTATGATTGCGTGCTCAAGTGCTCCCATGCCTTTAATCTGCTTGATGCACGCGGAGCCATCTCAGCTACCGAGCGCATGGGCTACATCCTACGCGTGCGTACGATTGCCAAGGCATGTTGTGAGTCCTATGTGAAGAATGTGATCGAACGGACGGCATCGCCGGCTACACCTTTCTCGTCGATTTCGCCCGCTAAATCGGCTCAGCCGGCTCCGCCCGCAAAATCGGCTCCGCCGGCTTCGCCCGCTAAATCGGCTCAGCCGGCTTCGCCCGCCCCGCCCGCCATTTCGGCTTCGTCCGCCTTTGCCACTATCACAACCACCAATGAGGCGGTCGCTGGCGAACCCATTCCTGTCTTTGGCGATACAGCCACGCTTGTCTTTGAGATCGGTACTGAGGAGATTCCCTCCGCCCCGCTTTATAAGGCAACTGAACAGCTTGCCGAGCTGGCGTGCACCGCCTTGGATGATGCACGTATCGAACACGGAGAGGTGTCGGTGCGCTCGACTCCACGTCGCCTGATCCTTGAGGTGCGGCGAGTAGCCGCGTATTCAACGCCGCTTATCCAGCGCTTCAGAGGCCCGGCGGTTGCAATAGCCTTTGATGCAGATGGCAATCCCACCAAGGCTGCCGAGGGCTTTGCCCGAGGCAAGGGTGTTGACGTGCGCGACTTGGTGCGCGCGAAGGAAGGTGAGACCGAGTACCTGTATGCAACCGTAGAGCAGATCTCACGCAAGACCCTGACCCTGCTGCCGAATATCCTCTCGGGGCTTATCACGAACATCTCCTGGCCCAAGTCGCAGCGATGGGGGAGTACCGAGGAAACCTTTGTCCGTCCGGTGCGTTGGCTGCTTGCCCTCTGGGGTAAGACCATAATCCCTTGCACCTTTGCCGGCCTGACGGCAGGACGCCTTACCTGGGGGCATCGTCTTATCGCCAATGTGGCGTGCGAGGTCGCCTCAGCTGATGAACTCACGAGTGCGCATACCAAGCACTGGGTCATTGCTTCTGCACAGATGCGTGCCCGGCGTATATTTGAGCAGATCGAGACCCTTGAGGATAAAAGTGGGCTGACTGCTGTGGTGCCTGACGCCACTTTGGCAGAGGTCATCAACCTTGTGGAGTTTCCCACGACACTTCTGGGCACCTTTGATAAAGAATTCCTCGCCGTACCTGAGGAGATTATCATCGATGCAATGGTCAAGCACCAGCGTTACTTCCCCCTGCGCGACGCACAGGGAAGGCTCTCAAACCATTTCCTCGTTGTCTCAAACGGCTCTCCAGCATACAGCTCAACGATCATCGCCGGCCACGAGCGTGTGATACGACCGCGTCTGTCAGATGCGTCGTTCTTCTATCATGAGGATCTTAAGACCCCGCTTGAGGTTTATGTAAGCAAGCTGAAAGACGTGGTGTTCCATGAGAAACTCGGCAGTGTCTTTAACAAGGTCGAGCGTATCGTATCGCTTGCCGGTGGTATCGCCGAGCAGGCTGGTGGGACAGCAGAGCAGATCGAAGCTGCGCGTCGTGCCGGTTTACTTGCCAAAGCCGATCTGGTGACCTCTGCGGTAGTTGAATTTACGTCGTTGCAGGGTATCATGGGTAGTTATTACGCTCGTGCTGCCGGCGATTCGCCCGAAGTAGCCCAGGCAATCAAGGATCATTACCGCCCCCGTTTTGCAGGAGATGAGGTTCCAGCCGGTTTTGAAGGCAAGGCTGTTGCCCTGGCGGATAAGATTGACACGATCTGTGGTATCTTTGCCGCCGGTCAGGGGCCGACCGGCTCATCTGACCCCTTTGCGCTGCGGCGCGCAGCCATAGGCGTTATCAATATCCTGTTGAGCGGCTTTGACGTCTCGCTTGAGGAATGCCTTAAAGTTGCTCTGGCGGAATACCGCGCTCGCGCGCTGTCCTTTGACATCGATGCGACACTAGCTACGATACGGGCTTTCTTTGCGACACGGCTTGAGGTCATGGCGCGCGAGCGCGGCTTTGCACCTGATACTGTGGCGGCGATCATGGCAGCAGACGTCATAGAACCAGCGGCAGTCATGGCGCGTTGCGAGGCGCTTGAGCATGCACGCGTCGCACGTGCCGAGGACTTCGAGGACTTGGCAACGGCCTATGCCCGTGCAAATAATCTGCGTGACCCCAAGCTCGGTCTTACATGCGACGAGAACCTGTTCAATGACGATGAGCGCGCCCTCAGCGCGGCCATCGCTGCCGCCCAGCAGGGCGTTTTTGATGCGCTCAAGGTAGGTAAGTACGACTTTGCCTTGACCTGCCTGGCCGCGCTGAGGGCGCCTATTGACGCCTTCTTCGCCTCCACGCTTATCATGGCGCAAGACGAGGCGCTACGCGCCAACCGCCTGCGTCTGCTCAACCGCTTCGTCGCCGTATTCAAAGACGTCGCCGATTTTGGAAAGCTGGCAGGCTGATGACCGCAGCTCCCGCAGCTCCCTCAGCTCCCGCAGCTCCTGCAGCTCCTGCAGCTCCTGCAGCTCCAACAGCTCCTATCGCGTCTGGCGCAGCTCCCACAGCTCCCGCAGCTCCCGCAGCTCCCGCAAGTCCAATCGCGTCTGGCGCATCCGTTATTGACGATACGAGCGCTCTAAACACTGCTCGCGCAGCGCAGCGCCTACTCACCATCCATATCATCTCCGACAGCATTGGAGATACGGCGGCAACCATCGCGGCGGCAGCGGCTACCCAATTCGCAAACCTGGAATGCATCATCAGGCGTCTGCCGAACGTTGAGTCCATCACCGAGATCAAGGGCTACATCAAAAGGCTCATCGAAGAAGACGACGGGCGCGAGATCGTGATCTTTTACACACTTGCCAACCAGGATACCGTCGCTGCGTTCAAGGAGTTCATCAGCGACAAGGACGTCTATGCCGTCGACCTGATCAGCCCGGCGATCAATACCATCGCAGCGGCTACGAATGAGGAGCCGCTCGGTGCGCCGGGACTCATCCGCAAGACCGATAAGGAATATTTTGCGCGCGTGGGGGCGATGGAGTTCGCGGTCGACCACGATGACGGGCGCAATCCCGAGCAGCTGAAATCTGCCGACATCGTGCTCATCGGCTCCTCGCGCACCTCCAAGACCCCGCTTTCGATCTATCTTGCCATGCATGGCTACCGTGTTGCCAACGTCCCTCTTATACCAGAGGTTACAGCTCCCAAGGAGCTTTTCGATCTCGATCCAGCGCGCGTCTTTGGCCTCATGAGCCAAGCGCAGCTGCTTTCTGAGATACGGTACCAACGGCTTGGCAATGCAGCCAGCGTCGCGGGTTCATACGCAGAGCCTGCAAACGTGCAGCGCGATCTCGACGAGGCTCGTGCTCTTATGCGTCGTATAGGCTGCATCGTGGTACGGACCGACAACCGTGCTATCGAGGAGACCGCTCAGGAGATTCTTCGCTACTATGAAGCCGCATTTCCGTCGCACAAACCGCCCATAAAGCAGTATTATTAACGCGAAAGACGCAGGCGCGGTTTCGTGCCTCGTAGTTCCTTGCGCCCGCTTGACATGCCACTCAAACACAGCCTGGGCGATTACAGAATACTAACTGGAAGGAGAGCAAGTTGCAAAACACGACGCAGCGCGTTTTTGCTTTTGGCAAGGACGCACAGGGTAACAATGTTACTGAGGGCAACAGGGAGATGAAGGCAATACTTGGCGGAAAAGGCGCCAACCTTGCAGAAATGGCTGCCATCGGGCTGCCTGTCCCTCCCGGTTTTACGATCTCATGCCAAACCTGTGTCGCGTACTCGACAGGTGGCAACGAGTTTCCTGAAGGTGCGCTGGATGAGATCCAGAAATACCGTCTCGACCTCGAGGAGCGCATGGGCAAACGCATCGGGGATGCTGATGATCCGCTGTTGGTAAGCGTGCGTTCCGGCGCCCCATTCTCCATGCCAGGCATGATGGACACCGTGCTTAACCTCGGACTGAATGATCGATCCATCAACGGATTGATCGAACAGACAGGAAACCCACGGTTTGCCTGGGACAGCTATCGCCGTTTTGTCCAGATGTTCAGCAAGGTCGTCATGGATGTGGAAGGCGACCTCTTCGAAAACGCCATTACGGCGAAAAAACTTGCCCAGGGCGTTAAAGGCGATAACGAATTGTCTGCCGAAGACCTTGAAGCCTTGGTCAACGAGTTCAAGCAGATCTTTACCAACCATGTTGATGTTGCCAGATTCCCTGAGCTTATAGTCGATGGCAAAGCGCAGTTCCCGCAGGATCCAGATGTGCAGCTGATACTTGCAATCCGTGCAGTCTTTGGCTCATGGATGAATGACCGTGCTCAGCTGTACCGCAAGCAGAACAAGATATCCGATGACCTCGGCACAGCGGTCAATGTCCAGGTGATGGTCTTTGGTAACAAGGGCGAGACCTCGGCAACCGGCGTAGCCTTTACGCGCAACCCCGCCTCCGGCGAAAACGAGTTCTACGGCGACTATCTCATCAACGCACAGGGAGAAGACGTCGTTGCCGGTATCCGCAACACCTCGCCCATCAGCGAGCTGAAGGACGTCGAGAGCTTCCAGGAAGCCGGGCTTGAGCTTGAGGAGGTCTTCAGGACACTCGAGAAGCATTACCGCGACATGTGCGACATAGAGTTTACCATCGAGCAGGGCAAGCTCTGGATGCTCCAGACCCGCGTGGGCAAACGCACCGCGTTTGCCGCCTTGCATATCGCCATCCAGATGGTCGAGGAAGGCCTCATCTCCAAGGAGGAGGCCGTTTTACGCATCGACCCCGCACAGCTTGACCAACTGCTCCATCCGCAGTTCGACCGCAGCGCTGCCTACGACGTCATCGCCCGGGGGCTTAATGCCTCGCCGGGAGCCGCCGTTGGCGAGGCGGTCTTCAGCGCTGCTGATGCGGTTGCTGTAGCCGAGCAGGGGCGTGCCTGCGTGCTCGTGCGCTGGGAGACCAACCCGGATGACTTAGCTGGTATGGTTGCTGCAAAGGGCATTCTGACAAGCCATGGTGGCAAGACCTCGCACGCTGCCGTCATCGCACGCGGCATGGGTACGCCGTGCGTCTGCGGCGCTGAGGCGCTTCGGATCGATGCGGAGGCAAAGCAGGCAGTCATCTATGGTACGGATATCGTCATCCGCGAGGGCGACGTCATCTCGATTGATGGCACGCTGGGTATCGTGGTGCTCGGCGCTGTCGAGCTGGTCATGCCGGAGATATCTGGCGATTTGGACACCATACTGGAATGGGCTGATGAGTTCCGTACGATGGGGGTGCGCGCCAATGCCGATAACCCTGAAGACGCCCAGCTCTCGCGTGATTTTGGCGCCGCAGGCATCGGCCTGTGCCGTACCGAACATATGTTCCTTGGCGATCGCAAGTCCATCGTGCAAAGTTTCATACTGTCTGATGACGAGACGATTCGCAACAAGGCGCTCGACGATTTGCTTCATGTGCAGACCGAGGACTTCTACGGCATGTTCAAGGCGATGGACGGCTTGCCGGTGGTCGTGCGTCTGCTCGACCCGCCGCTGCATGAGTTCCTCGAAAACCCGCGTTCGCTTGAAGTCGAGATAACCCGCCTTGAGCTTACCGGCGGCGACGTCGAGCTGATAGCGGCAAAACGCGCCCTGCTTGCGCGCATCGACGCCATGGTCGAGATGAACCCGATGCTGGGCCTGCGCGGCTGCCGTCTTGCCATACTCAATCCCGAGCTCGGCGCCATGCAGGTGCGTGCGATTGCCACCGCTGCCGCCCGTTTGATCAAAGAAGGCCTAAACCCAGAGCCGGAGATCATGATCCCGCTTGTGAGCGTTGTGCCTGAGCTTTCTGTCCTGCGTAGCGAAACCGAGGCTGTTTTACGTGAGGTCGAGGCCTTATTTGAGGTTGCACTCGATATCCCCATCGGCACAATGATCGAGCTACCGCGCGCCGCAGTGATGGCGGATAAAATCGCCGAGTATGCAAACTTCTTCTCGTTTGGTACCAACGACCTTACCCAGACGACCTTCGGCTTCTCGCGCGATGATGTGGAGTCCAAGTTCTTCCCGGTTTATCTCGGCCGCAAGATCATCCCCTTCAACCCCTTCGAGACCGTTGATGAGGGCGTGCTCGCACTGGTTGAGATGGCCTGCATCCGCGGACGTTCAACACGGCCTAACATTACCTTAGGGGTTTGTGGAGAGCACGGCGGCGATCCTGACAGCGTCAAGCAGTTCTACAAGGTCGGTCTTGACTACGTCTCCTGCTCGCCCTACCGTGTGCCGCTTGCCCGCCTCGCCGCCGCCCAGGCGTCGCTGGCTGGTAAGTACGCTGCCTCAGACAACCGCTAGGAGGCATCTGATAAAGCCTAGGACTCTGCGAATCTCGCTCACGTATCCTTATACGCTTTGCACGATTCTCGGGCTTTTTACAATCAATCAGGTGCCTCCCAGTTAAGACAAGATAAGGTGTGCGGAATGAGTGTTATGGCGATGACCCCGGAACAGTCCTTCTTTGCAGTATTCTGCATCGAGGCACTTTCTGACGAGCTGAACATACCAGGCGATGCGATCTATA
>Ga0123356_10001064_pt1 | contig 30442 bp, 10 predicted proteins | sample TergutEmb28metaG_2_FD_92546 | JGI IMG/M metagenome (GOLD analysis project Ga0123356, IMG submission 92546) | Embiratermes neotenicus P3 segment gut microbial communities from Petit-Saut dam, French Guiana - Emb289 P3 | ecosystem: Host-associated > Arthropoda: Insects > Digestive system > Gut ...
CTGAAGCGCCAATATCCGGATGTCCTCCTTCTGATGTTTTCGGATGAAATCATTATCCAACATTTCTTAATTCTACTCCCTAATCAAAGTAAAATGCCCAATATACTGCTTATTAATCTCATCAATATCAATCACATACCAATAGTCGGTTGTAGGCATTGATTTACCAAGATATGTACCGTCCCAGCCCATGTCGGAGCCTTTGTATCTAACCAATAGTTTGCCGAAGCGGTCGTAGATTGTAATTACGGCGTTAGGATAAATATCACTTATAAGCTCTATCTCCCATCTGTCGTTGATTCCATCGCCGTTTGGAGAGAAATAAGGCGGAATGACCAATTTCGGAGGTAACACAATATAGCTTACCTCATCAGAACGGCAACCCGCATCATCTACAATATAGAAGGTATGCAGACCGAAGTTGACATTGTATTTCACAGGATTATTGTCCGGTTCTTTATTGTCTATTCCGTACATGAACGGCGGCGTGCCAAATTCCGGTACGAACACTATCTCCCTGTCGCGCGCCCCTGTAGAGTCGATAAATGCAACAACAGGTTTGCTGTTTACCTCTATAAAGATAGCGTCGCTTTCCGTACATTTTCCTCTTGTGACAAATAAGTTATAAGAGGTTGAAGTTTGCAGCGACTCGGTGATACTTGGCGTATATTTTTTTCCGTCGAAGCTCTGCGATGTCCATTCGTAAGTGCCGGCGCGGTATGGGAGTGCGCTTATCGTAATTGTTGCGCCTTCGCATACCTGCGAGCTTAACGTCTCTATCCAGCCTGTTAGTGTCTCGTCGACATTAACAGAGACGGTGGTGTTTGCCTTGCAATCTCCATCGTCGACAGTCACCGAATATTTGTAGGTCGACTGGAAACTGTTAGCGCCGCCTTTCGAGTATGGCGGCTTAACGGTGACAATCGTACCATTTTCATTGTTTACGGTAGCCGTAGGATTGCTCCATATAAGTTTCGCTGTTGCCGGAACCGGATAGAAGGTCAAATCTATAGCTTCGCCTTCACAGACAGTCGCATCGGGAACAATTCCTATCGACGGTAATGGGTTGACAACGGCTTTAACCTCTTTGCGTGCCGATTTACACTCGCTGCCGTTGCTGCTATAGAGGGCTTCCGCCCAATAAGAGGTTGTTGCAGTGATGTTTGGCGTCACAAAGTTTGTTCCGGAGCCAATGTGCAATCCGCCTGTCTGAACCGAATACCAGCGTATAGAAGCCCCAACGGTAGCTGTGGCTTTCAAAACGACGGTACCTTCTCCGCAAATTGTGTCGTTGGTTACGGTTTTAATTTCCGGCATCGGGTTGACCGTAATGGTAAAAGTGACAGGAACGCCTGTACAGCCATCAGCTTCGGGAGTGACGGTTATTGTGGCTTTTTCCTGCGAATCTTCCTGATTATTTTCCGCTGAGAAAGATAATATATTACCCATTCCGGCATCGACAAGACCGATGTTTGTGTTATTGTTTGTCCACTTATATATTACTCCGGCTGGCGTACCGGTGAAAATCACTGCGTTTGTCAATTCGTCCTTACACAGGGTTTGGTCGGACGGTTTATCAACCGTCGGCGTTGGTTTGACTGTAATGTCAAATGAGACAGATTCGCCTGTACAACCATTGGCTTTCGGGGTAACTTTTATTGTTCCGGTTATTGTAGCAGTTGTTGAATTTAATGCTTTAAAGGCGGCTATATCTCCCGACCCGACGGCGGCTAAACCGATAGCCGGAGTGTTGTTTTCCCACGTATACGTCACTCCGGTTGGCGTACCGGTGAATGTGACGGCGTTTGTTGAGTCGCCGTTACACAGGGTTTGGTCGAGCGGTTTGACAATTGTCGGCGTTGGGTGTATGGTGACGGAGGTTTTGGCTGTGACCACGTCGCATCCATCGGAAGCCGGTATGGTGTAAGTCACCTCGTAAGTTCCGGGTGTGCTGCCTGAAGGGGTTATAAAGCCTGTAAGGGCATTAATGTCCATACCTGCCGGATCGGAAGTGTATGTTCCGCCGGTGTAAACGCCCACACCATTTGTTAAACTGACTGCCTGAACTTCAGCAAGTTCACAGAACGGCGAGTTGTAGCTGATGGTTACGGATGGCTCCTGAGTAACTTTTACCGTTGTTTTTACCGGCACGGCTTCGCATCCGCCGGAAGCGGGGATGGTATAGGTTATTTCGTAAGTTCCCGGAGCGCTGTTGTGTGGATTTATTTCGCCGGTAAGGGCGTTAAGGTCTATAATGGCATTAATGTCTGCGTCAGCAGTATAAGTCCCACCGGTGTAGGCGCCTGCGCCGGGCGTCAGCGTGACAGCTTGCAGCTCGTCGAGCGACGAACAGAACGGCGTTCCCGCATAACTGATAGTTGCCGACGGTTCTTCGGTAATGACTACCGTTGTTTTTACTTCTACTTCGTCGCAGCCGTCGGAAGCCGGTATGGTGTAGGTCACCTCGTAAGTTCCGGGTTCACTGCCGGAAGGAGTGATAAAGCCATTAACGGCATTAATGTTCAAACCTGCCGGATCGGCGGTGTATGTGCCGCCGGTATAAGCTCCCACTCCATTTGCTAAATTGACCGGTTGAGCGTCATCGAGCGATGTACAGAACGGCGTAGCGTAGCTGATAGTTGCCGATGGCTCCTGAGTAATCTCTACAAATGTTGTCACCGGTTTCTCTGAGCATCCGTTTGAAGCCGGTATGGTGTAGGTTATTGTATAGCCTCCCGGTTCACTGTCTTTAGGAGTAATATTGCCATTAAGGGCATTAAGGGCTAAACCTGCCGGCTCGTAAGTAAATTCCCCACCGGTGTATGCGCCCTCTCCATCGAATGCAACGGCTTGAGCGCCGGCAAGCGACGTACAGAACGGCGCGTTGTCATAGCTGATAGTAGCCGACGGTCCGAGAGTAATTGTAACGCGGGCAGTAGCAGTCACCTTGTCGCACCCGCCGGCAGCGGCAATGGTATAGGTAACGATATAGTCGCCCGGTTCGCTGTTGCCCGGAGTGATGGCGCCGGTATTGGCGTTAATGGCAAGTTCGGCTGGGTCGGCGCTGTAAATTCCACCTGTTGTTCCTGTAAAATTGACGGTTTGTAAACCCTCAGAGGTACAATACGGCGCGTTGTCGTAACTGATAGTTGCCGACGGCTCTTCGGTAACGGCTACCTGCGTTGTTACCGGTACGGTTGGACATCCGCCCGAAGCCGGTATGGTATATGTCACCGTATAGTTTCCGGATTTACTGCTGCCGGGAGTAATATTGCCGTTAGAGCTATTAAGGGTTAAATCGCCTACGGTAGTGTATGTTCCGCCGGTATAGGCTCCGACTTCATTTTCTAAAATGACCGGTTGAACGTCGTCCGATGTACAGAACGGTGTTTCCGCATAACTGATTGTAAGCTCCGGATATTTAGTAATAATAACAGTTGTATTATTGCTCACTTCGCCGCATACGCCGTCCGAAGGAATGGTGTAGATCACATTGTATGTTCCGGGCGTACTGCTGCTTGGAGTAATAGAGCCGGAAGTTGTATTAATATCTAAAACACCTGGGGAGGCGGCTACCGAGTATGTTCCGCCGCCGCTTCCTGTTCTTGTTACCAATTGCGGGGTGTTGAGCGAGGTGCAGAACGGTGAGCCGGTATAACTGATTGTTACCACAGGAGGCGCTACCACCGTTACTTTTATCGGTACTCTCTGGCTTTCGTCCGTACCTACTTTTTGGCTTACATAATAGTAATATTCGTTGGCAGGCGCGGTAGTTGGTACCGTAGGAGCCGTAGTAGAGCCTGTTGGTGCGTTGATGGTTGCATACCACACAAGGGAGCCGCCCGGTTCTGTGATTTTCGCCAAAAGCGACACGTCGAGCGAATTGCCCTGACAAATGATGGTGTCTCTCACATCAGGCACATCCACAATACTTATCACCACAGTTATCTGTATACTGTCGCTGCGGCAACCTTCGGGAGAGATTTGACCTGCCCAGAATGTGAAAGTTCCCGGCGACTCTTTGCTTTGTGTGACAGGAGGCGTGAGCAAAGCGCCTGCGTTGTCGCGCCAGTAAAGGGTATGGCTTGCCGCAGGTTGCACATTAGCTTCGGTGGCAACATTTATACTGCCCGATTCCACAGGGTAAGGAAGTAACACATTTGTGACAGTCGGCGGCAACGGTTTTTCGTCGATGGTGACGTTCCATTTAACCGTGTCGCTTTCACAATAGCCTGTGGCTACTCCTACAATGCTGACTGTTCCGTTTGCATAGTCGGACGTGTTGAAGGCAAAGGATGAACCGGTAGTGGTTATCGGATTTCCGTTGGTGTATCTCCACGAATATGTAACTCCGGCAGATGGAACGCTCGTTGCTGTGACGGTTGTCCGTCCGCAAATTTTTGTCTCCGACAATGTTATAGCCACTTTTGTGCTTTCTACAATATTGAATTTCTTACGTGCAAAACAGCCTGTTTTGTTGTATCCCACAAAGTAGACTGCGGTTGAGCCGTCGGTGATATATGTCAGGTCGCGCTTGGCAGCGTCATTTGTTTTTTCTACTAAAATATTTCCCAAAGCATCTGTCCATTCCCATACTGTTATCAGGGGTTCTTCTGCTGCTGTTGTACCTTTCAGGGTCAGTTCCATGCCTTTACATCCGGCAATTGTTTCGTCGTCGCCCATATTTAAGTTTCCTTCGCGGTATACTATAAACGGCAGGGATATAGATGTTGTGCGGCAAGCGTCCTTATAAATTTCCGCATCCGGATTGCTTTCAAACTTTGTCAATGCCGACGTATTGCCGACTACTACGCGGAAGTAATTTTTAGCGCCCGGATACATTTTCATATCCAAATCTATGGATAAATTAGGCATAATTCCCGTTATATTTTCCCATATTACCCCGTCGTTACTGTGTTGATATATGACGCGCACAGCCTCTTCGCCGCCATAAGCATTTATTACTTTGTCGCTTATTAAGGTTCCGAAATCCAGTGTCGCATCTCCGCAAATTGTGGTATCCTGCTGCAAGGTCGGGATGTTGGAATAAGCGTCCACATTCGGTTGGGAGCAGACTAAAAACTTCACGTTATCAATCATAAAATCGCCGGCGCTGGATGCAGACAATACATAATCAATGCAAAAGTAAACGGAGGATACTCCTTCATCCAACATAAATTCATATTTAAAGGTTCGCCATCCGTATGTTGTAGCTGCCATTTGTGGCGATGCCACCAACAGTTTGCCTTTTGATCCATCCGGATTCCTTGCATAAAGGGAGAGAACCATTCTATCATTATCTCTAGTTGGCTGGTTAGCGGGACAATAGTCCACCTGAAAATAGGTCATTTTACCTTCGCAAAGGTGGTCTATTTGTCGGCGATATATTTCAAGTTGTTGATTTATTCTGCAATCTGCGACGTCAAAAAACAGCACGCCGCCATTGGGATCGCCGGAGCCGTCCGCACCACCGGTCGCAACATATCGGTCAGTATTAATGTTGCCTCCGAAGTAGTGGAGACTTAGAGCCGGAACCGCACCAATATGGATATTTCCCGGATTAAGCGCCAAGCATTCTCCTCTTGAGGATTGATATGAGCAACCCTGTACAAAGACAACGCCCGGCATATTTGGAGTACCGACAACCACATTATTAGTTCCAGGAGGATATGTAGGTGTAGGATCCATAATACTTTTCTTGCCACCGCAAGTAGTTATCGTTTGCCCTGTGTTGGTAACGTAGAGTGAATTCGAGAGGAAGTGTCCGAAATCGTCGTGCATCAACAACACGCGCGACCCTCCGTCAGCCTCATTGCAACAGTCGATAACCGAGAGTTTGAATATTTTGGAAATACCGTATCCGCCATTATTTCCGGTATTGATCGTACAACGGTACCAGGCGGTTGCCGTAACTTCTTCCATATAGTTTTGACTGTAACCTACCTCATGCCATGTATTGTCAGCTCCGGTTGGCGATTTTTCCCATTTGTAGGTACATGCGCCATAGCTCTTGTCTAATGAAAAGCGAATCAGTTCGTTGCGGCATACCTCTTCTCCCTGACTGGAGATGATTTGTGGAACTAAAGCAGGCTTCGTTGACTCAACGCCTGTGCCTTTTATCTCTATTTTCGTTATGCCGTATAACTGGTTGCAGCCGGCGACGCCGCCATTATTGGCTGCTCTGAGCGTCATCTCCAAAGAAGAGGCGGTTATGGGCAGCGTATAGGTAGCTCTTGATGTAAAACATCGTACCGGCAAACCGGCTAACGGTTTTGCTTCGACCGCCACCGTCTGGTTAGCGCCGCCATTGAAAGAGATTGAAAAATCGGGGTTATTGGCTCCTGCAACAGCACATCCCGATGTGATGTAATAACCTTCTATTATTACTTCATACTCTTTCGTCGGGTTCAATCCGCCTACGAAATATTGCAGCAGGATTTGCGTATTGTTTACACCTGCTGTCCGGAATCCCGGCAGCAAAAGCATCGGTTTTTTAATGTTCGGGTAGTTCGTATTTATATCATAGAGGTTATCCACAACGGCATATACTTTGCCGGGAGCTGTGGTAAGTCCGATATTGCCTTTTTGCGCTTCGGTTGCTAAAGGCAAATCGGCAGGAATTGATAGTCTACCCTCTGCGCCTATGAATTTTACTGTGTTGATATTGTGGATATTGCCGGTATAATCGTTAGACTGGAACATTGTTGCGCTTGCCACATCGCAAGGATTAGAGGGTATGAAACTGTGCATCGGGCATGGGTCGGGGTCGCCGGGTTCGTTGGGCAGAATCGGCGGGCATCCTACTACCATTATATTGGTAAAACCGATAGCGGCAATACAGTTACTATGCGTAGCCGTTCCTGATAACAAGGTAAATATCAACTCTCCGGCGGCATTAGGTTGCACATTATTTACTGTTATGTTACGAGCCATTCCGTTGAGAACATTCCCTCCTGTGACAGAATTTGGAGAATCCTGTGTTGCTCCGCTTACATCATTTCTGTATCTGAAGAGAAAGAAAGTACCCTGACCACCGTTAGGACAACCTGTTCCTTTGTAAGCAAGTACCGCATCAATCATTATGGTATAAGTGCGATCCTTGTCTAATCCGCTTATTGTACAACTGAGCAATTCTGCATTTGATGTGCCGGAAGGTAAAATGATCATTGGCACATTTGCGCTTGTCGTATTTGCATAAGCGGTGTTCACATCGGTAGCCCTCCGGACTAAACCGTAAGCGCTTGATCCGACTTGCGCCGCTGCTGTTGCATACGACATCTTGGGCGTTAATGTGCCTGTGACATTATTCCCATCTTTTTTCCACTCGTTAATCACCGCATTATTAATATTGTAATACGGCGAAGGAGCGCCCGTAGCGGGTCCGAAATCGGTGCTGAATACTATCACTCCACACTGAGACGATACACTCTGTACCATCCCCAAACATCCTAAAAGGATTAAATAAAGATATTTTCTCATGACTCTATATATTTATTTCGTTAATATTAACATTATACCCAAAAGTAATATCGACCAAAAATACGGAGTTAATTTTTAAATTCCAAATTTAATTATTAAAATTATAGCAAATGTAAACTTTTTTTTGATATTATGTAAAAACAAGTTCAGATTTTTTTGTAATTTTGTCGCCAACTACATTTTAATTATTAATCGTATGAAAATAGCTTTGATTGGTTACGGAAAGATGGGGCAAACTATTGATAAAATAGCGCGGGAACGCGGGCATGAGATAGTTTCCATTATTGATATAAATAATTTGGAAGATTTTGATTCCGAGTTGTTTAAGAGCGCTGATGTAGCCATTGAGTTTACCTCTCCCGAAGTTGCTGTCGCCAACATCAGGAGTTGTTTTAAAACCAATATCCCCGTAGTTTGCGGGAGTACCGGCTGGCATGAATTTATGCCGGAAATACGGAAAGAGGTGGAAGAGGGAGGCAAAACGCTCTTTTGGTCGTCCAATTTCAGTCTGGGGATGAACCTGTTTTTTGCCTTGAATAAATATTTAGCTCGCCTGATGAATCAATTTCCGGATTATGGAGTTGAGATGACCGAAGTTCACCACACACAAAAGTTGGATGCGCCAAGCGGAACGGCAATCACGCTCGCCGAAGGGATTTTTGAAAATCTGGAGCGAAAAAACAGATGGGTAAAAGAGAGAGAAGAAAACCCTGATGAATTGGCAATAAAATCAATCCGTGAGGGAACAGTTCCCGGCATTCATACAATTCGTTACGAATCGGATGTAGACCATATTACAATTACCCACGACGCAAAGAGCCGTCAAGGCTTGGCTTTGGGCGCCGTTATCGCCGCCGAATTTACAGCAGGTAAAAAAGGCATGCTGGGAATGGCTGATTTATTAAAAATATAATAATCGTAGAATAATGAAAAATTCCGAAAAAAAGAGTTTCGCTCAACGAGTAGGCGAAACAACAACAAGACAATGGGTGAAATTTTCGATAGCAACGCTCCTGTGTATTATCTTCACCGTCTGGTCGGGTGCGCTGTGGATACTTTTGCTGATACCGTTGCTTGGAGATTTGTATGTTACTAAATACATTCACTGGGGAGCATGGAAACAGTCGAAAAATAAAACCCTGCGAACAATTGCCGAGTGGGTCGACGCAATTGTCTTCGCGCTGGTTGCGGTTTATCTGATAAATCTCTTTTTCTTCCAAAACTATAAAATTCCATCCTCGTCGCTGGAAAAATCGTTATTGGTTGGCGATTTCCTGTTTGTAAGCAAAATGAGTTACGGACCGAGGTCTCCGATGACTCCGCTCTCTTTTCCGTTGACGCAGCACACATTGCCGGTGTTCAACACTAAATCCTATATCGAATATCCCAAGTGGGGATACAAGCGGTTGAAAGGTTTTGGAGAGGTGAAACTGCATGATATTGTGGTGTTTAATTTCCCGACAGGAGATACGGTAGCTGTTAAAGAGCCTAATCCCGACTACTATACGCTGGTGTATATGTATGGCAGAGATGTTGTCTGGAGCAACAAACAGAGGTTTGGGGATATTGTCTACCGCCCTGTCGACCGCCGCGAAAATTATGTAAAGAGAGCAGTGGGACTTCCCGGAGATTCACTGCAAATAATAGATGGCGACATCTACCGGAATGGAAAAAAAGAGAAGGATATACCCGGGTTACAATATAACTATTTAGTCGAAACAACTTCGCGTATTGCCGATAAAACGTTTGAAACGCTTCAGGTTAGCGAGGACGACCGCGACAACAGACATTCATTCGGATAGCTGAACGACATAAATCCGCGTATTCCGGCAAACTTCGGTTATCAACCCGATTCATTGTCGGGAAAGTATAACTATATATACCGCCTTCCGCTTACCGCAAGCGCTGTTGATAAGTTGAAAGGATTTAAAAGCGTTATTTCCATCAATCGTGAATCGGATTCTTTCAGCGGAAAAACCTTCCCGCTCAACATGGAAACCGGTTGGACAAGAGACGATTTCGGTCCGGTATGGATACCCAAAAAAGGAGCCACAACAGCAATTAATACGGAAAATTTACCACTTTACGAGCATATTATCCGAAATTACGAATGTAACAAATTGGAAGTCAAGGAAGGTCGGATTTACATAAACGGCGTTCCTGCAACCGACTATACGTTTAAAATGGATTATTACTGGATGATGGGAGATAACCGCCACAACTCGGCAGATTCACGCTTCTGGGGATTTGTTCCCGAAGACCATGTTGTAGGAAAACCAATCTTTATCTGGCTATCGTTAGATCCGGATAAGGGTCTGTTTTCTTCCATACGGTGGGGGCGTATTTTTAAATCGGCGCATTGAGAAAAACTCCTGTCAGTTGATTTCCGCACCCGGAGCCGTCGCCTGCGAAGGCTGAATAACAACATATTTCCCATCCGAATCTACGGCGGAGAGAATCATCCCCTGACTGTCAATTCCTTTCAGCTTGCGCGACGGGAAGTTGGCGATAAAACAAACCTGTTTGCCGATAAGCTCTTCGGGTTTGTAATATTGGGCAATGCCAGATACTATTGTCCGTCCGCCCATTCCGTCGTCAATCTTGAATTGGAGCAACTTATCTGCCTTCGGCACCTTTTGGCAATCCAGCACCGTTCCCACGCGAATATCCATTTTGGTAAAATCATCGAAAGAGGTATCCTGTTTCACCGGTTGAGGTTGCCAGCTGTTTTGCTCGTTCTGTTTTTTTGTTGCTAAAAGTTTTTGAACCTGCTCCTCTATTACGTCGTCTTCTATTTTTTCAAACAACAGCTCCGGATTGTTCAACACTTGACCGGCAGGCAGCAGGTCAATCTCTCCGAGTTCGTTCCATTTGAAATCATTTTTATTAATCATCTCCCTGAGTTTTTTTGAACTGAAAGGGAGGAACGGTTCGAATGCAATAGCCAGATTAGCCGTTATCTGGAGGCTGATGTTCATAATTGTCTCTACTCGCGAAACATCTGTTTTTATCAATTTCCAAGGCTCTGTGTCGGCAAGGTATTTATTTCCGATACGAGCCAGATTCATCGCCTCTTTCAATGCGTCTCGGAAGCGGAAATGGTCTAACTGTTTTTCCATCTCCTGTTTGATTTCCGCAAATTCCCGAAGCGTTGCGCGGTCATAATCGCTCAATTCTCCGCGAGCGGGAACTTTTCCGTCGAAATATTTTTGCGTCAACACTAACGAGCGGTTGACAAAATTTCCGAAAATCGCAACCAATTCGTTGTTGTTACGAGCCTTAAAATCTTTCCACGTAAAGTCGTTATCTTTTGTTTCGGGCGCATTGGCTGTCAAAGCATAACGCAACACGTCCTGTTTATCGGGAAATTTTTCTAAATATTCGTGCAGCCAGACCGCCCAGTTGCGCGACGTAGAAATTTTATCTCCTTCCAGATTCAGAAATTCATTGGCGGGAACATTTTCGGGGAGGATGTAACTCCCTTCGGCTTTCAGCACTGCCGGAAAGACAATGCAGTGAAAGACAATGTTGTCCTTACCGATGAAATGAATCAGACGGCTCTCCTTATCTTTCCACCACTTCTCCCAGTCGTTGGGCAACAGCTCCTTTGTATTTGAAATATATCCGATAGGCGCGTCGAACCAGACGTAAAGCACTTTCCCTTCGGCGCCCTCCACCGGAACGGGGATTCCCCAATTCAGGTCGCGACTTACGGCACGCGGTTGCAAACCCATATCCAACCAGCTTTTGCACTGTCCGTATACGTTTGGTTTCCACTCTTTATGCCCCTCAAGTATCCACTCCCGCAACCACTCCTCGTGGTTATCCAACGGAAGATACCAGTGTTTCGTCTCTTTCAAAACCGGCGCTGAGCCTGAAATAGCCGATTTGGGATTAATTAAATCCAACGGACTCAACGAAGTGCCGCACGCTTCGCACTGGTCGCCATACGCACGCTCGTCTCTACAGTGCGGACAGGTTCCCACGATATACCGGTCGGCAAGAAACTGTTTCGTCTCCTCATCATAATATTGCTCCGAAGTTTTTTCAATAAATCCTCCCTTATCGTATATTGTGCGAAAAATTCCCGAAGCAACCTCCGCATGTGTTTTTGAAGTAGTTCGCGAATATATGTCAAACGAAATTCCGAACTCCTCGAACGATTTTTTTATTATAGCATGATATTTGTCTACAACATCCTGCGGCGTCACGCCTTCCTTTCGCGCTTTGATTGTAATAGGCACGCCATGCTCGTCCGAGCCGCCGATAAACAGCACCTCAGCGCCTTTCAAACGGAGATAACGCACATAAATATCTGCCGGGACATATACCCCCGCCAAATGCCCGACATGCACCGGTCCGTTGGCATACGGCAGTGCGGCAGTGACGGTTGTTCTTTTAAAATTCTTTTCCATGTTTGTAATTTTATTGAAATGCAAAGGTACGATTTTTATTATACATATTGGGGCTTATTTTAACATATACCTCAATACAAATCACACATACTAACACTCCGTAACTGTCTGTCAAACTCCGCCTTACTCAACGATGTCGTCACATGAACCGTCACCGGCTCGCCGGGCAGCAGGTCGAAGTAGTTGTCGGCAAAGAAGTTATCAATACCGTCGATACTCAGAAAAACGCCGCGTGCAAAAACATCGCTTTCGACCGTTACGTCAAAACCTCCCTTGGCGACTGCCGAACTTGCGGTAATCGTAGCTTTAGGGAAATCAATCTCCTTATTTCGCGCCATTAAATAGTTGTTGCTAACGGCTTCCGTTTTTCCTGTTTCGGTGAAGCGGGCGTTGACAACGACTTCGTTACGTTGTTTTCCGTTCAACAGACTTGCAACTTCGGCAGAGAAGTGCGAGTTGCTGGCATTGGCAGGCACGGTAATTGTTTCCTCCTGTGTGAAGAGAACGTTTCCTTTCAGATCCATTATCCGGATTTGCAATTTACCGTTAACCGGTTGCAGGCGGTCGGAGACGATGTAGATGTCCAACTTTTCACCTTGAGCAATAGGCGAAACCAATATTTCGTTGTAAGCCTTTTTAGTAAAATAATGCTGTGCTTTCCAGCGGTCATAAAAGTCGCGGCTCGACCATGAGGCTACGGGCCAACAGTCGTTGTGCTGCCAGTAAAGCGTTCCCATGCAGTAGGGCATATCCCTGCGGTGCGCCTCAATCGCCGTGCGGATTGCGTCGCCTTGCAACAGTTGACCGATATGCAGGAATGATTGAAAATCTTTCGGCTTGCGATATTCGTTCAACAGGTACCACTCTATCAATCCGTTGGCATGAGTTCCGCCGCGCTGGTGCGACATCATCACTTCGGAGCGAATATCGTGGTCTTGCGCTTCGGGAGCGTATTTTAACACCGATTGAAATTCGGGAAACGACTGGAAGCCATATTCGGAGAAAAACCGCGCACGGACAGTGTTGTATGCTGCAATTGAATCTTCCCCAAACCAAACGCCCCAGTAGTGGGAGTCGCCATCAGGGTTATCGTATTTTGACGGAGCATGAGGATCGCCCGCGTAAGGCGATGAGGGCCAGTAAAAATTGACCGGGTCATATTTGCTCACTGCTTCGGGCAACAGTTCGTGAAAAACATCCATGTAATCCTTACGAAGTTGAGCCGCAACGCCCCTCTTTTCGTAGCGCCCAACCCAACCCCACTGAAACCATGCGGATTGGTTTTCGTTATTCCCGCACCAAATCGCAATAGATGGGTGGTTGCGCAAACGGACAATATTTTCGACCGCTTCATGACGAACGTTTTCAAGAAGTTCGGGATTCATCGGATAGACGGCGCAGGCAAACATAAAATCCTGCCATACTAAAATACCGTATTCATCGCACAAATCGTAAAAAATATCGTTTTCATATATTCCACCGCCCCAAACGCGCAACATATTCATATTGGCATTTACGGCGTCGAGGATTGTTTTTTTGTATCGTTCGGGAGTTACGCGGGTCAGGAAATTATCCTGCGGGATATAGTTCGCCCCTTTTGCAAAGACATTCACGCCGTTCAGGCGGAAATAGAAAGAGGTGCCTGCCTCATCCTTATCGCGTATAACTTCGATTTTGCGTAATCCCAATCTCTCTGTGCGGCTATCCGACCGGTTGTTCATGCTCACCGTTGCCGTAAACGGATAGAGGTAGGCTTCTCCCAGACCATTGCTCCACCACAGGCGGGGATTTTTGACAACGACCGGCATTTCAATCGTATTGCGCCCTTTGGTGACGGGAACGGTTTTTGTCCATGTCTCTCTGACACCTTCCGCACGAACGGTCAGCGTTGCCGTTCCATCACTGTCGGCTATAACCTCGGCAATAGCTTGGATACGCGCTTCCTTTGCGTTGACATCTTCCTGTTTGTAATATATATTGTCCAAGCGCAACTCACTCCATCCTGTTAAATAGATTGGTCGCCAAACGCCGCTTGTCACCAAGCGCGGACCCCAGTCCCAACCGTAATGATAACCGGCTTTACGTGCGAAAACACTGATTTTCTTATTCCCTATTCCGCCGTTTTCCGCCTGATCATTCGGCGCTTCGATGGCAAAATCGCCCGGTTGAATATTATAAAGCACGCTCAGAGAGTCATATTTCGGAACATCGACCTTGATTGGCGAATGGAAATATACGCGCAACTCATTCTCGCCCTCCTTCAGAAACGCTTTGACCGGCACGCGCCATTCGCGAAACATATTGTCTGCCTTCAAAATCAGGTTATCGTTTAGATAAACATCGGCATAAGTATCCAATCCTTTGAAATATAGTTCAATGTTATCTTTTTCAAAAATCTCAGGAGTTGCCGTAAGGGTTGTTTTATATTCCCAGTCTTCTTTGTCGATCCACTGTACGTCCCGCTCATTCAAACGGAAGAACGGATCGTCGATAAGACCGTTGTTCAACAAATCGGTATGTACTACACCCGGAACAGTTGCCGGATACCAATTATCTTTTCCCACTTGCTGGAATTGCCAGCCTGAATTAATCTCCTGTTGTACGACCGACATCGTCGGCTTTGTTGTGCATGATAGAAATGCGAATACTGATAATCCGCAAAATAAGAGATGATGCTTTTTCATTATAATATTGTTTTTTTAGTTATTCGTGTCGCAAAGGTAATGAAAAATTGTGAAAGGGCGAAATATTATTTTGAGAGGGTGTACGACAAAATTCCAAATTGCCCATAGGGCATTAATATCAATAGAAAATTGTGTGTCGGGAAACAAATAATCCGTAGGATTTCAACGGTGGTTATTTTCGATTTATCATGCGCATTAAAGCCCTATGGGCTATGTGTGAGGCGATTACGGTTTTTCTATTGATATTAATGCCATATTGGCAAAATGGAGAAAGGAATTTTGTCGTACACCCTTTTGAGGTGCCGGCACCAACAAATCCGTAGGATTTATATGTGGAATTTCCCCAAAACAGCGCCGTCATCGGGATTTGTAGGGGCGACCCTTGTGGTCGCCCTTGATTGTCCACAACTCTGAAAGGCGACCACAAGGGTCGCCCCCTACAATCGCACCCAAACATACTGCCACAAATAAGGGGCGACCAAACACGACCGCCCCTTAAAAAATCCCTTCTTTCAATTCTCAATTCCCAATTCTCAAAACCTTCTCCGTCCGTCCATCATCATAAAGAATAATAAACACTCCTCTCTCCGGCTCTCGTGTCAATCTTTGTCCCAAGACGTTGTAGTAGCCGATGATTTTTGGTGCGGCATTGTTTGGCGTTTCGGTGATGTTTACGAAAGTGGCGCGGGTGACGGTTATGGTATAATCCTGTGTTGTGCCGTCTTCGGCGTTTACGGTGATGGTGAAGATGTTTATGCCTGTGGCGAGCGGTTGTTCGTCGATGTCGCCGCTCAGGGTTGCGTCGGGGTCGGTGGCGGTGGCGGCGATGATGATTGAGGCGATGCCGTTGGCTACCTCAATGCTGTATGCGTACACTTCGCTGTCGAATGCAGGCGACAATACACCTTCTGTCGATTCGCCGCCGCTCTGCAACCATACGGTGAGTTTTGCAAGAGTTGCGTCGGCGCTAAAATCTCCCTCTGTGGCAAACATCTCCATTTCGCTTTCGGGCGAGGCGTATTGCGTTGCCGTTTCTACTTTACGCGCTATGAAGAAATAGTAGCCTGATGTTAAGCCGTCGAAATAGCCATCCGTTTGCCACGTTTCGCCGCCGTCGATGCTGAACTCGCAACCCGGCATTGGGTTGAGCGTAATGCTTGTTTCCGTTTTCTCTGCCAGCGTTGGCGCTGCCGGAGGCGTTTGCGTTGCTTTGCCGATATGGACAGGGTATGAGGTCACTTCGCCGCTGCCGTTGGTTGCGGTTACGGTGACGGAGATGACGCTCTCGATGTCGGTTGCCGTGAGGGTGTAGGTTGCGGTGTTGCTGCCGACAGGGGTTTCTCCGCGTTTCCATTGGAAACTTAAAGTACCTAAGGACCCTGAGGGCATTAATGACAGCTCCGCTGTATTTACTGAGAGAGTTTCGCCGAAGGCGCCTTCGCCGGTGATGGTTACATAGCCTGTCAGCTCGGCTTTCAGGGTGGTGAAGGTTGCTGCTGCTCCTGTTGGGGAAGCTGTGTGCGTTGCTGTTTCGGCGAAGCGCGCTACGAAGGTATAACCTGTATTTGGGGTTAAGCCTTCAAAAGATATTTCCGGTTGCCATGTAGCGCCGTTGTCTATGCTGAACTGGCAATCTTCCATAAAATTGAGGTCTATGCCCTGCACGTATGCCGCAAGCAATGTTGGCGCTGCGGGTGCGGTTTTTGTTGCTTTTGAAACTGCTGCTGTGGCTGCTGAGGTTACTGTGCCGTTGCCGTTGGCTGCGGTTACGGTGACGGTGATTGTTGCGCCGATGTTGTACTGGTCTATGGTGAGGGTTGGGCTGTTGTCGCCGATTGGCGTTTCGCCCATTTTCCACTGATAGCTTAAAGCCCCTAAAGGTATTGAGGGCGTTAAGGCAAGACCGGAGGTATTAGCCGTGAGCGTCCCCCCGAAGGTAGCTGTCCCGCTGATACTCACTGCCCCTGTCAGGTTAGCCTTGCTCACCACGACGTAAAACTCCTTCTCAAAGTCGACACCTGCATATATACCGTCTTTGATGGTAGCCTTCACTGTTGCCATCCCTTCGTCGGTGGCGGTGAATGAGTTGCTGCCTGAGATTGTTGCTCCTGTGGCGCCGGCATCAACCACACTCCAAATGATGGTTTGGTTGGTGGCGGTGGAAGGAGTAACAGTGGCAGTTAGCAACAGTGGGTTATGTGCTGTTGCGGTGGTTGGGACATTTGTAACATCGGCAACGCTTTCCATTGAAACGAGCAGGTGTTCGGGCATCTCTACGGTGTTGCCGAACAATCCGGGCAGTTTACCGTTGGCGGTTGTCCAGTTGCCGGAGGCGTTGAAGATATTGCCGAGCGTACCGTCGGTGTTGATTGTCGGCGCGGTCATATTGGCGCCGTCTATCAGTGTTGCTCCGATGTTGCTCCATGTTGTGCTGTTGTCGTTGTTGAGGAGACCGTTGAAGGCGAAATTGTTGGTGAAAATGTTTACGTTTTCGCCCTCAAAATAATCAAATCCTATTACGCGACCGAAACCCAATCCTGTTACTTTTACGCTTGGGTTTAAAGCAATGCAGTTGGATACGGTACTGATAGCGCTTATTCCCACTACGCCGCCGCTACCGGTAGCGCTGTTTATTTCGCCTGTGGAATAGCAGTTGGACACAGAGCTGCTTAACATATATCCCAATATGCCGCCGACGTAGTTAGCGCCGTTTACTTCGCAAGTTGAATAACAGTTGGATACAGTGCTGTTTGCGGCGTTTCCAATTATTCCGCCGACAAAGGTAGTTCCATTTACGCTTCCTGTTGAATAGCAGTTAGAGAGAACGCTGTTGTTCTCTAAATTTGCTGCCACCACTCCGGTATAGAAATTTCCAACAATATCTACATTTTCAACGCCGAGGTTTCTGATTGTGCCTCCGTTTACAAAGCCAAACAATCCGACGCCGTTAGCCCAAGGGTCTTTAACCATTAATCCTGAAATAACTTTATTGTTGCCGTTGAAATTTCCTTTGAATGTTCTGAAAGTTGATGTTCCTATCGGTCTCCAACCTCTTGCTGTGTTGTGTGGCGCAACATCAAGGTTGAGGTCATTCATAAGAATATAGTGTTTGTCGTTATACATTGCCAATGTACCGGGATTATTTACATAATTTGCCAACTGGGCAAGCTCCTCAACGGTTTTTATCTGATACGGATTTGTTGGCGTACCGTCGCCGTCAAAAACTTTCTCAATAATCAAATGTGCAGGCATCGTTACCGTATTTCCAAACAATCCGGGCAGTTTTCCGTTCTCCGTACTCCAGACCGGCGCGATAAAACGGCTGCCGATGGCGCCGTCCATATTAACGGCTTCTTTGCTTATGCCTGCGCCGTCCAAATTAGTTGCTCCGATGTTGCTCCACGTTGTGTTGCCTGCGTTGTTGAGGATGCCGTCCCATGCGGTGTTGTTAGTGGGGGTAGTGCCTTCGTTATGTCCCACTACGCGACCGGCGTCCGAGTCGGTTGCCTTTACGCTTGGGTTTAATGCTGCGCAATTGGTAAGAGAGCTGGTGTATGCAATACCACCCACTACGCCGCCAACGGCGCTTGCTCCGCTTACTGCACCAGTAGCATAGCAGTTGGACATTGTGCCGCTTTCGCCTAACAAGCCGGCTACACCACCAACAGAATAAGTTCCGCTTACATTGCCTGTAGCATAACAGTTGGAGATGTTTTCGCCCTCATTAGTTCTTCCCACTACGCCGCCTACCATTTCATCTCCGCTTACGTCGCCTGTGGAATAGCAGTTGGATAGCGTAGAGCCTTCGACGTTCATTGTGCCAACCACGCCGCCAATCTCATTAATTCCGATGATGTTGCAGGTGGAATAGCAATTGGATATGCTGCCGAAAGAAATTCCTGCCACGCCGCCGATACATGCAGTTCCGTTTATATTACCTGTTGAATAGCAGTTGGAGATAACGCCACTTTCGTGAACACGTCCTGCCACGCCGCCAACGCCGATATTTCCGTTAATGTTTACATTCTCCACGCCAAGGTTTTTGACAGCGCCGTCATTAATTAAACCGAATAATCCTGAATTATTTACCGAAGGATTATTAATATAAACCCCCGAAATCTTTTTATTATTCCCATCAAATACCCCTTTAAACGGCTGATTATTAGTTGTAGACACAAATGTTCCTATCGGCGTCCACCCTGTTCCGGTGTTATATGGCGCGATGTTGAGGTCTAAGTTATTGACAAGAATATAGTGTTTGTCGTTGTATGTTGCATTATTTGCATTGACGTAGGTTGCCAACAGCGCTAATTGCGCTACGGTCTCTATGCGGTATGGAACGGTTGGCGTGCCGTCGCCTTCAAACATTGTGGGTACTGTCGAGGCTCTGACCCTCACGTCGTCAATACGCCATGAATGTTCATTGTCGCCGGTATATACAAAGGCTATATAGATTGTCTGTCCTGCGTATGCTGTTAAATCGACCTCCACTTTTTTCCACGCTTCGACAGTCGGCACATCCGTTTCGTACTGCAAGGTGTAGAGTTGCGTGAACGCCGATTTTTGACTTGTTGTAGTAGAGACCCACACTTTGCTCTGTCCCGCGCCGTAGTCGCCTCCCATATAGTAGTCGGGATAACCGGTGTAGGATGCAAATTCCAGCGTGTAACTTCCCGCCGGAACAGCTATCGGGCGTGTTATGAGCCACGTCTCCTGTCCTTTTCCGCTTGTTGCTGCGCGATGGGCGTAACCGCCGTCATACTGCGGAGCGGCGGCGCTGCGTGTCCAGTTGCCGGCGCCCGACACCTGATTCACCATCCAGCAATGCTGCGGAAATTCCTCCTCGTCGAATCTCTCCGTCCATGGGAAAGCGTTCACCGGCGTACATGGAACCTGCGCAAGTATCAACTGCGTACTTGCTGCCGTAAGCATTGCATCGTAGCCGGGCAGGTTGAGCGTGTAGGGGACACTGTTTTTAAAACTTCCCGCCGATGCCTCCATCAATATATGGCTGTCGTAAGCCGCAAGCGTTGTTGCCGTAATATTTAAGGTATTTGTACCCGAAGCGACGACCTCTCCTGCGACGGAGATTTTGGACGCCGGCGTTGCCGTCACGTTCATATTTATGGCGCCGCCGTTGAGTGTCAGGTTGCCGCCAATGGTTGGGTTGCCGGTAACGGTGAGCGTTGCCGCCGCCGCCTTGTTGTAGTTTCCTGCCCAGCCGCCGCCGTTGAGCGTTACCGTGCCGGCGTTGTGGCTGAATGTGCCGGCAGCGCTGCTGTTGCCCGACAAAGTCCATGTCCCGCCGCCTGTCTTTGTTACCCCGCCGGCGCCGGTGATAACGCCTGCAAAGGTTTGATTCGCCGTTTGATTCACCGTCAGGGTATTTGCCCCAAGGGCAACGCTTCCCGCCGTGCCGCTAAGTCCGGCAACGGTTTTATTTCCCTGAATGGCAAACACCCCTGTGCCGCTCATTACCACAGGCGCAGCAACTGTTCCTGTCGACGAGAGCGTGAGACCGCCTGCCGCAACATTTGTCGCGCCGGTGTAGCTGTTTGCGCCGCTTAGAGTCAATGTCCCGGCGCCGCTTTTTGTTACGCTGCCGCCGGCGCCGCCGATAACGCCCGAAAAGGTCGTAGCCGACGCCTGATTAACGGTTAAAGTATTTGCCCCGATAGCCACAGCAGGCGTTGCGGTCGATGTGCCGCTCAACCCGCCGATGGCGCTGTTGCCCTGAATTTCAAATTTCCCCGAGCCGCTCAGCGCCAACGCAGAGCTGGCAATTGCTCCTGTTGAACTCAACACAAGCGTCCCTGCCGAAACAGTTGTGGCGCCGCTGTATGTATTTGCGCTGTAGAGGGTGAGCGTTGCGCTGCCCGACTTGGCAACGCCGCCTGTTCCCGAAATAACGCCGATAAAGCCGCCAAGCGTTGCCTGATTTATTGTTAATGTACTGGAGCCAAGCACAATGGCAGGGTTGGCTGTTGATGAGCCGCCAATTCCCTGAACGGTTTTATTGCCTTGAATTTCCAGCGTTCCCGAACCGCTAAACAGTAGCGCCGTGGAGATTGTTCCCGCTGTGTTGAGCGTAACTCTTCCCGCCGAAACAGTAGTGCTGCCCGAATAGGTATTCGCGCCGCCCAGCGTCAATGTTCCGTTGCCGGCTTTGACTATGCTTCCTGTGCCGCCGATAACGCCCGAAAAGGTTTGATTGGTTGCCTGATTGACGGTCAGCGTACTGTTGAGCGCCACGGCAGGCACGGCGGTCGATGTGCCGCTCAACCCTGCAATGGTTTTTGCGCCCTGCGGAGTAAACACTCCCGCGCCGCTCATCGCCACTGCCGAGTTGGCGATTGTTCCTGTGGCGTTGAGCGTGAGACCGCCCGCCGAAATCGTTGTTGCGCCTGCGTAACTGTTCACGCCGCCCAGCGTTAGCGTGCCGGCGCCGCTTTTGGTTACGCCGCCCGCGCCCGAAATAACGCCCGAAAAGGTTTGATTGGTTGCCTGATTAATTGTCAGCGTATTGCTTCCCAGCACAATGGCGCCGGTTGCGGTCGATGTGCCGCTCAGCCCTGCAATGGTTGCGTTGCCTCCCGAAAGGGTGAGTACTCCCGAGCCGCTCATCGCCACCGGCGAGTTGGCAAGCGTTCCGGCGAGGGTTACGCCGCCTGCCGAAATGGCGGTTGTGCCGCTGTGTGTGTTTGTGCCGCCGAGCGTCAGGGTTGCCGCGCCGGTTTTGGTTATGCCGCCGCCTGTTCCCGAAATATTACCGGTAAAGGAGGCATTGGTTGTCTGATTGACGGTTAATGTATTTCCCCCAAGCGCCACAGCATTGGCGGCAGATGATGAGCCGCTGATACCCTGAATGGTTTTATTTCCCTGAATTGTGAATACCCCCGAACCGCTCATCACAAGCCTTGAGCCGGCAATCGTTCCGGTGGAGTTCAGGGTTATGCCGCCGGCTGAAATCCGGGTTGTGCCGGTGTAGCTGTTTGCAGCCGAGAGGGTGAGTGTGCCGGCGCCATATTTTTGCACGTTGCCGGCGCCGCTAATAACTCTGCCGAAAGTCATGGCGGCGGAATTTTCAAATGCAAGCGTTGCGTCGGCTGATACCGGTACCGCCAAAGTGGAGTTGCCGAGACCAGAGTTTGCATTTACCCGCAACTCCCCTTTCAGAATGGTGGTAGCGCCGGTGTAGGTATTGGCGCCGGTTAAATATAAGGTACCTGTGCCGGCTTTGACTATTTCGCCGCCGGTGCCGCTGATAACGCCCGGAAAAGTTGCGGAAGACGACTGGTTGATAAGTAAAGTATTACTTCCAAGATTAACGGCAGGGTTAGCTGACGACTCGCCGCTTAAACCGCCAATGGTTTTATCGCCTTGAATTGTGAATACTCCGGAGCCGCTTAGAACAACTTTTGAGTTGTCAATGCTTCCTGAAGAACCCACTGCGAGTGTTCCTTCCTTTATTCTCATCTCGCCTGTGTGGATATTTACGCTATTTATATTCAAAGTTCCTTCTCCTGTTTTTTCCACGATGCCTGTACCGGAGATGGATCTAGAAAGTGTGTTAGAATAAGGTACGTTAAATATAAGCGTTCCGCCGGAGTTTACCGTAACGGGATTTACGAAAACACCCGCTGAAGCAACCTGCAATGTACCTCCGTTTATGGTTGTGTTGAAAGGGAAGGTACCTCCCATATTTTGGATTAAAATCAATGTTCCGCTTCCTGTTTTGATAATATTACCTGAACCCGAAATATGTCCTCTAAACTCTCGGTCGGTTGCTTGGTTGATAGTTAAAGTATATGTACGCAAATCCACACCTGCCCATCCTGAAGGAGGAAGCGAATAGTTTCCACTGAGTCCTGCAATGGTTTTATTGGCATAAATTTCAAATTTTGCGGCGTACATGCTATTTGGAGCGATTCTAACTACGGAGTTTTCAATCGAGCCGGCGGAGCCCAAACGTAATATTCCCTCCTTAATCACTGTTTCACCGGCGTAAGTATTTTCTGCGGTAAATAGCAAAACTGAGGTTGTATAGCCACCACCATCATAACTATATCGGACGACATCCACTATCACATCTCCCGCGCCGGAGATGGATTTGTAAAAATCGCGAGGAACAATCGTAGGCGGTGTGTTTATGAGAATATTTGCGCCTGCCTCAACCACGATTGGGGAAGATGTTGTGCCAAGTGTTTCCTGGTTTTTTATTCTCAATGTTCCTGCTCTGACGATGGTGTTTCCTGAGTAGGTATTACTAACTGCGGATAAAATCAATTCTCCTGCACCTGCTTTAGCCACATTTCCTGCGCCTGTAATGACTCTTGAAAACGTAAGGTCATCGCTTCTGTTTATCACCAGCGTAGCACCTTCCTGCACGGTAGGGTTGCTGCTGTTGATGCTTCCGGAGGATCCTCCATTACCAATATGGAGTTCGCCTTGTGTAACGTAGGTGTTGCCGCTATAGGTATTAGCGGCAGTGAGACAGGCAGTTCCTGTTCCTTGCTTATATACATTTCCGCTTCCCGAAATAACCCTGTTGAATGTCAAGGTACTGCTTCCCTGCGGGGCAAAAACCAGCCCGCCCGCCGCCGCTACCGACACCGCCGAAGTGGCGCCTCCCAAGCTCAACTCATTCGTGATGAAAAGCGTACCGTTGCTCACGGTGGTGCTTCCGGTGTAGGCGTTAACGCCGGTCAACATCAAGGTGCCTCCGCCCGCCTTAGTAATACTGTAGCCGCCGCTAATCACCCCGCTGATGGTTGCCGTGCCATCCGGTACGTTGTACGTAACATTGCCTGTGAGCGTAATGTTCGACGTATAATTCTGCCCCGCAGTCAGCGTATAACTCCCCGACGACTGAGCAAACCCATTCATGTTCAAACCCCAAAAGGCGAACATCATTAAAAAAAGTTTTTTAAAGTTTTTCATTGTAATAAATATTTTAAAAAAATTAATAAAAAAATAATAACACTGTAAAATAAAAAACCGCAACACGGCAAAAGCCGTATTACGGTGTATCATTTAAGGAAATTTCCCTGTAATTATCTAATAATAAGCAATTTACCCCCCCCCCCCATTAACTAATTTTAACACATCATAAGATATGTTTTCGTCAAATGCGTTGCATTGCGGCGCTATGTAATCGGTTAGGGTCATAATAAATCGTTTTTTAAAAAAATCGGGTGTAAAGGTATGGTATTGTTTTTATATTTGCAAATTTTTTTTTTGGGAAAATTAAAAAATAATACGGAGCTACTGACGGCGTATTGTAATAAAAATAATACTAAGGAATTTCCACTACGCATGTACACCTATCATTCTCGCATTTTCGACAAGTATCACAGACGTATCACTGCCTACGCCATCTTGACCGATGCTGTCAGGAAAAAACGTCCGAACAGATTTGTAAGCGAATAACTGAATAACTGAATAACTGAATAACTGAATAACTGAATAACTGAATAACTGAATAACTGAATAACTGAATAACTGAATAACTGATAGTGGCTGGACATAAAAGATTAATTGAACACGGAGGCACGGAGGCACAGAGTTTTTTTTATTGGTTGCCCAGAGGGCATTAATATCAATAGAAAAATCGTAATTCCCTCACACATAGTCCGTAGGACTTTAATGTGTATGATAAAGAGAAAATCACCACCGTTAAAATCCTACGGATTATTTGGTTCCATACATGCGATTTTCTATTGATATTAATGCCCTACGGGCAATCGAAAATTTTATCGTACATATTTCAGTTATTCAATTATTCAGTTATTCAGTTATTCAGTTATTCAAAAAACGGAGCAGCTAAAAACCACTCCGTTCATTATCATTTTTAATTGCATTTGATGATGGTGTAGAGACGCGGCATGCCACGTCTCTACGGTTCGTTCATCAGATTTTGGTTGCTACTCTGCGTTTGCGGTAGAGGTAGACGCTGTAGATGCCTAACAGCAGTATTAGAACCGGAGTGGCATCGGTGATAGGAGTAGAACTGACTTTTGTATAACACAGTTCCGGAGGACAAGTTACATTATTAAAGGGCAGTAACGTTGGTCCTTCAGGGTGATATGTATCTATACAGAGATCACATGCTCCTCCGGGTGTACCACACACCATACTTATTGATGTACGGTTTTGAAAATATTCATCCCACGCATGTTCAGCACAAACCTCATCCTGTGCCATGCCGGTATTCACCATTCCTATCCACAATATGGATAGTATTATAAACTTAACGATTAATTCGCTCTTTCTCATTTTACTATAATTTTTGCAATTTTTACTTGTTCATTTGTTACTACTTTGACCACGTAAGCTGCTCCGACGGGGAGGGCTTGTGTGTATGCCGTGCTGTTTATACTGGCGGCATCAAGCACTATGCGTCCGGCAACGTCAAAGACGGTTACGCTTAGGATTTGTTCGCTGCGGCTCTCGACTATGAGATTGCCTTGGCGGGCTCCGATGTAGAGTTTGCCGATGGCGTTGTCAATAACAGCAGTTGGCTCAGGGATGTCGATGGTTTCCTTGACGAATTGCAGGAAGAAACGACCTTCGATGTTTTCTTCGTTATCTTTGGGGATGAGGAAGATGTTCTGTTCCAAGAGCGATGTGGTTGTTTGCGTCAGGTTGTCGTAGAGATAGATATTGTCGGCTGACATGAAACCGATTGCTCCGTCAATCTCCAAAGTTATTGTACCTGCTTTTGTACTCTTGATATTGATTGGCACAGATAATCCGTTGAGCGCTCTACGGTCGAGTCTGTTGATGTCGCAGGCGATACCGTCGACCATTGTACTTACTTCGAGTGATGCTTCTTCGGAGAATAGTTTGGCGGCGTCTTCACGCGGGTCAAAAGCGTTGGTTGCACCCTCTTGCGCTATTACTATGGCGTCGAGAGAGGTGTCGTTACCCTGTTCGGTACGAATGCGCAGGATGTCTTGATAAGTACCTGTACCACGCAATACGATGCCTTCGTTGGCTTGAGCGTCCAACATGGCTGGCGTAAAGCTCAAATTCAGTGCATCCGAAATAGATATTGGCGCAACAAAGAATGCTTGCATTGGAGAGATCCAACCGGTTGCTAACGTTGTTGCCGGATCGGTAGAGAGAGTTCCGTCGGTTGTTACAAATTTTCCATCGCTATATATCTTCACGTTGTTACCTATTGTTGGATTTCCGGCTAAGAAAGTTGGTATATCCAAGTGCGACATAAACGGATTTCCGACAATTACGTAGTTAGTTGCCAAAAAGTTAGGATCATTTCCTGTCGTGGTGCTTCCACGAGCATCGCTCAAATCGACTTCAAGTGCGTATGCTCCAGCTGTGAAAGGAGTTTCATTACTTGCGTTTTCCGTGATGAAGCGACCTCCTGCAACGCCTCCAAAGGAGAGTGTTCTTTTAGGAGGAGTAGGTGTTGATGCATAGTTCAACTGTGTTGTTTTGTAAACGAAGCTTTGACCGGGTTTAAATGCTACACCGTCGTCCGGTAGCGATTCCGTCCATGAGGCTATAGAAGAGCTATTGACATAGAAATGCCTCATATAGGAGATAAAAGGCGGAGAAATTCCGGTTATTTGATAGTTGCCCGGCGTTATACCTTTCAGAGGCGACGTAAGCATATACCAGCGATTGTAATTCGGAATAATTGTTGATTGTTCAATTTCCATATCAACCAACGCGCTACCATAATTCAACAAATGGATTTTGCCGACTGCGGTGTTAGGCTCGAAATGGATTGCGTTACATTTTTCGCCTCCCTGCAGTATCGGGAATCTGGAGGCGGCTTCAGGAATGACTACATCGTCGCAACTGCGTGGGAAGGTAGGGATTGCTGGAGTACCCGCTTCCGTCCAGTTGGCTGCGCGGTTCCATACGGATGAGGCGCCTGACCATTCCAATTCTGTTCCGACTTTATCTCCGATGGTGATGTCGCGGCTTTCTAATGCAAGGGCGGCAGTACGTGGAGGGGTTGTAGTAGCTGTTGCGAATACCTTATATGTTCCCGGCTCGGTTGGGTTGAGTCCTGCTACCGGTGTTGAGTAGCCGTTTCCTTCTTTCTTGGCATAGAAGTAAGTTGCAGATGTTACAGCAAACGACGGCGTTGCTTGGAAAGTTGGCGGCGTTGCTACGATGGTGGTAGGGTCCCAGCCTGATGTTCCTTTCGGGCAGAACGGTGCGGCTTCGAGGTCGATAAAGATCGGTTCTTCATAAGCGCCGATCGTGGTGGCGTATTCTACACGTTTGTTGCCGCACTGGTCGGTGGTCAACTTCGGCGTGCCGGCTAATGTGTAATCTTTTTCAATGATATTAGTCCGGACTGCTGCTACGGTAGGATCCGGTTTAAGCACCTGTGTGAAACCATCGTCAAACAAGAGATCATAACGTAATCCAACCGTTGCGTTCGTTGCCGTACTCAGCGCATTCGGATTCACTTTAAACAGAGGGTTGAAGATCGTAGCGGTATTGAAAGCGGTTGCACTTGCAGTTGTTAGTAGGTAATTTTGAGTATTTCCATTAATGCCGACAACATTTTCCATTACACTGTTGTAAATATTGAGCGTTCCGGTAGCTTTGTTGAAATTGCCTGATGCGGTTACGTTGTACAGATATAACGTGGAGTTGGCGCTATTCTCCTGACGGAAGGTCCCGTAGCCGTTATCAGCAACGGCTCCAGGGCCACGATTACCATAGAAAGTTGAATTGTACACTTTGGCTATAGCGAAGCCTGCGTTGTAAAAATAAATAGCGGATCCTCCGGTATTGCCCTCGTTATTAACGAATGTTGAGTTATAAATTTCCAAAAGTCCTGCTCCTGTATTAAATGCTATTCCGCCCCCGCGTCCGCCGCGATTGTCATAAACGCTGGTATTTCTTAACGTCAACTTTGTAAAGCCAGTTGCTCCGTCAAAGCAAATAGCGGGAAATGAAGGCTCACCACCACCGGCACCTTTATGGAATCCTGTAATCCAGCAGGAGTCCAATTGTATAGTTCCCGCAGCTTTAAGATAAATTGCAGCCCCAGTTGCCGTAGGAGTGGCGACGGACGAAAACTTAATTCCGACAAATCTAACACTCAAAGCGCCATTTTCTGTGCTTATGATTCTGCCATCGGCGGCGCGTTGCCGGAATATTGTTTCGTATGGTCCGCTTGGAGTAGCCGGACGTGCCGGAGAAGCCGGATTGCGAACAGCGCCTGTAAGTGCGTTCGGCGGATAGCCTCCATAAACAGTAACGTTAGAAGCGGCAGCTTTTATAAATCCTAGGGTACTCACTCCGGTGCCATTCGGCGTATAGGTATCGGCGGCAATGTGAATATTAACAGGCATTTTTGCCGTATATTCGGCAGCATGGCTGCTCTGATAAGTTGCTGCTGCCGAGAACGCTTCTTCTACAGTCTTGAAGGCAGTTTCCCATGAGGTACCGGTGCCTGAAGCCGATACGATCCCTTTTACATAGAAATCGTTGCCGGACAGCGGCGTACAGATACGTGCGAGGACAATGTTATCAATACCCACACGAGCGATTCCATTGGTTATTAAAGCGCTACCTGCTTCGAAAATAATGCCGCTATTAACATCGGACCCCTTTACTATCATTGTTATTGTCCTCCATGTAGAAGCAGCGGCACTGGTTCCTCCATGATTGTGTTCTGTACCGTCAATTGCACAAAACGAGCTCTTGCCACCGGAAGCATAAGTAACACCAACATAGGGTTGCGATGCGGTGCCAGCGCCAATTAATGAAGCAATGTCGAAAGAGAGTTGATAATAATTATCATCCGGCAATTGTTTATTAGCAGGAGATTTAACAGTAAATCTTGGATTCCCCGTAGTAGTGTTTTGGTATGATGATGCATAATAACGTCCGGTATTGCTGGCAGCAGCAGTAGTGAAGACTGCATTAGTTGTTATAAGGTAACGGTCAGCGACATTTGTTGTACCTCGAGTTCCTGATACATCCGTGATATACACCCCACAAGAGGTGCACCATGTGGCTGGATCATCTGTAAGAGTAGCGGTACTCTCGAAGTCAAGGGTGAAAATAGCATCTGTATTACAGCAAACGCCCGGATCTTCTGCATCAACAAAATGCGGCGCCGACGGAAGGCTTGTAACTATACAGGTGCCGTTCGACTTCACGGCAGCAACTGTTACATCTGTAGCGCCTGTGAATGGGAATTGGAACGTGCTTGTTCCGGCAGTTCCTGTAGGGTCGCCCGGATTTCTATACCAGATGTAAGAATCAGCCGCAGTTGACGTTGCTTTAACCGTTGCAGTTGTGTTGAGACAGACGAGGTCGTCGCTCTCTGCGGTATTAATAACCGGCGTCACAGGCATTGCACTGAGCAGTGATGTTACTGTGTAGGATTTTTCTCCTATTATTGCTCCGTTGAGCCATGCGGTAATGGTGTATTTTGCATCGTGGGCAAGTGTTGCGCTGCTAAAGTTGATTACCGTTGCATCAGGCGCCGGAGTCCATCCGGAGCCTGTTCTGCTCCATGTATAGGTAATGCTGCAACTGGTACAATTCTGTACGTCCGGAGCGGTGTTAAAATAAAAAGTTCCTTCCGGACAGAAAGTCAGGTTGTTTGGATCCGGGGCAAATTCCACTTTCGGACAGCCGGATTCGGCGGCTCTTGGTATGTTTATTGTCTTGGTAACAAAAGTTCCCGCCCCATTTTCAACCCTTAACTCCATCTGTAGAGGATTGGCGGCGTTCTCTTTAGGAACGTAAGTATCGTTGTAGGTATAAACCGCTTCAAGAGCGCTGTTTGTTGATACAACTACGCCTCCTGCGGAGACTGTGTAAATATAGGATTGACTTGCTGTCGGGAATACATTCTTAGCTGTAAACGCAACAGGCAATCCGACGCAATAGGTTGCATCGGCAGTGAAATCTACGAGAATCGAAACTACCTTTGTGTTGAATTTGCACTCATCATCGGCAATCGCAACGCTGCTTTTATCTTCAAGAACAACTGTCAGTGTGACTTCCGGATCATCGCCTATTGTTAAGCCTGAATAGCTGACGGTTACGGTTCCCTCAACATCGCCTGTGGACGGATCTACCGATATATCGTCAGTAACGTAGCTCCACGTACCCGGCGTGCCGCTTATGCTTATACCGTCGCTGAACGTCGTATTTACATTGCCCGGATCCGATACGTAACCGTCTATTTTGAAAGTCAGCGTACCGGCAACGCCTGCGGCAACTTCAACAGGGTCTGTTGGGCAAGTGATCAATACAACAGGTGTTTTCAGGACTTCGCCGTCAATAGAGCAAGCATTGTTTATGGTGGTCATTCCATCGGTTTCTATAGATAACCCCGCCTCTTCGTAAGCAAGGGGTTCGGTTTCCGTTTTTCCCGGCTTGATGCGGATATAGAAATTGTATTCCGTTCCGTCAGGAGCGCCGGCAGATATTCCAAGTGTATTTGTACCGGTTGTTGACTGAACAGGCGAAGGATTGTCTGTAATTTCAAAATAATCAGTATTTGAAACGGTTATGGTAGCTCCGCCTGTGGCTAAGTTGCCGTGTGTAATCGTGATTTTCTCCCATCCCGAACCGAGGGCTTCGGAGCCTGACAGTGATGGATTCGCTGCGGCTAATCCATAGCACTCGAGTTCCAACTGGCGGACATCAGCATTGAAAGTAGTCGTTGGCGCACAAGGGTTAACGGTCTTGGCGCCGGCGCCGGTAAGTATTTCAGTGTCTCCTGCATTGAACGTCTTAAAGCTGCTTACGTCGAGCGTAAATGCTTTATAGCCTGCCGTAGTTGAGGATGGGGATTTCAATACAACCGTTACCGGTGTTGCAGTAAGGGCATCGCCTACTGTGGTTAACGGC
>Ga0123356_10001065_pt1 | contig 30436 bp, 24 predicted proteins | sample TergutEmb28metaG_2_FD_92546 | JGI IMG/M metagenome (GOLD analysis project Ga0123356, IMG submission 92546) | Embiratermes neotenicus P3 segment gut microbial communities from Petit-Saut dam, French Guiana - Emb289 P3 | ecosystem: Host-associated > Arthropoda: Insects > Digestive system > Gut ...
AGATATACATCTCTTGTTTGCGTAACGGGCGGCGGCTGAACCGGTGTTTGGTTTTGGTTTGATGCAGGATGATATGCAGGGGGAGGGGTTACCGGCGCAGGCGTTTGGGTATTTACAGTGTCCGGCGTTTGGGTTCCTGCAATGTTATCTGCGGTATTTACCTCGGTACTTACCTCGGTACTTACCGATGTATCTGCAGATACCGGAGCAGCCGGCGGCTGTTCAATTACAACTGTTATTAATGGTTCTTCGGGCAGCAGCAATTCTCCATCTTCGATATCCGGATATAATGCTGATTGCGGCCGGCTTAAAAAACCTGTTATGAAAAGATTAAAATTTCTTTGAATGGTTTCTGCGTTTAACATAAAAACGCTAATAATAATTATAATAAAAACAATCCAAAAAATGATTACTGCATGAGAACCTTTAAATTGATTTTTTTTGTTTGCTTTCCGGACAGCCACAAAAACATGATAGCGTAATAACCAGAAGAAATCAATTATTAAAAATCATGGATATTTTTAGAATTTTCAGAAAATCCTGTTAACCGAAACTGCTTTTCCGGTATTTGCATCAATTTCTGCGATGATTCCCTGCATTTGTCCGGGGCTTTTTTCTGCTGCGGTTTCCATGTGGTAAAGAACATGTTTGCGGGAACGTTCAATACAGATTTGCGGATCCATTCCGATTACACTGTCGGCATTGCCTGTCATTCCAAGATCGGTGATGTATGCGCTGCCTTTGGGCAATATTTTTTCGTCAGCGGTTTGTACATGTGTATGAGTACCGGCAATAACAGAAACACGTCCGTCAACATAATATGCAAGCGCTTCTTTTTCACGGCTGGATTCAGCATGAAAATCAATTAACACAACCGGAAATGATAATGGAACTGTCATGCCGTCGGTTTCAATTAACTGATGATTGTCAGTTGCCCTTCCTTCGTATATTTCCATGAGACGATCAAAACAATGAAAAGGACAATCGATTGCATTCATCATTTCCCTGCCCTGAAGATTTATTACAATCCAGTTAATGCCTTTTTTACTGGTACTAAAAACTCCTGTACCTGAAACGCTTTGAGGATTAAGATAACCTAATGGATAATTTGCAGGTCTAAGTATGCTTTTGTCTGTTTCCAGTACCGTCCAAAATTCACGCTTTTCCCAGATATGGTTTCCGGAAGTAACAACATCAGCACCTGCGGCAATAATACGTCTGTAATCTTTTTCGGTTAAGCCGAAGCCGTCTGCGGCATTTTCGCCGTTTACAGTAACAAAGTCTATGTTATGCTCTTTGATTAAAACAGGAAGTCTGGTTTCGATAGTTTTTAAGCCAATTTCGCCGACAACATCGCCAATCATGGCAGCTTTAACAATTTTCATACTTAACCAGCTTCATAAGTAGATATTGCCATAATTACCTTCTATATGTAAACTATAACCATGACAAGGTGTATATTTGTAGTAGGGAATGAATCCGCTTTAAGCCGCGCTATCGAAGCTGAGACAGCTAACAGAGTGGATCAATTTGCCGCTGCTTCAATATCAAACAAATTATCAGGTGCGCAAAAACATTCCCAGCCGGAAATGCCTCAAAGAATATCACTTGACTGGAATCCATCAAGTCCAATTTCGGCGCGAACATTGATAATTGCAGCAGAAAACAGACTCGAACGAATTGATGAAGCAATTCTTGTATGTTCGCCTCCTTCTTTCAGAAAAAACGCAGCAGAACTTCCTCTATCCGATATTGAAATAATGATTAATAACAATGTCAAAGGCTGGTTTTTTCTTATAAAGGAGTTAACCTCGCTTTTTACAGTAAAAAAACACGGAACTCTTGTACTTGTTTATCCGGATACGGCAGGTTCAGGAAAAGATGATAATGCAGATATCCTGGGTCCTCCTGCACTTGCGTCCTTCCGTGCACTTACTCAATGTTTACTGAATGCTGCCGTCAATGAACCATTTATCACAATGAGTTTTTCCACATCATATACCGGAAACGAAGCTGCTTTTGCTTCATTTATTTTCAAAAATATTGATGATATTTCAAAGCGTTCCAAAGGAAAACATCATAAATTCGGAAAATTCACTTTATTTAAATAAAGATTCTGATTAAATCAAATTTATTTTACTTGTTTTATGAACAATCCTGGTATATAAATAATTAAACATTTTATCGGATTTTAGTTTGTAAGAGGTGTTGGATTTGAAAACTATTTTTGTTGTAGATGATAACAATGTAAATCTGTTAACGGCAGATGATGTTTTATCTGATCACTACCATGTTTACACCATGCCTTCGGCATTAAACATGTTTGAACTCCTGGAAAATATCCGGCCGGATATAATTCTTCTGGATATTATGATGCCGGAAATGGACGGATTCGAAGCATTAAAAAAATTAAAATCAGACAACAGATATTTTGATATTCCGGTAATTTTTGTAACAAGCCGCGATGATGAACAAACAGAATCCCTTGGCTTTAAGATGGGTGCGATAGATTTTATTTCAAAACCATTTTCAGCGCCTGTCCTGCTTAACCGGATTAAAACACATTTAGGGATTGAAGATATAATCCATGAACGGACAGAAAACCTGAAAAAACTGAAAAACAGCATTGTATCGGTTTTGGCAAACATGGTTGAAAACCGTGACACAATTACAGGCAGCCATATCGAACGTACAACAAAATACATCAGGCTGATTTTAAACGCAATGATTAAACACGGAGTTTATTCAGACGAGATAAATGATTGGGATATAGAAACGGCAATATCATCAGCAAGATTACATGATATCGGAAAAATCATAATAACAGATTATATTTTAAATAAACCCGGAAGTCTGGATAAAGATGAGTTTGACACAATAAAAACCCATGCCGCCGAAGGTGAAAGAATCATTGATAATATTATCGCAGAAACGGGAGATGAAAAATTTCTTGAATATGCCAAATTGTATGCCGGTTATCATCATGAAAGATGGGATGGAAAAGGATATCCCTACGGATTAAAAGGCACGGAAATTCCATTGCAGGGGCGTATCATGGCAATAGCCGATGTATACGATGCGCTTGTTTCCAAACGGCCTTACAAAAATGCATTCACACATGAAGATGCAATGGAAACAATAAAAAAATCCAGCGGAACACATCTTGATCCCGAACTTGTAAAAATATTTCTTATATGCGAAAAAGAAATCAATAATGTAAGCAAAGAACAAAACATTTATTTGCTGGAATAGGCTTGTCAGAAAGCAGAAGTTTCAGAAAAACTCCGGTATTTATATTTCAAAAATCGATTTTTTTATTCTGCGCAAAAGACTGATTTTTGCAAGAGGTATTCTTATTTCCTCAGAAGTTTCATCTGCATGATCAGATACAGACAGAATTTTTACAGCAAGAATAAGTTCGTTTTCATCCCTATCAAGTGTCTGAGGAATGCCGATAATTGTTTTATCTTTTCCTTTCTCCGGATAAACAATTTCTACCAGTAATTTCTGTGTTATTGCAAGTTTGGCTATATTCTGTTTTCCAATATAATCCATATGACGGGCTTCAAGTTTTTCATAGCGAATGTCGGCATCCTTCAGCTGCATTTCGCAAAGAACAAGCCGCCGGTTAATTCTTGCGGATAATTCTGTTTTTTCTGCATCACCAAGCGGCATTTTATCAAGCGCATTATGAAATTCTGCAAGAGTATTTTTTGTAAAATATTTTTTCGGAATAGTTTCGGTTTCTTCGAATATCACCGGTAAAGAAAATGGGGTTGGAAAATAATTTCCTGCCGGGAATGTAATTGATTTTTTTTCTTTACGGCGTGCAATAATATCAATTCCCGCTTTTTGCAGGGCATCTGCTGCATCATCCATTGCATTTTCATTTAATAAATATAAACCTGGAGCAAGCGTTTCCATGATCAGTCCGGCAAGAGGTTTTGTTTCTGTTAAATAGCGGCGGTTTTCCGCAAGCTGCAGAACAATTCCTTTTTTCAATGAAACATCTTTATATTGTTTTTCCCAATCTTTTAAATTCCAGATCAATGTATCATTGACATTTCCGCATGACAGCCTTTCCAGCAATTCCTGAATATCATCTGCGTTTATATTGTTGTCAAATGCGCGTACAGCTGATTCTCTGTCCAGTTCAAAATGTACAACAGAATTTCCGTATATTCCGTTTTCTTTGGAATAACCGATGTTGGAAACAGAAGCCAGTTTGACTGCATCGGAAAAATCAATTTCAGGATAAACAATAACCGAAGAACTGGAATTTATCACGATAACCGGCCGATCTTTATTCCTTCCATTGTCCGCGGTTTTACATGATTGAAATAACTCAGCAGAAATTTTAATGATTAAACCTGTTTTTTCAAGGATTTCAATCAATTTTTCAAAATTAATTTCAATATTGTTTTTCGCTTTCAGAATTTCTATCATTCTTTTTATTGTTTTAACAGGATACTGGTAGTCCTTTTTCAGGGAATCCAGAAAGCTGTGAATAAAATTTACTGTTTCACGTATCCTGTTTCTGAAAAGAGGCGGTGAAATTTCTAACGGAGAAATATATTTTCCGGCAGAATGACTCATCCTTTCATTTGCCGGATTAACATCTTTTGTAATAACATTAAATGTCTGATTATAAACCAGAAGTGCAGCAGCGCAATATTCCATTCTTTCATGCAATGAAAGCAGTCCAAATTCACCAAAATACTTTTTATCCGGAATGAGTTTGTTTTCATCATCATAAAATAATCCCAGAATCTGCAAAGCGCCGGAAATATTTTCCAGATTAATACCTGGAAAGAGAATTTTTCCTTCGTCAACAACACGTTTTCTGATTATCCTGCCTGTACTTTTTATGTTTCCTCCGGCATCGGTTTTATAAAATGAATCCAGTCTGGATACAAATGAAAAAAAAGCTGCCAGAGTCAGATCGTTAATTATTACCGGATTTTTTTTAGTTTGTGTTTCATTGTTTTTTTTTCTGCCTGGTTTCGGAAAAAGCGCAGATATATCTGATGTAAAAGGCAGAAGAACAGATTTTAATACAGGGTTCAGTGCAAGGCGGCTTCTTGTCTGCTGATTATCTGCAGGTATATTGCCTGATAACCGGCTGTTCTGCCTGAACGAACCAGATTTGCCTTCCGAAAACCTGTATAAGATGAAGCGTTCTTCAAGATTTACAATTATACTCTGCATTTGCGCATAACTAAATTCACCGGAAAAAAAATTATAAAGCTGTTCAGGAAACGGTTCGCCGAAAAAAGCTGCTGCCGCTATTATTTTTGCATCGGTTTGATCAATGTACGATGTTATTGTTTTTTGAATATCTTCGCGTAAAAGAAATGTTTCCAGGTTGTTCAGAAGCTGCTGTTTATTAAAAGGAGTTTTTATTTTTCCAAATACACTCCGCAGCAGTTCAAAAAAAGAATTGTCCGGCATTGTCATTACTGCGGATTTCCAGAAATCAGCGGAACGGAATATATCTTTTTTCATTTATCCTCTTCCCACCGCTGAATGGAATATTTATAACCCTGTTCTGTCAGGAATTTCTGTCTGTTAGCTGCAAAAACTTCTTCCACTGTATAGCCTGAAACCAGCGAAAAAAACAAAGCTCCGCTGTTTCCGCTGTCTTTATTTCGTTTCTTAGGTCTTAAAATACGTCCAAGCCGCTGCGCTTCTTCCTGCCTTGAGCCGAAAGAACCCGAAACCTGAACAGCCATGCTTGCATCTGGCAGATCAATTGCAAAGTTTGCAACTTTGGATACGACAATAACGCGTACTTCTCCCCGTTTGAAGCAGCCGTAAATCCGTTCTCTTTCTGCGTTAGGTGTTTTTCCGGTTATAAGCGGCACACCAAGAAGTCCGGCAATTGAATTAAGCTGTGTAAGGTACTGGCCTATAACCAGAATTTGATCTTCGCTGTGGTCTTTTATCAGCTGTAATACAATATTTTCTTTTAACGGATTTTCCGCAGCTATACGGTACTTTTCCCTTAACGATGCTGTTGCATAAGGTATCTTAAGGTTCTGCGGCAAATCCAGCCTGATTTCCGTACAAAACGCTTCGGCTATCCAGCCCTGAGCTTCAAGGTCTTTCCATGGCACATCGTAACGTTTCGGACCAACAAGGCTGAAAACAGCGTCTTCTTCTCCGTCTTCACGGATCAATGTAGCAGTCAGCCCAAGCCTTCTGATTGCCTGAAGTTCTGCTGTTACGCGAAACACCGGCGCAGGCAGCAGATGCACTTCGTCATAAATGACAAGTCCCCAGGCTCTCTGGCGGAACAGCTGAAAATGCGGAAAATCCCCCTTTTTATCGGGTCTCCAGGAAATAATCTGATATGTGGCAACGGTTACAGGCGCAACACATTTAGAATCTCCGGTATACTCTGCAATTTGTTCTCTTGTAAGACCGGTTTTATCAAGCAATTCATCTATCCATTGATGCACTGCAGCTACATTTGTTGTTAAAATAAGGGTGTTTGTTTTAAGCATCGACATTATCAGCATACCGACAATTGTTTTTCCTGATCCGCACGGCAGCACAACAACTCCAAACCCTGCGCCGGGTCCTCCGCTTCCTGTTACAGACTGCGCTGCTGTTATCTGATAGTCACGCAGAACAAGCGGCTTTCCGGAAAGGCAATTTTCGCGTAACACAATGTCAAGTTCTTCGCCCTTTACAAGCGGCGCTTCATCCTGCACAGGCCAGCCGGCACGGATCAATTCGCGTTTAACAGTTCCCCTGTCGATTAATGCAATAAAAAACCCGTTCGATGTTTCCGTCAGATGTTTTTTTAACGATTTAATTCCGCCGACTTCCAGCCGGATTGCCTTGTCATCTATTTGCAGCATTAAATAATTTTTTTGCCTTTCTCCGTCTGTATCGCATTTTTCGGTACTCTCATCTTCTCCGGGATTAAAAAAATCCGGTACAGTTGTCATTTTAATTTTCCCGTAGCGGGACATTAGAAGCGAAAATCCTTCTGTAATTCCAGCAGGTATTTCGTAGCGGCTGTGTAGATTCAGCACTGCGGCAACATCCTGGTGCGAAAAACCTGCGCTTGCAGCATTCCAGAGAGACAGGGGTGTTATACGGTAAGTGTGAATATGTTCAGGCGATTTTTCCAGTTCTGCAAACGGCATTATCGCCTGCCTCGCAGCTTCTGCGGTTTCACAATGAACATCCAGAAGCAGAGTTCTGTCACTTTGAACGATTAACGCTTTTGCCGAATTTGCCATAAAATTAACCGCAATGCCTATATTTCCCAAACGGGAATCGAAACAACTTCCCGGTTGACAGATATACGATCCTGGCTAAGGCACAGAATAGCTCCGGTACCAACTTTTTTTCCCAATTTAGTTAAAACATTGAAATTTTTCACATCCTGCTCTCCGGGCATGGCAGTTTTTTTTACTTCGATGGGATACAATGTCATATTCTTTTCTATCACAAAATCAATTTCTTTTTGATCCGTATCACGATAAAAATATATCAATGGTTCAATTCCGTTATTCCAGTAACTTTTTAATATCTCACCAAAACACCATGTTTCCAGTATCGCTCCATCCATAGCTCCGGTATAAAGTGTTTCCGGTGTTTCCCACCGGCACAAATAAGCACACAATCCAGTATCCAAAAAATATACTTTCGGCGTTCTGATAATACGGCTTGTTACATTAGGTGAATAAGGATGAAGCAGATAAACCAGTCCTGAACGTTCAAGAATACCCATCCAGGCCTGCGCTGTTTTTACATCAATACTTATATCGCGCGCAAGATTACTGTAATTGACAAGATTGCCTGTTCTTGCAGCCACAGCCGACAAAAAATTATAGAACTGTATTGGCTTTTCAATGTTATGAAAATCACGAACATCCCTTTCAATGTATGACTGGATATATGATTCATAAAATGCTTCGCGTATTATTTTTTTATCGGCAGCCAGTTCAGGAAGAGAGCCTTCCCATATATACCGGTATATATCAGCTATTGTTACCTGTTTTTTCTTTTCAATAACCTGACGGCTGACAGATGTTTTTTCCCTGGAAATTTTTTGTTTGCAATTATTTTCAGGTAAAAAAGGGTTGCTGCTGTACGGAATCTTCATTTTTTCCCGGTAAGAAAGACCAAGAAGATCAAGGATAACGATACGTCCTGCAAGAGATTCATTTATCCCTTGCATCAATTTGAATTTTTGTGAACCTGTAAGCCAAAATGCACCTTTATGGTTTTTATGAGTGTCTACATACATTTTTATATATGGAAAAAGTTCGGGAGCATATTGAACTTCATCTATGAGAACAGGGGGCGGGTTTTCTGCGAGAAATAATTCAGGATCATTCTGCGCCAATTTGCGGAGTCTGGGATTATCAAGAGTGACATATGGACGTTTTTCTTTTACTAATTCCTTAAATAATGTTGTTTTACCCACTTGCCTTTGCCCTGTCAGCAGTAAAACCCTGAATCTCTGAGAAAAATCTTCAATAACTTTTGTCATTGTACGCTCAAACATTGCCTGTACTCCGTTCAATTTGGAATCCAATTCCAGATTAAACGGAAGAAATTTTTTTGTCAAGATATCGGCGTTCTGGTATGGAATTGGTTTTAGGGCACAAAAAACAATATTGACGAATATATCCCGCTTCGGGATAATTCAAATAAGGAGGCATCATGAAAACAGCTGTTGTATTTTATACACTTGACGGAAACTGCGCCATTGTTGCACAGGAGATAAAATCAATATTGAATGCGGATTTAATCCAGCTTCACACAGATAATGAAAAGAAGCGAAAAGGCATTGTAAAGTTTTTTTGGGCATGCGGCATGATGTTTAAGAAAAAACCCAAACTAAAGCCATATTCTTTTGATCCGTCGGCTTATGATTTGATAATAATCGGCGCTCCGGTCTGGGCAGGCGCTCCGGCTTCCCCGATAAAAACATTTATTGCAAATACATCAATTACAAGTAAGAAAATCGCGCTTTTTGTCTGCCATGCAGGCGGCAGCGGAAACTCCATCAAAATATTTAAAACCATGCTTTCCGGAAATGAATTTATCGCGGAAATTGAATTTAAGGATCCGTCCAAAAACAATATTGAAGAAATAAAACAACAAATAGCGGATTGGGTTAAAGGGTTTAAATGATTAAAGCATACTCTATATAATCAATGACATAGAAGTATATCACACAGGGAAATAAAACAATGAAACCCAAAATTAAAGACAAACCAAAAACAAAAGAAACCGACCAATATAAAGAGCCGGAACAGTATAAAGTGATCCTCCTTAACGATGATTATACATCAATGGAATTTGTAGTCGAAATCCTGATGGTAATTTTTCATAAAAGCATTGATGAAGCAAGCCGCATTATGCTGGATGTTCATAAAAAAGATAAGGGAGTGATTGGGGTATATACCTGGGATATTGCTATAACCAAAATAGAACAGGTACATACAGCCGCAAAAGCGAATGGTTTCCCGTTAAAATGTGTTTTGGAACCGGCATAAACTATTGTCCTTTTATATTTAGTTTCAATAATGCTAATCAAAATAAGCTTAATCAATGTGACAGGTAGAAAAATAATGAATTTTCGTATATAATAAATAATAAGGATAACAAATGAAAGTTTCAGGACATGTGCAGGCGATAATTGATGCTGCATACAATGAAGCCAAGCTTCGAAAACATGAATACCTCACACCTGAGCATATTCTCTATGCGGCGTTGTCTTTTGACGAAGTTCAGGGTGTATTGTTTTCCTGCGGCGCCGATTTGGAACAAATAAAGCATGGGATGGAAAATTTCTTTGAACAAAAAATGCCGATTACTGCCGGAGAACCCACAAAAACCGTAGGTTTTCACAATATTATAGAAAGAGCTCTGATACACTGCAGGTCTGCGCAAAAAGATATGATCGATGTTGCAGATATTCTGGTTTCCCTGTATGACGAAGAAAGATGTTACAGCGGTTATTACCTGCGTAAAGCGGGAATAAAACGGCTGGAACTTCTGCAGATTTTATCCCACAGTTACGGCAATGAGTTAATTTCCGGATCGGATAAAAACGAAAAATATACCGGTGTTGATGATGAAGCCGATGTACAGAAAAAAACCGGCAAAAAAACCGCTCTCGACCGTTATGCGATAGATCTGACAGCCCTTGCCGCTGAACAAAAACTGGAACCTGTAATCGGCAGGGAAGAAGAACTTGACCGTACAGTGCAGGTATTATGCCGCAGATTAAAAAACAACCCCATTCATGTCGGAGATTCCGGCGTAGGAAAAACAGCAATCACAGAAGGACTTGCCCAGAGAATTGTAGCAGGCAGCGTGCCGCCAATTCTTAAGAATTTCAGCATCTTTTCACTCGACATGGGTTCGCTTGTTGCGGGAACCAGATACCGCGGTGACTTTGAAGAAAGAGTCAAACGGGTTGTCGATGAAATGTTAAAAAAAGAAAAAGTTATTCTTTTTATAGACGAAATTCATACGCTTGTCGGCGCAGGCGCTGTTTCCGGCGGAGCGATGGATGCATCGAATTTGTTAAAACCTGCCCTGACATCGGGAAAACTCCGGTGCATAGGTTCTACAACTCATGAAGAATACAATAAATTCTTTGAAAAAGATCGCGCACTTTCCAGAAGATTTCAGAAAATTGATATAAACGAACCATCGGAAGAAGTAGCAATTGATATACTCAAGGGAATAAAATCCAGATACGAAGATTATCATCAGGTCAGCTACAGCGATGAAATTGTAGAAACTGCTGTCCGCCTTTCAGCGCAGTTTATCACAGAACGCCGTCTTCCTGACAAAGCAATTGATGTAATTGATGAAGCAGGCGCTTTTGCAAGAATCGAAGCATACAAAAAGGAAGCAGAAGCCGAAAAAACTGATGATGTTTTGCATTCGCAGGAAGAGAAACCAGCCACAGTGCAGGAAAGTCAAATCGAAAAAATAGACATCAGCCTTCCTGTTATTGAAACAGTTATATCAAAAATAGCGCGTATTCCGCAAAGATCAGTCGGCGAAAGCGAAAAAGACAAACTTAAAAACCTGGAAACAAGGCTTAAAGAGCGGATTTTTGGACAGGACGAAGCGGTTGCATCGGTTGTAAAAGCGGTAAAACGTTCAAGGGCAGGATTCAGGGCAGAGGGAAAACCTGTTGCGAACTTCCTTTTTGCCGGACCTACCGGTGTCGGAAAAACAGAACTGGCGCGCCAGCTTGCCGATACACTCGGCATTGCAATGCTTCGTTTTGACATGAGCGAGTATCAGGAAAAATATACAGTTTCGCGCCTTATCGGTTCTTCTCCGGGATATGTCGGTTACGAAGAAGGCGGTCAGCTTACTGAAGCAATACGCAAACAGCCGCATGCAGTAGTTCTGCTGGACGAAATAGAAAAAGCGCACTCGGATATTTTTAACATCCTTTTGCAGATAATGGACTATGCAACATTAACCGATAATCAGGGACGCAAAGCGGATTTCCGCAATGTAATATTGATAATGACAAGTAACGCAGGTGCAAGAGAAATCGGCAAAGGTCTGATTGGTTTTGGAGATCGCATACAGGATGACAGCGAAGTGGATAAAGCTGTTGAAAAAATCTTTACTCCAGAGTTCCGTAACAGACTTGATGCAGTAGTACGCTTTGGGCATCTTTCACGCGAAATCATGGTTTCCATTGTAAAAAAAGAACTTGACGCATTTACAATCCAGCTTGCGGAAAAAAATGTAACATTAACTGTAACAAATTCATGCATAGACAAGCTTGCGGAAGAAGGCTACAGCCGTGAATTCGGCGCCCGAAACGCAGGACGGCTCATCGAAGATAAAATTAAAAGTTTCTTTGTTGACGAAGTTCTCTTTGGCAGATTAAGCGGCGGCGGCAGCGCAACTGTTGACTGGAGCAAAACAGAAAGTTCAGAAGGTTCCTTTGTTGACGGTTATAACATGAAAGTAAATGAAGAATAACCTGAAAAAACATGATAAAAAAATTCTTACTGAAACCCGGACCTGATCCTGATTTTCCGTATCTTGACGAAACAATCCGTTTCAAGTTTCCGGATCCCATATGGTGGAATAATGATATAATTTATATCGGAGGAAATCTTTCGCCCGGAATACTGCTTTCAGCTTATGAGCAGGGTATATTCCCCTGGTACAATCCCGGCGATCCGATTATCTGGCAGTCACCGGATCCGCGCTGTTTGATCTTCCCTGACAAACTGCACATATCATCTTCAATGCGGAAAATCCTAAACCATGGAACATTCAGAATAACATACGATGAAAACTTTGCAGGTGTAATTAAAAGATGTGCAGAAGCAAAACGTCCAAACCAAAACGGAACATGGATAACAGATGACATAATACAGGCATATACAGAACTGCACCGACTCGGCTGGGCTCATTCAGCGGAAGCCTGGTACCCTGCAGGTCCCGGGCAGGACGGAGAACTGGTCGGAGGCTGTTACGGAATTTTATTGGGCAGAGCTTTCTGCGGTGAATCAATGTTTTCCAATGTATCCAATGCATCAAAAGCCGCATTCCTGAGCCTTGCGCAAATGCTTTTTAAACATGGAATTGCCTTTATTGATTGTCAGGTTCCTAACAACTACCTGAAAAGCCTGGGCGGAGAAGAGATGTCACGCGAAAATTTTTTGGAACTGCTGAAATTATACAAAATTGCCCGGTTTTAATTATCATTCAAACCTGTTATTTTATGCATCACGTAAAAATGCGACATATCCCCTGTATGTTGTGTAAAGATCAATCTTGCTGATAATTTCAAACGGCGAATGCATCGACAAAACCGGAATACCGCAGTCCAGAACATCCATTCCAAGGTTAGCTGCATACAATGCAATTGTCCCGCCGCCGCCCTTGTCAACTTTGCCGGATTCGCCGAACTGCCATTGGACTTTATTTTTGGTCATGATCGCCTGAACTTTGGCGCAGAATTCGGCATTGGCATCGCTTGCCCCATACTTGCCGCCGGAACCAGTATATTTTTCCAATGCAATGCCTTTACCGATATAAGATGAATTTTTCTTGTCGAATACATTGGCATATGTCGGATCAAACGCAGCATTGACATCGGCAGATAACATGGAAGATCGCGTAAAACAAAGACGAAGATTTTTTGCATCTGCGCTCTGTACTGTACCCTGTACTGTACCTTGTACTGTGCCTTCACAGATAAAGGTAAGAAAGTTTTCAAAGGCATTGGATCTCGCTCCGGTGTTTCCTGCAGAACCTGTTTCTTCCTTGTCTGAAAGGTAGCAAACAAGTGTTTTTTCCGGCGCTGCTTTTTCATTTGCAATGTCAACAACAGCTTTCAATGCAGGCCATGAACAGCAGCGGTCGTCCTGGCCGTAAGCGCCGATTAAACTTCTGTCAAGACCGACATCGCTTGCCTTAAAAGCGGGAACAAATTCAATTTCCGCACCGAAAAAGTCTTTTTCTGTTATACCGTACTTTTTGTTCAAAATATCCAACAGGTTTAATTTTACCCTGTCTTTTTCATCCTTATCGCCGTAAGGACGTGACCCTGCAAGAATATCAAGATCTTCGCCTTCTACAACGACCGATGCTTTTTTTTCCATTTGTTCTCTTGCAAGATGAATTAAAAGATCTGTAACGGTAAAAACAGGATCGCCGGGGTCTTCGCCGATTTTAACAGTTATCTTTTTACCGGCTTCATTGACAAATACGCCGTGCATGGAAAGCGGTATTGTTGTCCACTGGTATTTTTTGATGCCGCCGTAATAGTGAGTGTCGAATAACGCAAGCTCGCTGTCTTCGTAAAGCGGATTTTGCTTTAAATCAAGGCGGGGAGAATCAATATGTGCGCCGAGAATATTAAAACCTTCGGTTGCGGGTTTTTTGCCGATAACGGCGGCAAGAACAGATTTGTCTCTGATGTTCTGATAAATTTTCATGCCGGGTTTTAAGGTTTTATTTTTTTGAGTATTGGAATCAATATTAACAAAACCGTTTTTTTCGAGCAGTTCGCAGACTACTTCAACACATTCGCGTTCGGTTTTGCCTCTGTCTAAAAATTGTTTGTAGGACGAAGCAAATTCTTCAACTTCTTTTTCAGTTTTTTTATCGATGCCGTCCCAGCAATTACTCAGCTTGAACAGGAGCTTGTCCGAAAGTTTTTCTTTTTTTGCTTTTTTTGTTGTTTCTGTTTCTTTTGCCATAATAACTCCTTGTTTTGGGTGTCAGGCACCATTTTAGCGCCAAGGTGACTGTCAGTTTCCGATATGATACAATACTTTTTATGAAAATACGAGTACGCTACGCGCCTTCTCCAACAGGGCTTCAGCATGTTGGCGGAATCAGAACAGCGCTTTTTAATTACCTGTTCAGCCGTTCATCAAATTATCAGGGAGGAAAATTTATCCTCCGGCTGGAAGATACAGACAGAACCCGCTTTGACGAAAGTTATGTTCAAAACCTCTATGATACTTTCAACTGGCTTGGTTTTAAATGGGACGAAGGACCTGATTGCGGCGGACCGTTAAACCCGTACATTCAATCCGAGCGTACAGAGCATTACATAAAATACGCGCAGGAATTGCTTGATAAGGGAAAGGCATATTATTGTTTTTGTTCAGCGCAGAGAATCGAAGAAGTCCGTTTACAACGAGAAGCTGCCCGTTCTTCAGAAACAGGGTATGACCGTTTATGCCGAAACATCGATCCAACGGAAGCCGCCAAAAGAGCCGGCGCCAGAGAAGCCTGTACTGTCAGGTTGAAAATCCCGCTTGGAGACAGCAGCCGCAGCGAGACAACACGTTTTTATGATCATCTTCTGGGAGATATTGAATGGAAAAATGATGATATTAATCCTGATCCTGTACTGTTAAAATCAGACGGCTTTCCGACATATCATCTTGCAAATGTTGTTGATGATCACCTAATGGAAATAACACATGTCCTTCGCGCTCAGGAATGGCTTGCGTCAACTCCGCTTCATGTGATCATGTACAGCGCTTTTGGCTGGACACCGCCCGAGTTTTGCCACCTTCCAATGGTTATGGGGCAGGATGGAAAAAAATTGTCAAAACGCCACGGCGCAACCAGCATCGATGAATTCCGCAAGAAGGGATATCTTCCTGATGCATTGATAAATTACATTGCACTTTTGGGTGCATCCTACGAAAAAAGTTCGTACGAAGAAGGTTTGCGTGACAATGTTCACACAGATATCTATTCACTGGATGAACTCGCGCGTTCTTTCAATCTTGAAAAACTGAACAAGGCTCCGGCTGTTTTTGATTATAAAAAACTTGAATGGTACAACGGTCAGTACATCAGAATGAAAAGCGATGAAGAACTTGCGGCTCTTTGCCTGCCGTATGCGATTGAAGCGGGATTGTTTGAAGGAAAAGAACCTTCGGTAAAGCAACTTGAAATTTTTACTTCGGCAATGGCTTTGGTAAAAGAGCGTCTTGTTCTGCTTGGCGAAGTACCGGAAAAAATCGCCTACTTATTCCATGAACCGGATGTTCCTGCGCCTGAGGAGTTTATTCCCAAAAAAGCAGACCTAACCAAAACAATCGAACTTTTAATGATTGGCATGGAAATTGTTCAAACGTTAGCCGAAATGCCGGATGACGAACAGGCGGAAATTTTTATAAAAGCCGAAGCGGAAAAGCGCGAAATAAAACTTGGAGACCTAATGATGCCGCTGCGTGTTGCAATTACAGGCAGCCGTGTAAGCCCGCCGCTTTTCGGATCACTTCGAATCCTTGGACCGGAATGTTCAAAAAAGCGGATTCAGAAAGCGCTGGATAAGCTTAATCAGTTCAGCTCCTGAGAAGAGCGTCAAAAGCGGCGATAATACGCGCTGTATCCCATTGAATACTGCCTACGATTCTTGCGATGATTTTGCCTTCGCGATCAATAATAAAAGATGTTGGTATTGATGCAATTCCATAAAGAGAACCTACTCTTGAGCTTCTGTCCATCAATACCGGAAAAGTATAACCGTAGAATTGAATAAACTGGCTTACTATTCTGACATCTTCTCCAAGATCTACAGCAAGAATTTCAAGTCCATTATCATGAAAACGCTGGTATAAATTTTCCATGGAAGGCATTTCATCCCTGCATGGAGGACACCATGTAGCCCAAAAGTTTAAAATAACAACCTTCCCTCTGTAATCAGAAAGAGATACATTTCCGCCGTTGAGAAGGGGTAATGAAAAATCACGCGGTGTTAAAGTTTGATTTAAAATCTGGATATTAGCGCTGCGAAATGCCTGTACGGCTTCCGGAGAAATCTGAGATGCTGCCTGCTGCGGAAAAATAATAAAAACAACAGCAAAAAAAATCAAAAATGATAATTGAAAATTTTTCATATTATTAATGTTCCTCCTCTATTAAAAATTATATATCAAAAATTAATCCAGTTTAACCAGTCAGCAAGAACCCTGAAAGGCAGCGCTTTATCCTGAGCCCAGAAAATATACTGATATTGCCACCTTTGCAATGTAATATTAATCAATGTAAAACGACCTGTCAGTATTAATATTCCGATTATTATCAGCAAAATACCGCTTATTTTTTTTATTACAGGCAATTTATCTTTAAACCATTTTGCAGGAACAAGGTATCGATCAAAAAACAACGCAGCAAGCAAAAACGGAATACCAAGCCCTAACGAATATAAAACAAGGTACAATGCCGCAATACCAGCCTGACCAGACTGTCCGGCAAGAAATAACACGCCTGCAAGAACCGGTCCGATACAGGGTGTCCACCCTGCGCCGAATGCAGTTCCCGCAAGAAAAGCGCCGAAAAAACCCCGTGTTTTTTTTGTAATGTAAAAACGTTTTTCATAATTCAGAATTTTGATAAAATCAAATATAATATTAAAACCAAGGATGATTACAATTATTCCTGCAGCTATCTGAATAAATTTCAAAACACCGCCCATAAGCATAAAAGTAGCAGAGATAATAATGCTTAATATGACAAAAACTGCTGTAAAACCCAGAATAAAAAACAATGTTGTAATAACCAGTATAAATCGATTTTTACCTGTTTGTTCATCTTCTGATAAATCATCTTTTACAGAAGACAGCGCTTTTGCGCCTGCTCCGCCAAGAATACTCAGGTAAGAAGGTATCAAAGGAAATACACAGGGAGATAAAAATGATAGTAACCCTGCGGCAAAAACCAGCAGGATAGATGGATAATCACTCATATATAATTAATTGTCACCCTATAGTTTTTATACTATTCTAAATGAAAGTAATGGATATTGAAAGCGTTAATTACAGGAGCTATGTATGAAAACTGTTTCGGGAAGTCAAATGCGCAAAATAGAACAAGTAGCTATAGATGAATTAGGTATTCCGTCAATTTTACTGATGGAAAATGCCGCTAATCGTTTGGCAGAACATTGTTTCAGAATAATTGATGAAAGAAAAAACTCAAGTGATCAGATTTCAAAAATTTTAATCATCTGCGGACAGGGCAATAATGGCGGCGATGGAATGGCTCTTGCGCGTCTCCTGCATTTAAAAGGGGTGGATACAAAAATTATTTATACAGGTGATACGGAAAAAGCAAAAGGCGATGCCGCTGTATATCTTGAAATAATAAAAAAACTTAGTATCCCGCTTAAAATAATTCCGTTAACAGGAGATCTTCAGGAGATAAAAAACGATATCGAAACCCATGACCTAGTGATAGATGCCATGTTTGGCACCGGGCTGGATCGCAATGTTGAAGGAAATTTCAAATCTCTGACTGAAGCAATTAACTGTTATGCGAAGTATGTAATATCCGCTGATATTCCTTCGGGTATTAATTCAGATAACGGCAGAGTGATGGGCTGCGCCGTAAAAGCTTCCGAAACTGTAACCTTTGGTTTTCCGAAAACAGGACTTTATATTTATCCCGGTGCAGAATATGCCGGAAAAATCCATATTGAAGATATAACAATTCCGCACTCTTTAATCAACAGAATTGATATTGATGCAGAAATTCTTGCAGAAAAAGAAGCAAGGGCATTGCTTCCGGTACGCAAGCAGCGTTCAAACAAGGGCGACTACGGCAGAATAATTGTGTTTGCAGGTTCAAATGAAATGCCAGGCGCTGCAGCTCTTGCATGTTCGGCATCATACAAGACCGGCGGCGGTTTGGTTAGTGCATATGTTTTACCGAATGTTGCAAAAGTTATTCAAAATTGGCAAAGAGAAGTAATAACACATTTTGTGCCGGAAAAAAATGGTATGTATTGCAAAAAAAGCATCGAAAATTTAAAAGAGGAAATCAACAGCGCTGATGTAATTGTTGCCGGTCCCGGCATTGGACGCAATTCTGATGTTACAGAGTTTGTCCGTGAACTTATTTACATCGCAGAAGTTCCGCTGGTTCTAGATGCCGATGCGCTCTTTGCTGTTTCAGAAAATTTGAGCATTTTAAAAGAAATAAAAGCGCCATGTGTAATAACACCGCATCCCGGAGAAATGAGCAGACTGACAGGACTTTCTGTTCAGGAAATTTTAAATAATATATCAGGTACTGCCGTAAGATTTTCCAGAGAATATAATGTCATAACACTTTTGAAAGATGCGCATACCATAATCGCAAAACCGGACGGCAGATTTAATATCAACATAACAGGAAATAATGCGCTATCAAAAGCGGGAACAGGCGATGTGTTAACAGGTATGATCGCAGGATATATCGCGCAGTACAGCCAAAGGGAAAATCGGACTGTGTCAGAAACAGATATTTTTAATGCATGTATTCTGGGTGCATATTACCATGGCAAATCTGGTGAAGCCGCCGCCAGAAACAAATCATGTTACAGTGTTACTGCAGAAGATCTGTTAACACAGGGTATATAATAGTAAATTCCGCTGGGATGCATTACGTTTACGGACAATTTTATATTATAATATGTTAAATAAGGAGACAAAAATGAAAGTTTTTATAACAGGCGGAACAGGAAATATAGGACAATATGTTACACTTGCAGCAACTGCTAACGGTCATGAAGCGGTTGTATTGTCACGTAACCCGGAAAAGTATCCGTCGATTGCAAAAAAAGCAACACTGGTAAAAGGGACAATAACAGATTATAATTTGCTGGCAGATTATGTACAAGGCTGCGATGCTGTAATCCATATCGCTCTCGGATGGGGCAATGAACCTGTTTCGATGCTGACAAATGATACAGCAGCTACTGTCAATCTTCTGGAAATATCAGAAAAAGCCGGATTTAAAAAATTCATTTACACAAGCAGCACTGCAGCAATGGGACATATGCGCAACGGCATGGACGAAACTGCAGTAAATCTTCCGATTGATATTTACGGCAGCACAAAGTCTGCAAGCGAAGCATATGTTTTGGGATTTACAAAATATTACGGCAAAGATAAAGCCGTTTCCATGAAACGAAACATTATCCGTCCGGGATACACATATTCAAATCCGCCCTTTCCCGATGGTTCTTCACAATCAGATACCCGTTTTAAAAATATCGCAGATGCGGTTGTTAACAGTAAGCCTGTTAATTTGACTCAATACGACGGAACGCAGTTTATATCATCGGGAGAAATCGCAAATTTATACATCAAGCTGTTGGAAAGCGATAAAGACGGAGAAATATATCTGGCATTGGGAAATATTTTTACAAGCTGGGAACAAATTGCAAAAATAACACTTGAATTATATCCTGAATCAAAATCAGAAATTATTTTTAAGGATTTAAACTGGAGTAAAGACCCTGTTCTGTATTGCGTTAAAAAAATGGAAAGGGATTTTGGATTTTCCTTTGACAGCCAGGAAGACTTACGAGAACATATAAAGTGGAATATCGAAGAAGCTGTTAAACGAAAAGTTTGAATTAATACGCTGTAACAGTTAAAGTGCGTACAACGTATTAATTTTATAAACTGTCGCCGAAATCCTTGCGGAACTGCTGAACCAGTTTTTCGGGCCAATCACCAATCGGCTTTAAACGGCCAAAGAAAAAGCGCATAACTTCCGGCTCTTCTGTAAATTCAAGCCCGCCGATAAGACTGCGGTTATTAAACAGCCATGCAATACGGTCGGCTGCGTATTTTACCTGAGACAATGTAAACACGCGCTTTGGAAAAGCAAGCCTCACAAGTTCCATGTTTGCCATATTTTCGCTTCCGTCGGCATTACGCTGTTCGCTGATTGTGCCTCGTTCCATTCCTCTGATACCACTTGCAATGAATATCGCCGAAGCAAGAGCTCCTGCAGGGTACTGGGACTGCGGTACATGCGAAAGGATATATTTGGCATCCAAATGACAACCAAGTCCGCCGGGCGGCGTTACAACCGGAATTCCCTTGGATAAAAGTTCATTGCATAAAGCTTCAACAAAAATGGGCGTCTGGCTGATTACATCCATGTCCATGGATTCCTGCAATCCAACTGCCATCGCTTCCATTTCGCGTACTGACATTCCGCCGTATGTTAAAAAACCTTCGAATAAAGGAACCAATTCACGCATCTTGCGGAACAATGTATCGTCGGAAGTGAGTATGCCGCCGCCGCGTGCTGCTCCAAGTTTTCGCGCAGAAAAATAAATAACATCAACAAGTGAAGCAATTTCGTGTGTTATGTCTTTAATATCAATATCTTTATATTCAGGATCGCGGATTTTAACAAAATATAAATTGTCGGTTAAAAGACTTGCATCATATATCAGCGGTATGCCTTCTTTGCGGCTGATTTTTGACACTTCGCGCATATTGTCCATGGATACTGGCTGCCCGCCTACAAGGTTGGTACCGGCTTCGATACGAATAAATGAAATGGCATCTTTTCCAAGCCGTTTAATTGCGCTATTCAATTTATCAATATCAATGTCGCCTTTGAATGGTTTATCGCTGTGAATCTTTAGTCCTTCGTTGCTGATAACCTCTTCTACAATACCTCCCATCCGGCAAATATGTGCTTTAGTTGTAGTAAAGTGATAATTCATCAGCGCAGTAGATTTTGGTTTTACAAGTATCTGCGAAATGATGTGTTCACATGCCCGCCCCTGATGTGCAGGAAGAAAATGCTTCATTCCGAACATGTCATGTAAAACTTTTTCCAGGCGGAAAAATGTTTCAGAACCTGCATAGCTGTCGTCAGCCTGCAGCATTGCCGCATATTGGTTTTCGCTCATGGCATTCACGCCGCTGTCGGTGAGCATATCAAGGAATATATCAAGATTTTTTAATAAAAATGTATTGAACCCGGCTTCTTTCATACATTCACGGCGCTGTTCAACCGGCAGTAATTTTATTTTCTGCACCATACGAACTTTATGCATTTCAAGAGGGATGTTTTCTCCGGAAAAGAACTTTAAATTAGGCATTTATGTCTCCTTAAATTAGTTATTAATAATAATTGGAAAAAGGTATATATGTACAGCCCTTGACGAATTTTCGTGACAAATTTCAAATAATCCTGTTATACTGATAACATCATTCAAAAGGAGAAAAATTTATGTTAATTAACAAAGCGAACAAAATTGTAAAAAAACTGGATTTTCGCGGTACAAAAATCGAGTACCTCGACAAAGTATCTTCCAAGGATTTGCTCCTGATAATAACTGCAATGGAACAGCAGGTTAACATTCTGGAAAAATTTAAAGCAACCGACCTGACACCCAAAGAAGGCTGCTGGTCACAGACTGTTTATAACCCGATAATGGAAGCCTGCAAGCAATGCGAAAAAGAACCGGACAATGCAAAAAGTAACGCCAACCGTCTATTGGGAGTCATTATCAAATCAGCGCTGATTATGTCACCGCTTTTATTCCGCCAGTCCGGCGAAAACGATTTCGAAGGCGCAACATACGCAAGGGAAACGCTGGACGTTTAAGAATAACAACAATAGAAAAAACAGACTGCCTGGGTTATTCTTAGGCAGTTTTTTTATAGAGTTTTTCGGACTTAGTTTTTATTACAGCAAAACATTCACTATATTTTTACGATTTATTTATCTGCAAGATGGTATAATTACTTTAACGTAATCATCAGTAATATCAAATTGTGCATCTTTTCCTGAAAATTCTTTTGTTAAAGGAACAATTTTACGCCTAACCCCCATACCGCGCATATCTACATATTCATAATCTCGTAATGTTTCAAGAATAATTGGATTTCTGATTGATCGCTGTCCTGCAAGCATCTTTTCCAATGTCATTGAATTTTGTAATGATCCAGGACTAGTTATTTCTAATCTATCAGAATAATTAACAACCGTGATTTCCAGTGAACGAGTCCAGTCTCTATGCGCAAAAGCATTGAGTATTGCTTCTCTAATGGCTCCTGAAGGATAAAAATATTTTTTCTCTCTGCGGAATTGTTCATTTATAGAATCACTTTCTTCAGATATAAAAGGCTTCATACGATCTGTAATTTTTTCGATTAATCCCGAATCAACTATAATTCTTCCTTCATCCAGCTTTCCTTTTCCAAGCGGTAATAAAGGTCCATCAATAAATATATCATCAGCAGCTTTATAATCCATATCATTGCCGGGAAAAGACATCCAACGTATTCCTGCTTGATATAAAAATTTATGCGGCTGATATCCAAATAGGATTAGACCAGCAATAGTGCATTTACATTGATTATCATTACCAAAAACCATTAAGCCAAGCCCTGAAAGGCGTGATTCCCATTCAGACTTATTTTTTGGAAGCTTTGGTTCATTAATAATATTTTCCAGGTAATCGGTTAAACGTGCCAAATCAAGATTATCAAACGTTGTTCCGGAAACAGGAAGGGTTTCTGAATGCAGCATTTCACCTTTTTCAAATAGCCTTAATTGCTGCTCACGAGAAGCTAACCTTGAAGTACTGCCAACACGAATATATATTTCTTCTCTTCCGTTATGACGAAGCACATATGGTTTTGCATTACCCTGATCAAATGAAACAACCGCTACTTTTTTATTATCATCAAGTATTATCTCTTCATAATATGGAACTAACATTGGGTGTACATAATGCCGGAAAACCGTATCCATAATCCATGTTTCTAAATTAGATCGATTTATTCCGCTAATCGTTTTGTCGTCTTCTACTCCAAGCAGTAATTTTCCGCCATTCAAATTTGCCATTGCAACAATTTCTTTTGCAAGAGTTTCCGGCCGAAGATCATCTCTTTTAAATTCAATACCAGAATTTTCTCCATTGATAATAATTTCCAATAATTCTGTTTTTAACATAAAATATCCTTAAATTCCATATTTTACCTTAGCAGGTAATTCCGTCATATATTATTTTCTTAAAAATATACAAATATGTAAAAATTACACTTGATCAAACAAAAACACTGCGGGTATAAGTAGCATTTAAACAAATCAATTCTTACACATCCAGGTTGCTGACCAACAGCGCGTTCTCCTCGATAAATTCGCGGCGCGGCTGGACAACTTCGCCCATTAATGTTGTAAAAATACGTTCCGCTTCGGGGAAATCTTCCAGCTGTACCTTGATAATGTTGCGCTTGTTCGGATCCATTGTTGTGTCGCATAACTGGTCGGGATTCATTTCACCTAACCCCTTGTAGCGCTGAACAGAAACCTTTTCAATATCTTTGCCGGATGTTGAGAGTATGCGGTCTTTTTCTGCATCGTCATATGCATAGAATGATTTTCTGTCGTAACTGACTTTGTAAAGCGGCGGCATTGCAATGTAAATATGACCCTGCTCGACAAGAGGTCTCATGTAACGGTAAAAAAAAGTAAGAAGCAGCGTACGGATGTGTGAGCCGTCAACATCGGCATCTGCCATGATAATAACTTTATGATAGCGTATTTTGGAAACGTCAAAGTCGTTGCCGCAGCCCGCGCCGATGCTCGCAATAATCGGCTGCAGTTTTTCGTTGGTGATAACTTTTTCGATTCGCTGCTTTTCAACATTGAGCATTTTGCCCCACAGCGGAAGAATCGCCTGATAACGCCTGTCCCGCCCGCCTTTTGCCGAACCGCCTGCCGAGTCGCCTTCTACGATAAAAAGTTCGCATTTTGCAGGATCTTTTTCGGAGCAGTCGGCAAGTTTGCCGGGAAGCCCTGCGCTGTCCATCGCATTTTTGCGGCGGGTAGCATCACGCGCCTGACGCGCAGCAATGCGTGCTTTTGCAGCTAACACAGATTTTTCAAGAATATTGTTAATTACATCGGGATGTTTGTCAAAGAAAAGCTCCAGCTGTTCGTTTACAAATGATTCAACAATGCCTTTAACTTCGGAGTTGCCAAGCTTGCCCTTGGTTTGTCCTTCAAACTGCGGATTGGGTACTTTCACCGAAAGAACTGCAGTCAGACCTTCGCGTACATCGTCGCCGGAAAGAGATTCGTCCAGCTTTTTTGAATGTTTGGATTTTTTTAGAAATTCATTCAGGGTACGGGTAAGAGCGGACTTAAAACCAACAAGATGTGTACCGCCGTCGCGGGTGTTAATGTCGTTTACAAACGAAAACATTATCTCGTTAAAGCCATCATTGTATTGGATGGAAACCTCAACTCCGACATCATCACGGGTACCTTCAAAATAAACAGGCTCCTTGTACAAAACTGTTTTGTTTTCGTTCAAATATTCAACAAAACTTTTTACGCCGCCTTCAAACATAAAATCATGGACTTTCGGCGTTGTAAGCCGTTCATCACGGATTGTAATTTTTAACCCTTTGTTCAAAAATGCAAGTTCGCGGAGGCGGTTGGATAATGCGTCAAAATTATGAGTTGTTGTATCAAAAACCGATGTATCGGCTTTCCACCGGATTACAGTACCCTGGCGGTTGGGTGAATATGAATAGGGTAATCCGACAGGCTGTATTTCTTTGGCTGTTCCTTCGGGAATACCGGCTTTATACCGTTGAGTGTAAACCTTGCCGTCAAAATGGACAAAAGCTTCGCACCATTCAGAAAGTGCATTAACAACAGAAACACCAACACCGTGCAAGCCGCCGGAAACTTTATAGGATTTTTTATCGAATTTGCCGCCTGCGTGGAGTTTTGTCATAACCAGTTCCAATGCGCTGACTTTTTCTGTCGGATGAATATCTATCGGAATACCGCGGCCGTTATCTTCGACCCGCATGATATCATTTCCTTCCAAAACCACGAGAATATTTGTACAGAAACCCTGCATGGCTTCATCAACAGAATTATCTACTACTTCAAAAACAAGGTGATGAAGACCATCGATACCTGTTGTCCCGATATACATACCAGGACGCATGCGGACGGCTTCCAATCCCTTTAAAACGGTAATATTTTGCGCGGAGTAATTATTTTCTGTGCTCATTTTGTCAGTATACAGATTTTTAAGGGGAATGCCAACAAGAGAAAGAAAGTGACAATTACCTTTTTTATAAAATTCCTATTGCCAAAAAAATACATTTAAGCTATATTTACTTTCTTGTCTGCTGCAGGTTTTCAGCGGAAAAAATCCGGAAAACGTCTATAAGTGTAAAACTTGTGGATAAATTCGGGAAAAATTGAACTGTTTGCGGCAGGAAAAAAGGAGTTTTTTAGTAATAATTTGCGTAAATTTTAAATCGTTGTTAACTCTATACTGGATATAGAGTTAGGGTATATCTAGCGTATCAGATATTAAGTAGAGTTATAATAAATCATACGGAATTTAACTTGAATGTAATTATTATTACTATTATACTTGTGGATAACATGTTGATAAAGCTCTTGCTAAACTTTTGTTTTGCAGGAACATCATAAAAAAGGGCTAAAAATGGCTGATTTGGATTATGAAGGTTTCTGGAAGGAAACCTTAATCCAACTGCGGAATGACCTGGGGGAGGAGGAATTCGGCGGCTGGTTTTCAGATATGAAATACCTGCGTGCCAGGTTTGATGAACAAACCGGTGAAAAAATCATTGTTGCAGGAATTCCCTCTGCTTTTCATCGGGATAAAGTAAAATCCCGGTATCAAAGTACAATTGAATCAAAATTAATAACTCTTTCCGGAGAAAAAATTACTATAGAACTGGAAATACAGGTAAAGAGCGATAAAAAAACAGAAAAAAAAGATGGTGCTTCAGAAACATCAAAATCCGGATCAAATCAAATAAAAACCAAAGATTCCTCGGCAGAAAAAACACAAAAAACAAGGGAAAAAAAAGGTAAACACCCCCAAATGAGGGACGATTACAACTTTGAAAGATATGTAATCGGAGAAAATAACAACTATGCAGCAAATGCAGCTCTTGCAATTTGTAAAAATCCGGGTAAAGTATGTAATCCTTTCCTGATATACGGCGGTGTTGGGCTTGGAAAAACCCATTTAATGCAGGCTATCGGCAATTCCATATATGAAAATTCAGACAGCCGGATAATATGCATCACATCAGAAAACTTTTTGAACGACTACATTGAAGGTATAGGTCAAAATAAAATGAATGTATTCAGAAACAAGTACCGTCAGGCTGATGTTTTGTTAATCGATGATATTCAATTTTTTACAGATAAACCCGGTGTCCAGGATGAACTTTTCCATACATTTAACGCTTTACTGGATGCCAAAAAACAACTTGTTTTTACTTGTGATCGTCCAATAGAGGATTTAAAGAAATTCGAAGAACGGCTGCTTTCGCGTTTCGGTCTTGGCGTAAAAGCCGATTTGCAGCCCCCTCGTTATGAAGAACGATGCGCTATTCTAAAATCAGTAGCACAAGCCCGGGGAGTAACGTTTCCGGATGATGTTATCGATTTGGTGGGAAAAAACATCGCTTCCAATGTTCGTGATCTTGTTTCCGCCCTGAACAATCTTATTGCCTACGCTGAACTCATGGGCAGGTCAATTACAGTGGAAATTGCACAAAAACACCTGAAAAATATTTTTAATGCGCCAAGGCATGCAAATTTATCAACTGATAACATAATCCGGGTTACTTCTGAATATTTCGGGCTTGCTCCCAATGATTTAAAGGGTAAAAAAAGAACTCAAAATATAGTTTTTGCCCGTCAGCTTGCGATGTATATTGGACGTGAAATTACAGATAATTCAATGACAGAAATAGGCCAGGATTTCGGCGGCAGAGATCATACTACAGTAATACATTCAATTGATAAAATAAAAGGCAAGCTTCTTACAGATCCAACCCTGGAATCAACCATTGAAAACCTGAAAAGAGCAATAAAAGATTATAGTGCAAAACACTAGAAAAGATGTTATTATATTGTGGAAAACTGATTAATAATTCCGGATTTTTACCGGGTTTGTGGAAATTGTGGATAAAATTAAATATTTATCCGTCAATTATTATTGCAGTAAATGTATAAAATATAAGGAAATAAGTGGTTTTTCCACATATTCGACTTTCTATTATTACTACTACTGTATATATATATATTTATAATAATAATAGGAGATGAAAAAATGAAGTTTACATGTAATAAAGAGATAATTTTAAAAGAAATATCTATTGCCCAGGAAATTATATCTTCAAAAAATGCTATTTTAATATTGTCTAATATATATCTTGAAACAGCAAATAACAGCCTGATTATTAAAGCCAAGGATATGAAGGTTAATTTTCAGACAGTTATTCCGGTAACGGTGATAGAAGAAGGTTCCACTACTGTTTATGGTGATAAATTTTTTGGGATAATAAATTCTTTTCCATACGATGAAATAGAATTTTCGCTTAAAGAAAATATTGCAGTTATTAAACCTGTTACAGTTAAAAAACCGGAATATAAATTAAAAAGCATGGCATCAGACAGATTTCCGGAACTGCCGGTTTCTTCAGAACCATTTTTTGAAATTCCAATAAAAGATTTTAAAGAGATGATACAGCAAAGTGTTTTTGCGGTATCAGATGATGAAACACGTTATTTTATGAATGGCGTTTTTATGGAAAAAATAGATGATAAAATAAATATGGTTGCTACAGACGGAAGACGTATGGCTTTTGTTGGAAAATCAGCTAATAAAAATATAAGTGATTTCAGCGGAGTAATTATTCCGCCCAAAATTCTTTCTACGGTAGTAAAAAGATCCGGAGATGAAGGATTAATAAATATTTCAATAAGCGATAAAATGATATTTATTAATTTTGCATCATATCAATTTTCTTCTGTTTTGATTGAAGGAAATTTTCCCAATTATAAAAAAGTTATTCCCGAAAAACAGGAATTCTGGCTTTCTGTAAGACGCGATGAAATGCTTAATGCACTTCGCCGCGTTTCGCTCATGGTAGAAAAAAAATCACACAGAATTTATCTTGGAGTATCATCCGGCAGAATGGCAGTTTATTCTGAAGAAAGTGAAATTGGAATAGTAGAAGACGAAATTCCATGTAAATATGACGGAGAAGATATTACCATTGCGCTTAATTACCGTTATCTTGAAGAACCTTTTAAAATAATGACAGAAGAAGAAATTAAAATTTGTTTTACCAGTGCAACAAAAGCAATAACGATTGAACCTGTACCGGAAAAAGAATTTTTTCATATTATAATGCCCATGCAGTCCTGATTGCTTTAGTCAGGATTTCGGTAATTTTAATGATGGTTATTGATGTTGTTTACTTCCCTGCGAACCGCTGCATTCCGGAACCTTTCTGACAGAGAAATTTTTATTGGCGCAAAAGATGTTTTTCTTGTAGGAAATAACGGGCAGGGTAAGTCAAATTTTCTTGAAGCCCTGTATTTTTGTGCTTATGCTTCATCTTTTCGTACAGTACATGATAATGAAATAACACGTAACAGTGAAAAGGATTTTTCTGCGCAGGTAAAGATATCTGAATCAATAAATGATGAAATACTCGTTAAATTCGAAAATAAAAAAAAATCAATATTTATTAACGGAAAACCTGCAGAAGATCGCAAAGAACTTCTTTTGATAGCGCCCAGTATTGTTTTTTGTCACGAAGATATGGAATTTGTAAGCGGTACACCGGAAAAACGGAGGTGGTTTTTTGATCAAACCCTGAGCCTTTACGATCCGGTCTACCTTGATGATCTGCGCCGGTATAAGAAAATACTAAAAACACGTAATACTGTGCTTCGTGATACCTCCCTGAACAAGTTTACCGGCAATCCGGGTTCTGTTTTAGATGCCCTTGATCCGCAATTTGCTGTATATGGTCTTAGAATAATGAAAAAACGTGAAAAAGCAGTTCAGGATTTTTCAAACCTTTTTGGTAATCTTTATGAAGAAGTATCCGGTATTACCGGCATCACTGTGCGTTATGTTCATTCCTGGAAAACAACCAGTTACGATCAAGCTGCCGAAAAAGAAATAATATTCAATCTGCAGGAACGGCGGGCGCAGGAAATGGCTGCAGGGATATCACTTTCCGGTCCGCACCGCGATAGATATATTTATTCACATAACGGCTTTGATTTTACTGTTAACGCATCCACAGGGCAAAAACGCCTCCTTGCCTTGCTGTTAAGAGCAGCTCAAGCCCGCCGTTTTTCGGAAATGACAGGACTCAATCCTGTTTTACTGCTGGATGATGTACTCCTGGAAATGGACGGAGAAAAAAGACGCAGATTTATTTCTGTTTTGCCTTCTTACGATCAGGCTTTTTATACATTTCTTCCCGATGAACCGTATCAGCGATATCAAAAAGATGACACTCTTGTGTATAATGTAATCGCAGGAGTTTTAACATGAAAACAGCGGGAGATATCCTTTCAAATCTTTTTGATGAAAGATTTATAACAAAAGCCCGGGGATATTCAAAACTTTTTAATTCGTGGAACGATATTACTGCAAAAAACGGAATTGCCGCAGCAGCAGATCACTCCAGGATAAAAGATTTGGACAGAGGCATTTTGTTAGTCGAAATGGATCATCCGGGCTGGAAACAAATATTGCAGACAAAACAAAGCAAGCTGCTTAATGATTTTCGCATACGTTTTCCTGAGTTAAACATTTCCGGCATTTCTCTTATGCTTGGACGCGGCGAAAACCTGACAGAAGAAAAACCCAATGTATCCGGAGAAGATTATAACCAGACAGAACCTGATAAAGATTCTGATATCCCGGTTATAACTGAAACCAGAAATGAAGAGACAGGCATTGATTCAATCAAGGACGATGAATTTAAAGAAATGCTGATAAAATTGGGACAAAAAATCAATGAAAACGAATATAAAAAATCTTCAAAAAAAACAACTTGATTTAATAATGGATTAGAACAACCAATACCGTGACTAAAAACATTAAAAAATGTATAATTGTCCCACATGAGGTTATTATACAGTGGCAAAGATTGATTCAACTGGCGGATTAAACGAAGGTTTACCTCTTGGCAAAGTAATCCCCATAGCTATAGAAGACGAAGTAAAAACAGATTATCTTAATTACGCAATGTCGGTTATTGTAAGCCGGGCGCTTCCGGATGTAAGAGACGGGCTTAAACCAGTACACCGGCGGTTG
>Ga0123356_10001066_pt1 | contig 30413 bp, 35 predicted proteins | sample TergutEmb28metaG_2_FD_92546 | JGI IMG/M metagenome (GOLD analysis project Ga0123356, IMG submission 92546) | Embiratermes neotenicus P3 segment gut microbial communities from Petit-Saut dam, French Guiana - Emb289 P3 | ecosystem: Host-associated > Arthropoda: Insects > Digestive system > Gut ...
ATTGTGAAAATTCCCGCTATAACAATTCCGGCGAGCTCTGCTCCGAGGAGCAGTACAACAGTTGTTGCAAATGCGCAGAGAAAACCCATGTTTATGTAAATGCTGTTTTTGTAAAGGAAATAAAAATCCGTTATAAGGCGTCCGGAGTGCTTGTGGAACTTGAGAAATTCCTTAAAGTTTGACTTTGCGTTTTCAAACGGTTTGCTTTCATCGCCCATGAAAAGCCCGCATAGTATCATCGCAAGTGAGAATGAATAGAGCATTATTGAAACCGGAAGATTGTTGCCGGTGCTTGTGAAGCTTGCAGGGAGTACTTCGTGACCCATGCTTTGTGCTGTTGTTGCAAATATTGTTGCAATGAGCCCTCCTGCAAAGCCCATGCTGTACAGGTCATATCCGCTGTGTGCTCTGACCATATGGGACGAAATCGGCGGGAATATGAAGCCTGCAACAAATCCTATAAGGGTTCCGAATATAATTTCAACCGGGAGACTGAACTGCCCGAGAAAGCTCATTTCGCTGACTACAGGTGAAAGCGTTGCAACAAGGAGGGATGCAAGTGTATAATTTGAAAAAGGTTCTTTTTTATATTTTGCGTATAACCAGACTCCGACAGTGAGCGGTATCATGTTAAATACGTTTTTTCCGAAAAATGCAAATCCGGCTGTAAGCCATAATGCCATTATTATTGCACCGCTGGGTTTTATTCGTGAAATCACAAGCATGCTGAGGCTGCATAATCCTACAATTGCAACGTTTATGAATGCTGCTCCGACTCCTCCGATGGCTATGTAATCGGTGATTAAGATTGAACGCGATGAAATAATATTAATAAATCCGTTAAATATTGAGGCAGGGTCGTCGAGGATAAATGCTATCGCTGCAAATGTGATGTTTACAATGAGCATAACTGCGTACGGCAGCGGCAGCAAAATACGTCGGCGATTAGTTTGATCCATAAGCTCCCCCCTTTAATGATAAACTAAATAAAGTATAACATGAATTGACTATTGTGTAAATTCTGACTATAATTATAATGCGTATCGGAGGTATGAGATAGTTGTTTAAGTGGAAATACAGAGGGATTTATCCGCCTCATAACAAAAATACACAGTGTAGTGTTGTCAGAAGGCTTCCTACTCCTTTTGAGGTTCATATTCCGATGCAGATGCATTCCGGGAAGGCTGCAGTTCCTGCTGTAAAGCCGGGTGACAAGGTTATGATGGGGCAGCTTATCGGCGAAATGGGCGGGGTGGTTTCTTCGCCTATTCATTCAAGCGTTTCAGGTACGGTCAAGAGAATTAATGACCGGGACTCGGTTACGGGCCAAAAGGCTGTTTCAATAACAATCGAATCGGACGATCAGCAAACCTTATGTCCGGATATAAAAAAACCAAGTGTCAGGAGTTTGCAGGATTTTTATGATGCTGTCAGGGATTCGGGCGCTGTCGGGCTTGGCGGTGCGGGTTATCCTGCAGCTCCGAAACTTGCGATTAAAAACCTTGATGAGCTTGATTATATTTTGATAAACGGTGCCGAGTGTGAGCCGTATGTTACGGCGGATACAAATACAATGGTTGCCGATGCGCTGCATGTTTATGTCGGTGTTAAGCTTTTGCTTGAGTTTATGAGACCGAAAAAAATATGCATTTGCATTGAAGATAATAAGGTTGAGGCAATAAAAGTCATGCAGGAAACGTTTGCGTATGACGATAATGTCGATGTTTGCGTTTTACCGACGATGTATCCGCAAGGTGAGCGCAAGGTTCTTGTCCATAATATTACGGGGCGGATAGTGCCTGCGGGTGCAAGGCTTGCCGATGTCGGTGTAATCGTTACGAATGTTACGACAATCGCTGTTTTTGCCCGGTATATAAGGAACGGTCTTCCGCTTATTAAAAAGGTTGTAACGGTTGACGGTCCGGTTGTAGGCAATCCAAGTAATGTGCTTGCACCGATCGGTACCCCGATTCGTGAATTGTTTGATTTTTGCGGCGGTTTTACAACAGAAGGGCCGAGAAAAATAATTATGGGCGGTCCGATGATGGGTTATGCGGTGCCGAGCTTGGATATGCCTGTTGTTAAAACTACAAACTGCCTGCTTGCTTATCCCGAGTCTTCTACATTTCATCCGCCTGCAACAGCGTGCATCAAGTGCGGCAGGTGTTTGTCGGTTTGTCCGATGCGGCTCATGCCGCCGAATATTGAAACTGCTTTTTCTCAAAGCAATCTCGATGCGTTAAATCATTACAACGTAAACATGTGTGTTGAATGCGGAAGCTGTGCATATATCTGCCCGTCAAAAAGACCGCTGGTGCAGGCTATTCAATTGTCTAAAGAAAGACTTTGGCTCTTTAAGCAGGAGCAGAAAGCTGCAGAGGAAGCAAGGGCTGCTGCAGATACGAAGGGGGTGAACCGGTGAGCGAGTTTGAACAAGGAAGAAACTTGACCGTATCGGTTTCGCCTCATATACGTGCGAAAATCACAACAAGCCGGATTATGCTTGATGTTCTGATTGCACTTGTTCCTGCATTTATCGCTTCAATCATTATTTTCGGGACTCGTGCTGCGCTTGTGACATGTGTTTGTGTCGCTTCCTGCGTTATATTTGAATGGTTATTTGAAAAAATCACAAAACGCCCGAATACAATCGGGGATTATTCTGCTTGCATAACAGGTGTTTTGCTTGCGTTTAACCTGCCTGTGACAATTCCGCTGTGGCAAGCGGTTTTCGGCAGTGCGGTTGCGATTATATTGGTAAAACAGCTTTTCGGCGGGCTTGGCAAGAATTTCGCAAACCCTGCGATTACCGCACGGATTGTTATGTTTCTTGCGTTTTCGGTTTCAATGACAAACTGGTCTTCACCATATGAAGGTACATCGATGTGGATATATCCGATAGACGGTGTTGCGGGAGCAACTCCGCTTGCGTTAATGAAAAACGGGAATTTTGACGCACTTCCGGGTATTTTACAAATGTTCCTTGGGGTACGCGGCGGCTGCCTTGGTGAGACAAGCAATCTTGCGTTACTTATAGGCGGGATTTATTTGATGATACGCAAGGTTATCACATGGCATGCTCCGCTTACGTTTATTGTTGTTGTGTTCGGGTTTTCGGCACTTCTCGGACAGGACCCCGTATACCATCTGTTTGCAGGCGGATTGTTTATCGGTGCAATTTTTATGGCAACCGATTATGTTACAACACCGCAAACAAACAAAGGACGGCTCATTTTCGGTATAGGAGCGGGGATATTTACCGTCATTTTCCGTATCTACAGCAGCTATCCCGAGGGTGTTTCCTTTGCGATTCTTCTGATGAATATTCTGACACCGTATATAAACAAATTTACGGAAGCGAAACCGCTTGGGAGTGTTAAAAAATGAAAGCAACATATGTAAAGCCGCTTCTTGTTTTAACTGTAATATGTCTTGTTGTTTCAGCTGCACTTGCGTTTATGAACAGCATTACTGCGCCTGTTATTGGCTCCGCTGCAGATGAGCGGACACAGGAAGTCATGACTGCAAAAATTCCCGATGCCGCAGGATTTGAACCGGTTAATCTTGATGGTATTGACGGGCTTCCTTCCTCTATTGTGGAAATATACAGAACCACAAACAGTATCGGTTATATATTAATCGCAGCGGTCAACGGATTCAGCGGTGACATAACGGTTATTTGTGCGGTTGACCCAGATGGCAGGATAATGTCATGTTCTACATTGTCGCATACCGAAACAAGAGGAATAGGTACGATTATTGAGCAGGAGTCATTTTTAGGTCCCTTTGCGGGGCTTGATAATAGTCTTGACGGAATTGATACGGTTACCGGAGCAACGATTTCGACACGGGCGTTTATTCATGCGATAAATGATATTTTGATTGCATTTGAAATGGTTAAGGACTAGGGGTTAGGGACTAGGGTATAGTGCATAGGTACCGGGAATTAGGACGCAAGGGTTAAGGTTAGGCAGGTAATTTATGAAATTATCAAAGTGGAATATTTTTACAAGAGGGATTATAAAGGAGAACCCGGTGCTGGTGCTTGTTCTCGGGTTATGTCCGGCTCTTGCGGTTTCAACGCAGGCGGAAAATGCTCTTGGTATGGGGCTTGCGACGACATTTGTTCTGCTTGGTTCGAATATTGTTATTTCATTTTTACGAAAAATCATTCCCGGCAGGACCCGTATACCATGTTACATTGTGTTAATTGCAAGCTTTACCGTGCTGGTAAAAATGGCAATTGAAGCTTATGCATATCCTTTGTACCAGGCGTTGGGAATTTTCCTGCCGCTTATTGCAGTTAACTGCATAATTTTTGCACGTGCAGAAATGTTTGCAAACAGAAATACGGTTATTGACTCGGTTTTGGATGCGCTTGGATCCGGTTTCGGTTTTACGCTTGCGCTTCTTGTAATTGCTTCTATCAGGGAAATTTTCGGGAACGGTACATGGTTCGGGCTTTCGCTTCCATGGCTTTCCGATAATACGATTATGATATTTTCACTTGCACCGGGCGGATTTATCGTGTTTGCGTTTTTACTTGCACTGGTAAACAAGCTTTCAAAATCCCATGATAAAAGCAGGGAGCCGGGCTGTAAGGGTTGTCCCGCAGCCGATGCCTGCGGAATGTGCGCCGAAAGCGGGGGCAAAAAAGCGGAGCATGGTGTAGGGCGCAGGGGACTTTAGGGCATAGGGGCATAGGGGACAGGGATCAGGGGTCAGTGGCTGGGGGCTTAGGGGCCAGGTATCAGGAAACCGGGGCTTAGAGATTAGGAGAGGTTTTTAAATGGATTTTGATTTTAGAGCTTTAGTAGTAATAATGATGAGTGCGGTTCTTGTCAATAACTATGTCCTGCGTCAGTTTCTTGGGGTTTGCCCGTTTCTTGGAGTTTCCAAGGACTTAAAAAGCTCTGTCGGAATGGGTCTTGCGGTAATGTTTGTCATGCTTATGGCGGCATCGGTGACATGGCCGATTCAGATTTTATTATTAAATCCAAACGGGCTTGAATTTATGCAAACTGTGGTCTTTATACTCGTTATTGCAACGCTTGTACAGCTTGTTGAGGTTGTATTAAAGCGTTATGTACCCGCATTATTTGCTTCTCTCGGCGTTTACTTGCCGCTTATGACAACAAACTGCGCTGTTTTAGCAGTCACAATTTCCAATATAAACAAGGGTTATACGTATATTGAGGCACTGGTCAGCGCACTCGGTGCAGGCTTCGGGTTTTTCCTCGCAATGGTTATTTTTACGGGAGTCAGAGCACAGGTCGCTGCAGCAGACCCTCCCGATGCATTTAAAGGTGTGCCGATAACACTGATATCCGCTGCAATTTTATCGCTTGCATTTTTTGCATTCGATGGCGTAATCGAGAACTTATTCGGCGGATAAATAAGACAGGGGGACGGTTCTTCTGGACACTATAGTAATTGCAATAATTTCATTATCGGTAATCGGGTTTCTTTGCGCTGCAGTGATAACTGTTGCATCGAAAGTTATGTTTGTCAAGGTTGATGTCCGTGTTGAAAAACTGCGCAAATGCCTGCCGGGTGCAAACTGCGGTGCATGCGGCTTCAGCAGTTGTGATGCATATGCCGAGGCCCTTGCTGCGGGAGAAGCTAAAACAAACCTTTGTCTTCCTGCCGGAGAAGAGGGTTATTCGCATATTAATGAAATCCTTGGTGTAAGTGGTGAAGGGCTTGCTAAAATGACTGCGGTTGTACAGTGTCTTGGCAACTCATCGACCATGAAGGACAAGATGGAATATGACGGCATAAAAACCTGCTTTGCCGTAAAACAACTTTTCGGCGGGGAAGGTGCCTGTACCTTCGGATGTCTCGGTTACGGCGACTGTGTGTATGTGTGCCCGAGCGATGCGATTTGTGTCGAAGATAACCTTGCACGCATAAACCCCCGTAAATGCACGGGTTGTGCGGTTTGTGTCAAGGCTTGCCCTGTAGATGTAATCATGATACAAGCTGAGCCGGTGCCGATTGCAGTAATGTGCAAAAATACCGAAAAGGGCGGTGTTTTAAAAAATAAATGCTCAAAAGGCTGTATAGGCTGCATGAAATGTGTGAAGGTCTGTAAAACGGGAGCTATTACGGTCAGCGAGTCTCTTGCGTCGATTGACTATAAACTATGCAACGGTTGCAGGGAGTGCGTCGATGTTTGCATTGCACAATGTATTGTTTAAGAGCATGAGTAATAGTAAGTTTACAAGAAAAAGTGCGTTGTTTAGAAAATGTTTGAATAGTTTTCGGTTAATATATTTGGTTAGTGCTGTGGTTTTTTCTGCCGCTATGCTGACAGGATGTGCAGATAAGCAGCAGGATGATCGAATCAGTGATACCCGGCTGCTTCTCGATACTTATTGTACGATAGTTATCCACGGGGATGTTAGTTCGGAGCTTCTTGACGAAGCTTTTGCTCTTTGTGCAGAGCTTGAGGCTCTGTTTAGCATTACTATAGAGGGAAGCGATGTTTGGCGTATAAATCATGCAGAGGGTGAGCCTGCAAAGGTGGATTCACGGACACGTGATGTGATAAAAGCGGGACTTGAGTTTGGAGAATTGTCGGACGGGATGTTTGATATAACAATTGGACGCTTAACAAGACTCTGGGATTTTGGAAGACACAGACAGGGGGACGGTTCTTCCGGCCCGACATCAGAAGACAGCAGAACCGTCCCCTTGTCTTCTGACATTGAAGATGCAAAAAATGCAGGAAACATTAAAGACCTTTTAATTTCGGAGGAAACAGTTTGGGTTCGTGAACCTGACGGTGGCGGTGATACTGCGTGGATTGACCTTGGAGCAATTGCCAAAGGATACATTGCTGATGAGATTGCTGCGTTTTTAGTTGAGAGCGGGGTTACAGGTGCTCTTATTGACCTTGGCGGTGATGTTGTAACGGTCGGGAACAGACCTGACGGGAGTCCCTGGCGAATTGCTTTGAGAAAACCTTTTGGCAGTACAGATGAATGGATTGGCATTGTTGATGCTTCGGATTTTGCGGTTGTCAGTTCGGGGACATATGAACGTTCTTTTGAAAAAGACGGAGTCTTTTATCACCATATTCTAGACCCTTTTACAGGAATGCCTGCCGAGACTGATATTGTTAGTGCAACGGTGATTGCAGAAAGTGCCGTTATCGGTGAAGGATTGTCTACGATTGCTGTTCTTGCCGGAAGCGAAAGAGCATCGGAATATTTCGAGCAGGTTTCAGGGTTTATCTGTGCCGTTCTTGTACTTGATGACGGTGAGATTCTGGTAATTGGTGATATGAGAATGTTAACAATTGGTGATATGGGTTAATATTTAGGGGCTAGGGACTAGGGATTAATGTGAAAACGAGGGTTTTGTTTGAAGTCAAATAAGTTTTGGATTATAGTGCTTGGTATAATTGTTACTATTTCTGCTGTTGTTGCAGTGCTTTTTTGGCAGGTGCAGGCAAGTTATGCAAATATTTACAAGGATGGAGAGCTGTTTCGTCCTCCCGTTAATCTGCTTGCTGTTACCGAACCTTATTCCGTTATGATTTATGACGGGTTTAGCAGTGGCAGCGACGGTCTTAGCAGTCAAAGCGGAGCGGACGGATTAAACGTAATTGAAATTGAATACGGACGGGTCCGTATGTCCGAATCGAACTGTCCGCTTGGTATATGCCTGCACAGAGGCTGGGTGAGTGGCGGCATCATGCCGGTTGTATGTCTTCCGAACAGAGTAGTGGTAACATTTGATGGTGTCTCGGATGATAATAGAATAGATGCTGTAGTGGGGTAAAAGAGGAATAGTCCCAAAATGGGACCATTCCTAAAATGATGGGATATCAATGAAAATACCTGTAAAAAAACTTACATTAATGGCAATTCTCACAGCTGTTGCTTTGATAATATTTATTATCGAAGCTCAAATACCCTTGCCGGTTCCCGTACCCGGCGTCAAACTCGGACTTGCAAATGCTGTAACGCTATTTGCGTTGTTCTATACGAGTGAAGCAGGGGGACAGGTACAGGGTTTCACATTAACGCCAAAAGTGAAACCCTGTACCTGTCCCCCTGCTTCACTTCGCTTCTTTTATATAAAAGATAATATAAAATACTTTAGTATTTATAACGTTTTATTTATCCTGCTTTGCCGTATTATCCTTGGTGCGGTTTTCACCGGAAGACCGATTGTTGTTGTTTACAGCCTTGCAGGCGGGATGCTTGCTTTTATTGCAATGGTTGTTATGAAACGTTTTGTATCCGATAAACAAATATGGGTCTGCGGTGCAATCGGTGCAGTATTTCACAACATAGGTCAGATTCTTGCAGCGATAATAATAACAGGAACACCATCAATTGCAGCATACCTGCCAATACTGATTATTACAGGCGTAATTACGGGAATCTTAACAGGCCTGGTCGCCCAATTCACACTTGAGCGATTGGAAAAGATGCCCATTGTCTTATAAACAAGACACTAGAACCGTCCCCCTGACACACTATTCAACACTTTTCCAAATGAAGCTCTTGCTTTAACCCTGTTTTGTCAAACAGCAAGTGGTCGCCGTCAAAGTGACGGTGACCACGTTTATGCAGTAAATTACTCCCCCTTTACTGCATGTCTAAATGTTCGTTTTTACCATGACCCCGCTTTTTTGCTGTATTGTCTCCATCCGAGTGCCATGCCGATGCCAAGCACGGAAACAATTATCAATATAACAAGCGCAGAATTATCGCTATAATCTCCCGTCTGCGGTGTCCTTGTATTCAATACCCTTCTGCCACTCGCATCTGCGTCACCACCCGCACTGCTTGCGGTGCTGCTGACATTATTTATACCTTCACCATTTTCTGTTTCGCCCGGAATAATAAAAGTTGTTGAAGGTGAATCATAGATGCTTACTATATCAGCTCCATATCTTAATAGTACCAAATACTCTCCCGGAGGAAGACTTTTAAGAAAATCACTATAGAAAATTACGATAGTACTGCCTGAATGAATTTCACCAATTTCACCATCAAAGCCGGGCCATCCCGATATAAAACGCATTGAACCACCACCGGGTTTTTCTACAACAGCACCAAGTATTAGGTTATTATTATTTACACTTAATGTTTGTAAATGATTAAAATTACCATTGAGTGTAAGCGGTAAGTCATTTTCTAAATCATCCAGTACACCGGGGTCGGGACTTGTAAAACCCGCATCGGGAGAAATTACCTGTATTGAACCATTAACTCGCTGTGAAATATTAAAATTAGCAGCTGCATCGGATTTTAAGGTACCACCGGAAATTATTATTGGATATGTCCCTGCGGTATATATATCAAATGTGTCAGAATACGTTAAAGTAACATCATCATTCAAAATATCCGCTGCATTAAACCCTTGCAACATATTTGTAACATGGAATGTTAACGGTTCGGGACGATTACCCTCAAGCATCATAGTAAAACTATCTGCAACAAGTGTGATGTTATGTTTAAGTATTGTGAATGTTCCCAGAAGAAAATCTGATGCATCAAAAAAATTATCCCATCCGGAAATTGTCACATGTATATCATATGTTCCGGTATTTGTCGGGGCTGTCGTGCTTCTTGTATATGATGTGGCACCTGTACCTGTGTAAAAGATTGAAATTGTTCCTGTCCCGCCAAGAATTGCTGTACTTGGAATTGTTACAGAACGTGGTGTTCCTGTATAACCCGTACTTACCGGAGCAAAGTTTAATGCTCCCGCCCATAAGTTTGCTCGATTTATCTCTACCGGATTGAAAGGTGGTTGTCCGACCGGGGCAATATATTTATATGCATCATTACCTGTTAAGTTCCAGCTTGAAGCTACAATGCTTCGAGACCCTGCATTAGCGTTATCAAAACGAATACCGTTAATTTGAACATTAACATCATCAGGGAAAATTGCTCCATCCAGTGTCGGTGCTGTATAACCATTTGATAGATCTACAACTGTTGTACCGTCATAATCTCTCGGCATTACACTACCCGGATTTCCCCAATTTAATTGAATAAGTGGCTCGCTCATTAATCCGACTTCTATTAACCCGGTAATTTCTATATCTTTAATACCGTCAACACTTCCTGTTAAGCCTTTTACTAATGGTTCATACACACCTGAACTTTCATTGTCATAATTTTCTAATGTGCCGTTATGTCCAACTTTTATGCCATCGTCAGTACCGGTATTTTCCGGCTCAGCATCACCTTCGCCATCATATCCACTCGATCCTGTATCACCATTTACCCCTGTATCCGTAGAACCGCTGCCTTCGCTTTCCCCATCGGTATTGGTAGAGCCACCGGCATCAGCAACATTCCCGTTGTCAATAACCGGCTCACCGCCACAGCCACCAACAGCACCAGTACCACCACCGTCAGCATCACTTTCAAAGTCTGCTCCCAGCAGAAGCGGTATCATACTTATCAGCATTGCCAAACACAGCATTACTGATAATAATTTTCTGTTAAATCCCCTTTTCATCCCCTGCTCCTTTTTATAATATGTCGAAATATAAAACATATTTATCACAACATATTGTAGGAGCCATGAGCAAGTTTGCATAGTAACCATGGTGGTATACTTCACACAAGACGAAGACAGAAGTTAAACCACAAACTAAGAGGACAGGTACGGTGTTTCATGTGTGAAACGCTGTACCTGTCCCCTGCTTCTGTAAATTGCTCTCTGAGCCGTACCGGCTCACATGTAGTGCTTATCAGGCGAAGGGTGAGATGCCTTCGAAGAGGACGATTAGTTTTTCGGCTGTTGCGATTTCGGGTAAACTTCTTGTGGACGGGCCGTAGATTACCACTATGCGCCTGTTGTTAAAGTCGCCGTCCGAGAAGTCCTGACCGTCTTGTAAAACGACTTCCGTATTTTCGTCGGTCATGAACACAAACATTTCGTCTGTTGAAATGAACTGACCCATTCCGTCTTCGCCCCATGCGTGGAAACGGTCGACTTTAATGTTTTGGCTATCACTCATATTTACCGCAAGGACTTCAATCGTATACTGCGGCGGCCAAATCATTATCATCGGAGAATTTGCACAGTACCAGCCTTGAACAGTATCACCGATTGCAACCTCGGCAGAGAACGGAAATACCGTTTCGTCGCTCAGCACAAGAATCGCAGGATTTCCGTCTGTATCTTCAATCTCAACATGAGTGAGACCTTCAACAGTTTCAATGCTTACAACGATTCCAGACACATTCATAAAGACCTGCTGCCCTATGTCACCAAACTGTGACCCGTCGTTCGGCTCAGGGGTATTTGTATCATCAGTTAAATCCTGACTGTCGTCAATAATCACATCGGGTGTCGGCATCGGATGCGGCTCTACATCGCCGCTTGCTCCCGGCACTATCTCCGGACCGGCACAGCCGATTGCAGCAACGGACAACAAAACTATTCCCATCAAAATCAATAAAATCTTTTTCATTTTCTTTCTCTCCTATGTTCTATATAATATTCATCTTTCAATTATTCAGACGAAATTGCAGCCAAAATGTTCCATTCACAGTAATAAAACAATCATTTTAACTCGTCAAGAGCAGTATAATACCCGCTCCCCTGATACTCAAAAAACATATCGGTTCTCTTTGACTCATGCTTTGCACGCTCTCCCGTAAGCTTATCGGCAAAATACATCATCATTGGCGGATTACGCACCAAAAGCGGACCTGTCATATATGTGCCAAGCAGATTTTTATACATAATCCCCTCATCACAAGCCTTAAACCCCGCTCCCGCTCCGGGCTCTACAGAAAACGGACGTTCAATTTCTCCCGTCTGACTGCCGCCTGCACGGTTAATAAATCCAATTAATTTATCACGGTAAAAAGGAGGTTTTGCAGAAAAAACGCAATCCCCGGTCACACGAGTAGCCGATTGCACAGTCTCAAAATCAAGCAACCCCAGCATTTCATGTTCATTCCCGTCACAATCTGTCACGGACTGCCCGAACAGCTCATGTGAATTACCCGTTGCAAGAACATAAACCCCTGTTTCAATACACTCAATAAACGCATCTTTAAAACGGCTCAAATCCCGCATACATGCAACAAAGCTTCGCTCCGTCCCGCTCCCGATGTAAATAAAATCATATCCGGAAAAATCAATATCGTCACCGACACTCTTTTTATCAAGCCGGACATTAAAACCCCTGTAATCAAGCTCCCGCTCCAAAACAGCCGCATTAGCCCAATCACCGTAAAGATTCATCAGGTCATAATAAAGATGCAGTATGTTTATTTGTTTCGCTTCCATAAAAATCTCCCGCTTTAACGCTTTAATGCCTTAAATAACTTGACCCTATCCGAAAAACACGTCACAGCATATACATCCCCGGAAGTGTTTTCTTCAATAAAATCCCGTAAACCGCTCAGGTCAAAAACAAGTCCAACCTTATCCCGGGATACTCCCGACATTTTAAACCGTGCCGCAAGCTCATTCGCATAACGCCCTGCAAGCACGATGTTTTTAACGTTTTCATCGGAAAGTAAATCGAAATTAATATCCCAAAGCCATGAGGTTTCACTCGTATAATATTTACGGCTTATCGAATCGACAAGAACTATAACTGTACACGGTTTTTTCTGCTCTATAATACGGGATAATGAGCAATCATACGCAAATGAATTTTCATGCTTCGATATAAATAAAAAGCCCTTTCGCTCGCCTATTTTCAATGAAACAGTACGCCCACCCTTAAGCTCATACCCTTTAAGTGACTCTGCAGCATCCGAAGCATCAATTCCAACCGCATTGCACACAGCAACCGCAGCACAGAAATTATACATAAACACAAGGGGACGGTTCTCTTGTGTTGTAAGATCAATATCAGGTTTATTCCGTGAAAATCCGCAACCGTTGCATTTATAATCCCCAAAATGCCCCATTATGCGATAATTATATGTCATCCGCGCCTTGCAAACAGGACAATATGCACCATCATCATACATACCTGCAGCCGGCGAAACCCCGTCACCCGAAGAACCAACCCCGAAATATAACACACCGGAACCGTCCCCTTGTGCTGTTTTTGGTAAAACAAGCGCAGAAACGTATGGGTCATCTGCGTTTAAAACAAGCTTTACACCGTCACCCAACACATCAATAGCTGCACGCAAACAATCTGCCACAAACTCATGATGCCCGTTACGTGTCAGCTGGTCACGGCAAAGATTGGTAATCAGCAAAACAGTCGGATGCACCTTTTCAAAAATTTTCTTTGCATAACGCTCATCACATTCCATAACAACCGCATCGGACCTGACTTTCCCGCCAAGCGATGCCGAGCGCAGCAAGAGCGTTGCAACCCCTTCCGTCTGATTGGAACCCTCATGATTCCATGCCACGCTTTTACCGCTTTCCTTTAAAGCATGAACAATCAGCTCAGTCACAGAGGTTTTCCCGTTAGAACCCGTCACGGCAATAATAATCCCCGGAAGCGAAAGCCGCCCGAGAACATCAGGAAAAAACCTTAAAACAACCTTCCCCGGAAGACTGCTTCCCCTGCCGATGCATTTACCTGTAAAATATAGAATCCTGCATATAATTACGGCAAAAAATACCTTCAAAAACCTGCACCTCATTACTGCATAAACAATAAAAAACAGTTTAAAATCTGTATTTTTACTACTTGCGCATAACCATTGTATAATGTATTATGTAAAAAGTAAATAGGGGGTCACCGAGTGATGCTGGGAGACTACAAAACACCAAAAATTAATCCGAAAAAACCAATAGTCGCTCTTACATTTGACGATGGGCCGAGCGAATATACTACAAGACTCCTCGACATCCTTCAGCAATGTGAAGGGCGTGTGTCTTTTTTTGTCATGGGAAACAAACTCGAAGAAAATAAAAGCAAGATACACCGCGCATTAAATATGGAATGTGAAATCATCTGCCACACGTGGGATCACCCGGACCTCACAAAAACATCCGGCAGAAAAATAAAAAAGCAACTGATAGACACAATTACCGAAATTGCAAGAATTACTCAAAAAGTTTCCCTAATGTTCCGCCCGCCTTACGGTTACTTTAACGAAAAAGTAGAAAAAATTGCTGCAAAACTCGGACTTGCAATCATTCTTTGGTCAATCGACCCGAGAGACTGGGAATCACAGGATGCCGAATCCGTATACAACTATATAATGAAGGATATAGAAGACGGCGATATAGTCCTCTGCCACGACGTTCACAAATCAACAATAGAAGCAATGGAACGCCTCATACCCGTCCTCACCGAACAAGGCTACCAGCTCGTAACCGTCTCCGAACTCCTCCTCCACAAATACGGCAAAATAGAACCCGGCAAGGTATATTATAAATAATGAAACAGGAAGCAATCCGGAAAAAAGGAACCGCACTTCAAAACGGCTCCTTTTTTTATTTTAATATTTAACAGCTAAACAGCTCTATGCACCAATCGCCTGCTTTGCAGTCCCGCAAAGCTGCGTGAATGCATCGGGTTCGTGTATTGCAATTTCCGAAAGCATTTTGCGGTTGAGGTTTATGCCCGAAAGCTTTAAACCATACATAAAACGCGAATAATTCATACCGTTCGCTTTACATGCGGCATTTATTCTCATAATCCAAAGTCTGCGGAAATCTCTTTTTTTATGTTTACGCCCGACATACGCATATGTGAGCGACTTCATAACAGCTTGATTCGCCATTTTAAAATGCTTTGATTTTGCGCCCCAGTAGCCCTTTGCCAGCTTTAATATTTTCTTTCTTCTCTTGCGCGTTGTAACTGCGCCCTTAATCCTTGCCATGTTGCTCCCCCCTATTTATACGGTATCATTTGCTTGATAGCGGCTTCATTTGTGACATCTGCATAACCGGTTTTGCGCAGACCTCTTTTACGCTTGGTTGTTTTCTTGTTCAGAATATGGTTTTTATACGCATGAGCGCGTTTAACCTTCCCTGATTTAGTGAGGCTGAACCGCTTTTTCGCCCCGCTGTGTGTCTTAATCTTAGGCATTCTTCTTCTCCTTATTCATGTTCTATGTATGAGAGCTATTGCTTTGTTTGCTTCGGTGTTAAAAACAGTGACATAAACCTTCCGTCCAGCTTGGGATTTTTATCCACATTCCCGAACTCGCTGCATTCCTCGGCAAACTTGATAAGTAGCTTCTCTCCTATATCAGTGTGTGCCATTTCCCTTCCCCTGAAACGAATCGTAACCTTTAACCGGTCACCCTCTTTTAAGAATTTCTGACCGTTTCTGAGCTTAACGTTGAAATCATTGATACCGATACTCGGCGACATGCGTATTTCCTTAACCTCAACAACATGCTGATGGCGGCGTACCTCTTTTTCGCGTTTTGCCTGCTCATAACGGTATTTACCGTAATCCATGATTTTGCAGACAGGCGGCTTTGAATTGCCCGCAATTTTAACGAGGTCGACCTCTTTTTCGATAGCGATTTTCATCGCATCCTCCGATGACATGATACCAAGCTGCGTACCATCCTCGTCTATTAGACGAACTTCAACATCGGTGATTTCTTCGTTAATTTGATAATTGACGTTACTCGTAAAAACACCCCCGTTTGTAACCTGCAGAGCAGGTGTTGAGAAAAACAACGTTTTTCCATAAATAAAGCGGACACCTATGCATCCGCCGTAAAGACACTAAAACCATGTCCAATCATTGACCACTGCTCGCTAAAGCGTCAGGGTGAAAACGGGGATGCCGTTTCGCTTACTATTGCTTGGCTATACTACACTCAAACAAACCGCTTGTCAAGAAAAAGTTTGTATTTACTGTTATAATCTTCCCATTTACTGTTATAATGGAATTAACTGCAATAATTGGAGTTATATATTATTCATAAAGGAGCCGACAAAGAAATGAAAATTACAGTACTTTCAAGCAGTCCGCGGAAGGAAGGGACCACAGCGCTTCTTGTGCAGGAGTTTATCAGGGGTGCGGAGGAAGCGGGACATGATGTTTTCAGATTTGACTCTGCATTTGAAAAAATCGCACCCTGCAATGCCTGTCAGCAATGTAACAGCGGCAAGACAGTATGTGTCCATGATGACTCTATGGAAAAGCTGTATCCCGAGCTATTGGCGACCGATTGTATCGTATTTGTGACCCCGCTGTACTACTTCGGAATGACCGCACAGCTGAAGCTTACAATAGATAGGCTTTATTCCGTTACCGCCAAGATGAAAGAGAAGAAAAGAAAAGCCGTCCTAATGGCAGCAGCATGGGAGCCAAGCACAACAAAATCGATGAAGGCTTTGACCGAGCATTACAAAACCATCATCGACTGGTTCAATTGCACCAACGCAGGCGTAATATTAGCCGGCGAATGCGGCACACGCGAAGCAATCGAAAAAACTGACTACCCCGCACAAGCCTATAAACTTGGGAAGTCTATATAACTAACCCTTTTTTGCAGAAATTCTACAAGCCTCTGCCATATTCATCATAATACTTACACCGAACGGACATCTTTCCTCACATGAACCGCAGCTTGTGCAGTCACTACCCGATGCAGTAAGACTTAAATAATCTGATTGCAGCGACTGCGGCACAGCATCCGGTGTGAGCCTTGCAACGTCAAGATATTTCATGACAGCCGCAATGTCGATATCAACCGGACAGGGTTGACAATGATTGCAATAAACACATTGACCCCTGAAATCACTGCGCACCGCACCCAAAAACGGAGTATAATCACGCTCGCTGTCACTGACAGTATAATATTCCATCGCTTCTTTAACTTCGTCAACAGTTTGGCAGCCAAGGAGCACACTTGCAACGGCAGGACGTGTAAGAGCATAATGAATACATTGCGGTACCGAGAGCGGCTGTTCAAACGGTGTCAGCTCCGGTGAAATGAACTTCCCGCCGCCAAGAGCTTTCATAACCGTAATGCTTATATCCTTTTGCTGACACATCTTGTATAACTCTGCACGTACCGGGTCAATTCCATGCATAAGTGTTGGGTCAAAACCTTCGAACATCAGCTCAACCGCATTTTTCTCCGGAGGCAGCATATCAAATGCCGGATTTAAGCTGAAAAACAACACATCGATAAGGCCGGTCTCAATTGCTTTTATAGCAAGTGAAGGATGATGTGTTGAAAATCCGATATGCCGTATATCTCCCTTTTTCTTAAGCGACTCGGCATAACCGAGATATTCATCGGAAAAAACCGCCTGATAATCCTTTTCGGAATCGACATTAAACATCATTGCAATGTCAACATATCCGAATATCCGCAGCATATCATCAAAATATGTCTTAACCGTAGGCATGTCGCGGCTGATATCATATTGCTGCCTGACATCCGTAGAACCTATTGCACCTTGAATGACTATATCATTTCGTTTATTCCCGAGAGCTTTAATTATATCCTCTCTTATAACTTTTCCCGGCATGAAACAATCCAGAAAATTGACGCCGTTTCCAAGAGCTTCATCAATGGTTGCTTTTACCTGCTCGTACGGCTTCCTGTCAAGATGCTCACACCCCAAGCCGATTTCACTGACCTTAATATTGGTTTTTCCAAGTATCCGGTATTTCATGTATTAACTCTCCCTTTTCGTATTATAATCAATCCAGCATCTTCCGCAGCAGCTCGTTTACCGATTTCGGGTCGGCCTTGCCTGCGGTTTTTTTCATAACCTGACCGACGAGAAAACTGAATACTTTCTGACTCCCCGCCTTATACTCCGCAACAGACTTTTCGTTTTCCGAAAGAACATCACGGATCGCCGATTCCAGCAGCCCCGTATCACTCACCATACCAAGTGAATTTTCCTCGATATAAGCCTCGGGGTCAACATCATTTATTAACACTTCAGCTAAAACTTTTTTTCCGACAGTGCGGTTGATTTTACCCTCATGAGACAACCTGATTACAGCAGCAAACTTAGCTGTATCAATACTTATATCATCATCGGCAATGTCAGAATCCTTGGCAACCGCAAGAAGCTCGCCTAAAATCCAGTTCGACACATCCTTTGCCTTATCGAAACATTCTAATGCACCGTCAAAAATCCTAGATAAATTCTGACTCCCCGAAATTATCTTACTGTCATACTCAGGCAGACCCAGCCGCGCAGTCATACGCTCAAACTTTTCATGCGCCGGCTCAGGTAAACTATTACGAACAGCCTCAATCCATGCATCATCAATATAAACGGGCAATATCTCAGGATTCGGGAAGTAGCGATAATCGGCAGCCTCCTCTTTTTCACGCATGGAATAAGACACCCCTGTATCATCATCCCAACCCCGAGTCTCCTGCACAAGCTTTTCGCTGCCTGTTTCAAGAGTATCAATATGCCGCTGCGCCTCATACTCAATCGCCCGCCCGATAGCTTTTAAGGAATTAATATTCTTCAGCTCCGTACGTGTACCAAGCTTGTCGGCACCAACCTCACGAACGGAAATATTAATATCACACCGCATTGAACCCTCTTGCATTTTGCAATCCGAAATACCCGCAAAACTTAGCAGCAGCCGAAGTTTTTCAAGATATTCATTAACCTCGTCTGCAAAGCGGAAATCAGGATTCGACACAATTTCAATAAGCGGAACGGACGCACGGTTAAAGTCCACAAGCGTTTTCCGTGTGCGCGGCTCGTGAACAAGCTTTCCTGCATCCTCTTCAATATGAATCTGTTTGATTGTAATGTGTTTACCGCTGTCAAGCTCGACATAACCGTTTGTACAAACAGGGGCAAAAAACTGTGTTATCTGATGCCCTGTCGGTAAATCGGGGTAGAAATAATTTTTCTTATCAAATGTCATAACCTTTGCGATTTCGCAGTTTGTTACAAGACCTGCAGCAATCCCAAGCTCTACCGCTCTTTTGTTTACAACAGCCGGAAACCCGGGCATTCCGCAGCAGGCAGGGCAGACATTCTCGTTCGGCTCGGCGCCGAACTTGGCGGAGCATGAGCAAAAAAGCTTGGACTCGGTCGAAAGTTCAACATGAATTTCAAGACCCATTACAACTTCATATTTATCTGATGACATAAACGTCACTCTCCTGATTTTTGATTTCTGATAGCCTTAATTTTCCCGCCGAGTTCCTTATCGTCCGTTAAAGATGTATTTCCGTTAATTACAGACTTGCTTACAGCTTTCAAAACATCCTCACGTAGGGCATCCGCTGTATAAACACGCCCTCCGGGTACGGAAAGCGACGGCAAACCGCATAGTCTTGAAAGAATCGGGCACTTGCTCACGATAACATCATACTCGCCAAACTCCAACGACTCTTTAATAAGCCGCCTTATACACATGGCTTTGTTATAATAACGCTCATAATTATCCCCGTATAAAACCATTGCACCCGTAACAGCCGCAAGCTTGACATCCTCGCCGAACGCCTCGGTACGGCTCTTTGTATAAAGCTCGTTTAAGTCCTTATATTCCTTTGCTCTGTATCCGAATTTTATACCGTCATAACGGCTGATGTTATTACTTAGCTCAGCCGAACAAAGGATTTGCATAACCTGCTTATAAACACCCGAATAATCGGATTTCATATCTGCAATATCAATTTCAAAGCTTGATGATACTTCCTGCGGTTCATATGTTTTACTGCTATTTGGCAGCATTACTCCGTCTTTTGCATCATAACCCGAAATTATCTCCAAAATCTCAAACCCGTCCTCCGGATTTTCACATACAATACCAATTTGGTCCATAGAACCGACAGAAGGAATCAAACCATATCTCGAAACAGTACCATAAGAAGGTTGAATATAATACAACCCCGCATCAACCGCCGCCCTGCTGACACCGCCCGTATAATCATTGCACAACAACACAAGGGGACGGTTCTCTTGTGCTGTTTTTGCGAAGAACACAAGAGAACCGTCCCCCTGTGTTGCTGTGCCTCCCGCAGCATCCTCGAACAATCCCGCAGCACCAAACTCGCTCGTATCAACTCTTCCGGATATTTTAACACCTGCCGCTTCAAGGCGTGTAACCACCGTTGCATCAACAGGAGCAATAAAATTTTCAAGCATCTTGGAGCCTGCCGTTGCAGGCAAACCCTTTTGCATTATTGAACTTTCCAAAACCACACTTAAACCCATAACCACCTCATAAATATGCACACAGTACCTGTGCTCCAGACACAAGAACCGTCCCCCTGTCTGTAAGACACGAGAACCGTCCCCCTGTCTTAGTCTATTGCTGCGGGTACGTGAAAATACCCGTCGCCACCGCCACCACCGCCGGGTGAATTTTTTAAAAGCTCATCCCGTGAAGTAATCTTCGAAGCAACATCCTCACGCATTATATTGTGCAAATCCAAAACCGACACCAAGGGTTGGGTATCACCGGTATCTATATCATCAAGTGCCGCAAAGCTTTGAGCAAGCGTATCGAAATGCCCTTTTAGCGTAAGGCGCTCCGCATCCGGCAAATCTAACATTACCATACCCATAAAATCGTCAAAATTCTTCAAAACAAACTCACCTCATATTGACTATACACAAATAATCCAGTAAAATCAATACAATGGAATTTACACCCTCAGACTACGCAATAAACGGTGTAATATATCAATAACTACCGGGAGGAGATTTGCCTGTGAACAAAGTATTATTATGTGCTGAAACACTACCCGAAGAAACACGTACGGCACTTGTGCCGGCACATGTCAAAGCACTTTGCGAAATGGGATATGAACTGTTCGTCCAAAGTGACGCAGGGTTAACCATCGGCTTTACCAACGACGATTATAAGGAAGCGGGAGCAAAAATTATTGAAAACCTCCAGGAAGGCTACGATAGCTGCGATATAGTCGTCAGAATAAACAAACCCGATGACAGCATAAACGCAATGCGCGAGCATACACTGCACATCAGCTGCTTCGACGTTTTTAACGAAAAAGAAGCAGTTCAAACCTTTGCCGATGCAGGAATCAGAATGGTATCCCTTGAAATGATGCCCCGCTCGACAATCGCGCAAAAAATGGACATCCAAAGCTCACAGGCATCGCTTGCAGGTTATTATTCAGTAATTCTTGCCGCATCGAGACTCCCGAAAATATTCCCGATGATGATGACCCCCGCAGGAACAATCTCACCCGCAAGAGTTTTTATTATCGGCGTCGGCGTTGCAGGCCTTCAGGCAATAGCAACGGCAAAAAGGCTCGGCGCAAGAGTTGAAGCCTTTGACACCCGCCCTGTCGTTGAGGAAGAGGTAAAATCCCTCGGAGCAAAATTCGTAAAAATCGACCTCGGCGAAATGAGTCAAACCGAACAAGGCTACGCAAAGGAATTGACACCCGAACAGGTCGAGCTGCAGCGGCAAGGACAAGCAAAGGTCTGCGCACAGTCCGATATAGTAATCACAACAGCAAAGGTTTTTGGCAGAAAAGCCCCGCTTTTGCTCACAAAAGACATGATCGACACAATGAAACCCGGCTCAATAGTCGTGGATATGGCAGTTAAAACAGGCGGAAACGTAGAAGGCTCAAGCCCCGACGAGGATATTATAACCGATAACGGCGTTATGATAATAAGCGGCGACAGCCTGGAGCGCGCCGTCCCGAAGGACGCATCAAACATGTTCTCCGGCAACATCTTCGCATTTCTCGAGCACTTCTGGGATTCGGAAAACAAAACCTTTAACCTCGACTACAACGACGAAATCCTAAAAGGCTGCCTCATAACCGCCGACAGAAAAATCATCCACGAACGCTTCAGAGGAGAGTGATATAATGATATTTTTACTTCTGTTATTTATACTGATAATCGCAACATTCCTCGGCAGAGAGCTCATTTCAAAGGTCCCGTCACAGCTTCATACACCGCTGATGTCGGCAACAAACGCCATTTCGGGCGTAACCGTCCTCGGAGCACTTGTCGTATGCGCCGCAAACACTGATGATGTTTTGATATTGGTTCTCTCCGTCATAGCAATAATTCTCGCAACAATAAACACCGTAGGCGGCTACGCAGTCACGGACAGAATGCTCGGTATGTTTAAGAAAAAGGAGGATAAGAAACAATGATTAACGAACTTAGCCTCTCCGACCTTAATAACCTTGCATATATTCTGGCATGTGTATGTACAATCATAGGCATAAAAATGCTCGGCAAACCAACAACAGCCCGCCGCGGAATGCTTATATCCGCCGCAGGAACAGTCGTAGCAGTTATTGCGGTATTTTTCGACGGTCAGGTCATGGACTCATGGGATGCGGGTAACGTACTGAGAAACGGTTATTTCTGGTGCTTTATCGCAATCCTCATCGGTTCAATAATCGGAATAATATGGGCAAAAAAAGTCCAAATGACAGGAATGCCCGAGCTCGTTGCACTTTTTAACGGCTTTGGAGGCCTTGCCTCTGCACTCGTTGCATTTTCATCATTTTACGCACTCCACAAAATCGAAACCGGCTACATCTACGATGCAGTCAACGACATCTCAACATCCATTGCAATCTTTATAGGCTTAATAACATTTTCCGGCTCGATGCTCGCATGGGGAAAACTCTCGGAAAAAATCACAGGCAGAGCAATCGTATTCAAAGGACAAAAGCTCATAAACCTGTTCTTGCTTCTTGTTGCAGTAGCAGCAATGGTCATATATGTAACCCCGAGCCTCGACGGCTTTAACCTCATCGCAGTACTTGTCCTCACAGGAATCGCCCTGGTCTTCGGAGTTGCATTTGTACTTCCGATCGGCGGCGGTGACATGCCCGTCGTAATATCACTTCTCAACAGCCTGACAGGCATAGCAGTAGCAATGGCAGGATTTATTATCACAAACACAATGCTAATCGTAACAGGTGCACTCGTAGGAGCATCGGGAGTAATCCTGACACTCATAATGTGCAAAGCAATGAACCGCTCACTCGGCAACCTGCTGTTCAGCGGCTTCGGAGCAACCGATGCAGTATCGGGTAAAGACGGCACCGGGGCAGAACCCAAAGCAATCCCGGTAGAAGACGCATACATGGTTCTCGAAGCAGCCGAATCCGTCGTATTTATCCCCGGCTACGGTATGGCAGTCGCACAGGCTCAACACGCTGTAAGAGAACTCGCAGGAAAACTCGAAGAAAACGGAGCAGAAGTGAACTATTGCGTCCACCCTGTAGCAGGCCGCATGCCCGGACACATGAACGTCCTTCTCGCAGAAGCCGACATCCCCTACGAACAGCTTCGAACAATGGAGGAAATGAACCCGATAATGCCGATGCAGGATGTCGCAATAGTCATAGGTGCAAACGATGTCGTAAATCCCGCAGCAGAAACCGACGAAGCATCCCCGATTTACGGAATGCCGATAATCAAAGCACACGAAGCAAAAACAGTCTTTGTCCTCAAACGCGGAAAAGGTCGAGGCTTCTCCGGAATAGAAAACGAACTGTTCACAAAACAAAACACCCTAATGATATACGGCGACGCCAAAGCAACAATAGCCTCCCTCGCCAACGAATTCACAGCAGAATAGATAGTTAAAGTGCGGCTTAGGGGTATTAAATCAAATTCCTATCGCTTCGAAGAAACATCCTATTTATACTCAGTGCCCTGAGGCGTCCATGCCTCAGTGAAAGCAATTTGATTTAATACCCCTAAGCCGCACGAAAAACAAAAACTAAATTTCAAGAAATGTATATCTGTTGCGCCCTTTATCCTTTGATTGGTAAAGGGCTTCATCAGCGCGTTTAATAAAATCCATGCCGCTCTTCACGGATGTTACATCTCCCGTTGCAATGCCCAGCGACAGAGTAACATGGGAAGCAACTTCACTTTTTTCATGCGGGATATTACAATTTCTGACACCTTCAAGAACCCGCTCTGCTATAGTGCGTGCCCCGTCCTCGTCGGTATTCGGCAGTATGATTGCAAACTCCTCGCCACCATATCGGGCGACAAAATCATCCTTCCGTGTCAGGCTGCCCTGAATTGCCTCTGCAACTGCTTTTAAGCAAATATCACCATCGGCATGACCATAGTTATCATTATATTTTTTGAAATAGTCAATATCCATCATAAAAACACTAAATAAACCGCCGCCCGCCCGTTGCATTGTACTTACAAGGTTATCCAGAGCTTCTTCCATGTAACGCCTGTTAAATATACCCGTAAGAGAATCATAATGGACTTTGTCCGACAAGTCGGTAATCTTTTCTTTTTGGTCGATTATCATGTTTGATGAAGCCCTGTCGGAAATCTTGATAATTTTCCTGTGTTGCTTCAGCAGCATCCGGTATTCTTTGGCAAGGGTTTCAAATTGCTCCATGCACAAAAGAGAACCTGAACGAACCTCTTTTATGTGTTCCAACGCATTATCGAGCACACGCTGCTCCCTGTCAAAAAAATCTTCCATCAGACTCTCCCTTACAATGACTAATTAGCAATAAGATTAAATGTCAGATTCTCCACATCTTCCTCAAAATCTTCACCGCACTCAATAATAATGCGGTTATTTTTAGTGGTAATCCAATTAACGGTAATATTGTCACAGTTATCCGAGTTATCCATTTCCAGAAGCATACCCAGCAAAACTTTTACTGTGGAGCTGTTGAAATACTTTAGCTCGCAATCGAAGGTAAAAGCGTCAAAATCAGTTTCAAGGTAAGCGGTGAGCCATTCTCTTATTTCCTTAAAAAACTCAAAAATATTCTCGTGATAACTTTCGCCTTCAAACCTCATTAACCCGTTTTCCTCATCAATCAGGACATACGGTGTTAAATCGGTTTTTTCCAATTCTAACCTGAAACTCATTCCTCTTCCCCTCCTACCGTTACAAAAAGTGTGAAAAATGTGTAGCCTTCTTCATATGGCGTAAAAGTACAATCCATCTTTCCGTTAATACGACGTGCGATTTCTATAAGGCCAAGCCCCGCTCCCTTGCTGTCGGGGTTGTCATTTTCCAGCCGTTGCTGCTTGTAATACTTCCGCAGCTCTTTCCTGTCCAGGGTATTTATATAATCAATTTTTTCCTTAACAAAATCGACGGTATGATTTGCCATGACATTTCCTGTCTGTATAAAATAATGGTCATCCCGCACTCCCATGACAAACGTACCTTTCGGAGCCTCGGAGTGCAGTGCATCAGCTTCAAATTGCGCTTTCTCAGCCGAATACATAAGCATATTGTTCATCTGCTCAACGAACACCGAAAAAACCTCCTGCGATGTTTCGAGCGGCAAATTATCGTATTCCAACCGTCTTTTCAAGGTTGTCGCAACACCGGCAATACCTTCCGCCCATAACGGACCGCTATATACAAGTGTAATCCTGCTTTCTCGAAGCTTCTTATGATAATCCATCATGTCAAACATTATTATCTTCCTCCTTTATGATTTTTGGTGTAAAAGTAATAAGCTCAAAATCGTCGCGCCTTGCATTATCACCTCTGTAATTTTCAAACGAATACCACACTTTTTCCGATATTGTACTGTGCTTTTCATTATGATTTGCGAGAATGATTTTTTCAAACTCGTCATACCCGTACGGTATCAGCTCCTCACCACCGATTTGGTCATACAAACCGTCTGAGGCGATATAGAATTTATTGGCAGGGTTTGCAGGGTAGGTAACTGTTTTAATATTATCTTTACCTGTTATTTTACCTTCTCCGATAAACATTTTCTGCCCCTTGTTACGTATAACCGATTTTCCGTCACACACAAATATATTTGTATTTCCCGATGACACCGAAACGCTTCCGTCATTTGAAATAAACAACACAGCAAGATCACAGCCGTCATTGATATCGGTATAGTTATTATTGTTTTTTACATTCAACACAGTTGCAAGCCGCCTGTCAAGCGTATACAACACCTCCGCTGTATCCGTGTGGCTTTGCTCGGTGATGGTTGATTCAAATGCGCTCACAACCAGCATAGTCAGAAGCGCGCCCGGTGTCCCGTGACCCGTACAGTCACAGACACACAAAACAGTACCGTCATCAAAATTTTTCGCCCAGTAAATATCGCCGCCCACAACATCGCGCGGCATCCATATAATCGAATAATCCAAAAACGCTTTTTTCAGCTCAGCATCATCCGGAATAATACTCATTTGGATTTTACTTGCATATCGGATACCCTCGTTAATCGTCTGCAGCCGTTTTGCAAGCTCTGCCTGTGTATTAACGATTTCAGTAACATCGTTTGCAACATTCATAAACGAAACCGCTTCACCCGCTTTGTCCTTCAATGCAACCATCGTATGATTTGTATGGATTTTTCTGCCGTCAGGCAAGAGAATTTCAACACCGTAAAAAGCCGGTTCGCCCGTACGTGCAGCTTCAGCTAATTTTTCCGCCATTACGGCTCCTGCGTTGTTTGATATAGCATCACAGAGCTTTTTGCCCGTTAAGTTCGTATAACCAAGATTCCGGTTGTAAGCATTTACGAAAGTAATCCGGTAATCAGTGTCAAAAAGAATTACCCCGCAAGCCACTTCATCCAGGTATTTTGCCGCATTTTCCGCAGTCGCATCAACACCGTCAAGAATCTTTTGGAAATCACCCTTGGCTGTATAACCTTCATCACTTTTGGTTAAATGTCCTTTTGCTATCTCACGGCTCCTGTTTTGAATCTCGTCGGTCATCGCATGGAGTGTATGAATCATTTTGCTAAATGAATCCGAGAGCGCCTTTATTTCGCGAATCGAACTTTTCGGAAACTTAAAATTGAAATCACCATCACATACCTTGGACATGGTTTCGGTCATTTCATTGACGGGTTTGATAAGCCCCCTGTTAGCGACAAACATAGCAAGGATAAAGAAAACAATGACAACAATTACAGCGTAAAGAGTCATTACCAGCATACTTCTGTCAATCGTAGCAATAACCTCGCTAACGCTGATTTCAACACATACCACGCCTGCAATCCTGCCACTGCTGTCAAATAACGGAGTGAAACCGCCGATTAATATGCCAAACTCATCGGCATCATATATCCCTGTGCTTGACGGTATGCCCGTATCCATCGTATGGAAAAGCTCGGGCGGATACCATTCAACGGTGTCGGTATGAAGAAAATCCACCGGCCATTCGGCACCGATTATATCTCCGGTAGCAAAGTACGTAATCTCATCACTGTAACCGGGCAACAGTGTATAAATAAACATTACCCCTGTTTCATTGATGGTCCTGTCAAGAAATTCTTTGACCTCATGCCAGTAGTCGTCCACCTCGCCCGCCTCAATTGTTTGGGTAAACCGCACAGGGTCGATGGCACTTGCCACCGTTTGAGCTAAACGTATCGTCTGCTCTCCATAGCCTGTAATTACTAAATTTTGCTTGGCCAAATAAGCGGAAATAGTCATAAGTGTACCAATAAGCAAAACAATCACCAAAATCGCACACATTACTGCTATTTTCAGGGATAATCCCTTTTTAGGAACTGTATTCATAATTAAGCTTAATCCCCCTTTTCAGTATAAATTGCTCATGCAATAAATAATATTGAAGCACTTTACCATATAACGAACACCAGTACAGCACCAATACAACACCATTTTGACATCAACATAAAAAAATTATTATTCTTGTGAAATTCCGGTATTTATGATACTGTAATATTCAAATTAATCACTTGTTTTAGTAAAGATACGGAGAAATATGTTAGACAAAACAGTACCGTTTTCAAACTTTAAGATGATCCGCAGAGCAGGGACACCAATCCCCGATTTTCCGTTGCCCGAAGGCTTCAGATATGCTTTCTTTGAAGAAGGCAGCGAAGAAGACTGGGCAAGAATTGAAACATCAGTTGATGAATTCGACAGCGAATTTGCCGCTCTTTTGTACTTTAAAAAAGAATTCATCCCATACAAAGACGAGCTGCTGCGCCGCTGTATATTTATTGAAGACAAGGACGGCAAAAAAGTAGCAACCTCCACCGCATGGTGGTCATTCGTCGAAGATGAGCGCAGAGCATGGCTCCACAGGGTCAGCGTAGACCCCGCCTACCAGGGCCTCGGACTCGGAAAATCAGTATCCGCAAAAGTAACACAGCTGCTCGAAGAAATAGAAGGCGACGTCGATTTCTACCTCAGCACCCAAACCTGGAGCTACAAAGCAATAAACATCTACAAACAATGCGGCTTCATCCCAACCGACGAACCCGCACTATACGGCAAAAAAGCAAAAAAAGACTACAAAAAATCCCTCAAAATACTAAAAAAACTCGGAATAACATTCCCATAAAATTTAAAGTCCCATTTTGGGACTTTTCAACCCCAAATGCAACTATACGTAGTTGCATTTTTGTGTATTTTACTATATAATAGCAGGAGGTGGTTAATTATGAGTAAAAAAACGAAATTATTATCACGTTTTCTCCTGCGCCCGGTAGACTTTAGTTTTGATGAATTGGTCAGACTGCTAGGGCAGTTTGGATACTTTTCAATTAAAAGCGGTAAAACCGGAGGTTCAAGAGTTACTTTCACAGATGGCAGGGGTGATTACTTACGTATTCACAAACCACATCCAAGAAATATATTAAAACTGTATCAAGTAGACGATGTTATTGAGTCATTAAAAGAAAGAGGATTAATATGAAAGCAAAAAACTGTTTATTATATAAAGGATATTCCGGAAGTATTGAATATTCTGAAGAAGATGCTGTTTTTCACGGGAAAGTCATCGGTATAAAAGCACTTATATCATTTGAAGGTGATAGTGTGCAGTTGATTACAGAAGACTTTCACAATGCAGTTGAAGAATATCTTGAATTTTGCAAAGAAAACAACATCGAACCGGAAAAACCATATAAAGGTACATTTAACGTAAGAATAACTCCGGAGCTGCACAGACAACTTGCACAATACTCTCATTTAACCGGAAAATCATTAAATTCTACTGTAGAAGAAGCAATACGCTGTTACTTTAGATGACTCCCACGCTGCACATAAAGTGAAAGATGGTTGAAAATAACACCTGTATATGGTAATTTAACTATATTAAATCTTTAAGGATTATATAAATGGACACGAAATCATCATTAACACCCGAACAATCATTTTTTGCAGTATTTTGCATTGAATCGATTTCCGATGAGCTGCAAACCACCGGCGACAAAGTATATAAAATGTTAACCGAAGAAAGTGACATTCTTGATAATTATATCATTCCACATTATGATGCACTCCACACACAAGGTAAAGGCTATATTATCAATGAATTAATTGAACTAATGAAAGAAAAAGGGATTCAAATATGATTTTATATCATGGCTCTTATCTTGCAGTTGAAAAACCGGACCTTTCATTTTCCCGCGAAAGAACTGACTTCGGTAAAGGTTTTTATCTTACCCCATTAAAAGATCAAGCCATCGGATGGGCAAATCGTTTTAAGGATGAACACGGAGCATCTGTAATATCATCATATACATTTTTATCTAAAGCCGGCGAAAAACTACCGGAAGACATTCGGATTTTAGAGTTCGATACACATAATTTGGAATGGCTGGAATTTATCACATCGTGCAGGTTAGGTTTATCGGACGATATACAATGGGATATAATTATCGGCGGAGTTGCAAACGATAAAGTTTTTGATACAGTTCAACTTTACTTTGATAATCTTCTTAATGCAAACGAAGCAATAGGACGCCTTCGTTATAATAAACCCAACTTCCAATATTGCTTCAAGACGCAGGATTTAATTGATAATTATCTGGAATTTTCCGGTTCGGAGGTGCTCCAATGACTGCAAATCGAACACTTGTCGGGCATAAAATGGCAGGAGTCATAAAAACATATGCCGAATTTGAAAACATCCCGCTTCGTGAAGCCTTTGATATTTTCTATACATCACATTTATATACCGAAATCCGACACGGTATATCCGACATGCATTGCCGCAGCGACGGCTATCTCGCAGAAGAACTACAAATGGAATTAGACCGCAAAAAAGCATAAAACTCGGAGTCTACTCCATAAATACCTCAGAAAGATTAATCTCACACCCATCCAGAATATGAACATCTACAGTATCATTTTCACCATATGGGTGTGTTATATATTTTCCATCACTTAGAATATTAACTGCAACTGTTTTTACCTTCGGGTCAATTATCCAAAGCTCACGAACGCCTGCTTTTCTGTATGCTTCAAACTTAATGGTTTTATCACGCTTCGCCGTAGATGGAGAAAGAATTTCTACAACCATATCCGGCGCACCTTTAATACCTGTCTTATCTTTCTTTGATGAATCGCAATAAATATATATATCCGGTTGTACAACAGTATCATCAAATGATTCAGGATTTAAACGCACATCAGAAGGCGCAACACGTACTATACATGGTTTACCTTTTAGAAAATTCAAAAGCAGCCCGAACAAATTCCCCAATATCTCCTGATGCTCATCATTTGGTGCACTCATCATATACGGCACACCATCAATAAGCTCCCAGCGGATATCATCATCCCAA
>Ga0123356_10001067_pt1 | contig 30308 bp, 24 predicted proteins | sample TergutEmb28metaG_2_FD_92546 | JGI IMG/M metagenome (GOLD analysis project Ga0123356, IMG submission 92546) | Embiratermes neotenicus P3 segment gut microbial communities from Petit-Saut dam, French Guiana - Emb289 P3 | ecosystem: Host-associated > Arthropoda: Insects > Digestive system > Gut ...
AGGCGGAAAAGGAGGCGGAGAAGAAGAACGAGAAACGACCTTACCCCTCGCACGACGAACTGCGCGCTGAGGCCGAGGAACCGAAGCCGGAAGTTTATTTCATTGTGTATGACGACAGCGGGGCGCCGATCCGGAGAGTGGAAGGCTCGACAGAAGCCGGGTTTCAGCGCGTGGCGTGGGATTTGCGGTATCCGGCAGCGCGGGTGTCGCGGCGTTCGGAGGGCGGCGAGGAATTCTTTTCCAGCTCCGCGGATCAAGGGCCGCTGGTGATGGCTGGGACCTATTCGGTGCGGATGTTTGAAAAAGTGGGCGGCACAGTCACGGAACTCGCGGAACCGCAAACGTTCAAGGTGAGGCTGGAGCAGTCGGCGTCGATGACGGAGGCGGATCGTGCGGCGCAGGAGACTTTCCAGCGCAAGGTGGCTCGGCTGTATCGCGCGGTGTCGGGAGCGCAGCATACTGCGGAGGATGTGCAAACCCGGCTGAGGGAGATTCGCGACGCCTTGAAAGAGACTCCAGCGGCCGAGAAAGATCTGGGGCCGATGGTGGATTCGCTCGAACAACGCAATCGCGAAATACTGCGTGCCTTGCGTGGTGATGTCGAGATTGCCCGGAGGAACGAGGCGGTGTCGTCGTCGATTGATGAGCGGGTGGGGTCGATCATGGAGGGCGAGCGGTTCTCGCTGGCGAAGCCGACCCAGTCGAACATCGACTCCTACAACATCGGGGCCGCGCAGTTCTCCGAGCAACTGGCAAAACTCCATTCGCTGGTTGAAGTAGATCTGTCCAAGCTTGAGAAAGATATGGAGATAGCTGGTGCGCCATGGACCCCGGGACGCGTCCCGGTGTGGTCCGACCAGTAGGAACCCACGGGGCGAACGCTGACTGCGTGAAAACCTTAACGTGCGGCCCGGGAAAACGACACTTTTCGCGGCTCCATTAATCTATCTCCATGTCGAGCAGGAGCATCGGCCGAATCGTTCTGGCGGTCCTCGCCGGATACGTCGCAAACGGTGCTCTCGTTGCCCTGAGCGAAGGACTATTTTCACGGATTATTCCCACCACTCAGCCTCTGCCTTTGTACTGGCTGATTCTCGATCTGATGAGCCAGTGTATCTATACGGTGATTGGCGGATATGTGTGTTGCTCGATTGCCGGCGCTCGTGAGCGGTGGGCGATGCTTGGATTGATGGCGGTCGGTGTGCTGGTGGGTTCAATTTCCCTAGTGACCTCCTGGCGCGACGAACCGCATTGGTATGGAATCACCCTGCTGGGAGTCTTTCCTCTTTGCGTGTGGGTCGGCTGGAAACTGAGGGAGGCCAGAAAACCGGGAATGAAGACGGATTAGATCTCGACTCCCTGTTCGCGAAGCACAATGTTCAAGCCGCGTGGTTTCCTATACCACCATAAGCCGGACGTGGGAAATCGGCGAGGCGGCGATTCCGGCCTTGGAAGAAGCCCACGATAGCCTGGTGGCGCATCTGGGATGAAAGTTCTGATCGATGCCAGCGGATTCGATTGCACGACCGTGCAGGAAGCAGGATGGTCGGGGAAGGAAAACGGCGAACTATTGGCCCTGGCCGATGCCAGCTTCAATGTGATGGTCACAATCACAATAGATCGGAGTCTCCGTTATCAGAAGAATCCACCGGGCGCAAGATCGCACTGCTGATTCGCTCCAATCGTATGGTGGACTTGCAGCCGCATTTTCCCGCCTGCATCGAAGCATTGGAGATTCCGAGGCCAGAACAATCTTCATTTCCCATTCATTCCAGACGATCTACACATATTATCCGCACATTCCCCGCTGCTGGTTCGGCCCCCCCGCGTTCGCGGTGACAATTTTTTCGATATAACTTCCCTTGCTTTTTTGTTCCGCGGCTGTGTTAAACTCGCCGCCGACTGGTGCTTGCGTTATGGGACGCCTGCGCCAGCCGTGGGGAAATCCTTTTTCAAGTCATCCTCAGCATTGGGGAGCAATGTGGAATGGGCCTCGCGTTAATGATTTTGATCTGGCTGATCACCCTGATCAGCACATACTTCTTCGTCGCCAGGACCTGGTGGCTGCCTGTAGGCGCCTCTGCTGCTACAGCCTGGATCGACCATCAATTCACGCTCACGTTCATCATTATGGGGATTGTGTTTGTGGCGGCGCAAATGTCGCTCGGATACATCGTGTGGCGATACCAGGAAAAGCCGTCGTCTCCGCCGGTATCATATTCACACGGGAACACCCGGCTTGAGATTGCGTGGACGACGTTGACCACCATTCTGTTTGTCGGGCTTAACCTTATGGGGAGCAGCGTGTGGGCGAGCCAGCGCTTTGATGCGGCCGAGCCTGGCGCAGCGCAGGTGGAAGTGACCGGCATGCAGTTTGCGTGGTACTTCCGGTATCCGGGGCCGGATGGGAAGTATGGCAGAACGAAGCCGAGCCTGATGGATCCCTCGGCGGGTGGCGACGCCGCGATTGGGCTCGACACGTCCGATCCGTCGGCCAAGGACGACGTAGTGACGGGAACGATGTACATCCCGGTGAATCGCGAGGTCGACCTGAGCCTGCGCGCGGTCGACGTGATTCACAGCTTCTTTGTGCCGCAGCTGCGGTTCAAGCAGGACGCGGTTCCGGGGCTCAACATCCACATGCATTTCAAACCCACGGCGATTGGCGAGTACGAAATTGCCTGCGCCGAACTCTGCGGGTTGGGGCATTACAAGATGCACGGCGTGGTGCACGTTGTCAGCCAGGAGGATTTCGATAAGTGGCTGGCTGCGCGGGAGGCAGAAAAACAATAATGGCGACCCCGGCTACGGTTCATTCGCACGCTCCTCAGGGTTTCATCCGGAAATACATCTTCAGCCTCGATCACAAAGTCATCGGCCTGCAGTATTTCTTCCTCGCGCTGACCGCGGTTTTTGTGGGCATGTTTCTCTCCCTGCTGATGCGCATTCACCTGATCGCTCCCAACGCCGTGCTGCCGCTGGTGGGTGAGATCAAGCCGGAAACCTACCTGGCCCTGCTCACGATGCACGGTACGATCATGGTGTTTTTCGTGCTGACGACGGCGCCGCAGGGCGGATTCGGCAACTACGTTCTGCCGATTCAGATTGGCGCTCCCGACATGGCGTTTCCCGTCCTGAACATGCTTTCGTTCTGGACCACATTTGTCGGGTTCCTTGTGCTCATCTCGGCATTTTTCGTTTCAGGCGGCGCACCGCTGCATGGATGGACCGGGTACACCCCGCTTAGCGCGGTGCCGTCGGCCGGGCCAGGTGAGGGGCTGGGCGCCGATCTTTGGATCACTAGCATCGCGATCTTCTGCATTGCCTCGCTGATGGGGGCGCTGAACTTCATCACCACGACGCTCGATCTGCGAGCGAAGGGCATGACGCTGATGCGCATGCCGCTGACGGTGTGGTCGTGGTTCATCACTGCGATTCTCGGATTGCTGGCGTTTGGTGTGCTTCTTTCGGCTGGCATCCTGCTGCTGATGGATCGCAACCTCGGAACGAGCTTCTACGTTCCGCTGGTCGTGGTGAACGGGCAGGTGATGGGGCACAGGGGCGGATCGCCGCTGTTGTGGCAGCACCTGTTCTGGTTCTTCGGACATCCGGAGGTGTACATTGCGATTCTGCCCGGCATGGGCGTGACCTCGCAGGTGCTGTCGACGTTTTCGCGCAAGCCGATTTTCGGTTATCGGGCGATGGTCTACGCGATGCTCGCCATCGGGTTCTTTGGATTCATGGTCTGGGGCCATCACATGTTCATGAGCGGGATGAGCCCTTACTCGGCATTTGCCTTTTCGATTCTGACGATGTGCATTGGCGTGCCCTCGGCGATCAAGACCTTTAACTGGCTGGGCACGATGTGGAAGGGGCGCATTCGATTCCAGACGCCGGTGCTGTATGCGATCGGATTTGTCTCGCTGTTCGTATCGGGCGGACTGAGCGGGCCGTTCCTGGCCCAGCCGGTGCTCGACATTCAACTGCATGACACGTATTTCGTGGTGGGGCACTTCCACCTGATCATGGGAGTGGCGGCGATCTTCGGTATCTTCGCGGCCACATATTATTGGTTTCCGAAGATGTTTGGGCGGATGATGAATGAGACGCTGGGGAAAATTCACTTCTTCATCACCCTCGCCGGAACTTACGCTATCTTTATGCCGATGCATTATCTCGGCATGGCGGGGCAAACGCGTCGGTATTCCCAGTTCACCGAGGTGGCGTATCAAACGAAGCTGCTGCCGTTGCAGGTGTTTATGACGTATGCGGCAGCTATCACGATTGCGGCGCAGTTCTTGTTTGTGATTAATCTGTTCTGGAGCATGTTCAAGGGGCCGAAGGCGAGCGATAATCCGTGGGAGGCGACGACACTGGAGTGGACGACGACGACTCCGCCGCCGCACGACAATTTTGGCGGGAAGACGCCAGTGGTTCACCATGGACCGTATGAGTACGGAGTGCCGGGGGCTGCGAAGGATTACGTCATGCAAACGGACGCGCCGACGGGGGTCTCGCATTGAGGTGGAACGCTCCCATGTCTCGCCAAAAGTGACGAGATATGGGGGCACCCCTATCGAGATGCAAAATCCCCGTCCTGTTCGCAGCCAGGATCGGGTAGCCCTGTTGGAGAGTAAAACCCCCACTTCTCGCGCGCAACCCGGGCGCGAAATGGGGCACCCAAGTGAGCATTATGGCGACCTATACTCCGACTCCGGTTGATCACATTGGCCACGGCCACAAGCCACCCGCCCCGCCTACGGCGGGCGGAGGGGATGACGGGCGTGGCGGAGATGCTCCGAATTATGGCGCGCGGTTGCGGCGAGCGCGGCTAGGGCTGATTTGCGGCGTTGCCACCGTCGGGATGGTGTTCATCTCGCTGACCAGCGCCTACATTTTTCGGCGCGGGCTTCCGACGTTTGATGGCAGCTCGAACAGCTATGTGCGTGATTGGGGCGTGGTCGAGTTGCCATGGGTGCTGCTGGGGATCAATACGGTGATCTTGCTTCTGAGCAGTGTGACGATGGAGTTGGCGCGGAGAAAGGCGGCGCGGCAGGCGGCGCTGGCTCCGGTGAAGTCGATCCCGGGAGTTTCGTTAGGGGATGAGCGCTCGCTGCCCTGGCTCGGGATTACGGTTTTGCTCGGGATCGGATTTCTCCTGGGGCAGTGGCTGGCCTGGGGCGAACTGCACAATCGGGGATTTTATGTCGCCACCAATCCGAGTAGTTCGTTTGCGTTTCTGCTTACGATTGCGCATGCGCTCCACCTGGCTGGGGGGATGATTGCTCTGATTTGGGCGGCGAGCACTTCCCTGCTGGATCGGCCGATCGAGGCGCGGAGGATCGTGGTCGATATTACGGCGTGGTATTGGCACTTCATGGCGGTGTTGTGGATTTATATTTTCGCACTGTTGGGGTTGGCGAGATAAACAAGAGTGACAGTGATCAGTGTCCATTCGGCTGTTTCCTGACCACTGGCCACGTGTTAAGGGGGAATCTGGGGAATGGCGGAAGCTACGATCGACCACGATACTGTTGCGCACGGATCGCCCGAGGCTTACGAGGCGCCGCTGTTTGGGGCTTACTCGAAGAAAGTGGGGATGTGGCTCTTCCTGGCCTCGGATTCGCTGACGTTTGGCGCGTTGTTGTTCGCCTTCAGCTACAACCGAATTTATACAAATCCGTGGCCGACACCATTTCACGCGGAGAGCATTGCGAATGCGACCATCATGACAGCCTGCCTGCTGTCGAGTTCGCTGACCATGGTCCTGGCCGTCTTCGCCTCACAGCGCCGCGATCGTGCGTGGACACGCAACTGGCTGTTCGCGACCATGATTTTTGGCACCGCGTTCATTGTGCTGCACGGGATGGAGTGGTCGAAGCTGATTCGCGAAGGATTGGCGATTCCCGGCTTTTTCTCGATTCTCGGGGTTACGCAGCATTCGGCCGCGGGTGAATTGGCGGACATTTCCAAGAATGTACCGCAATTCCCCCAGGCATTTTTCGGGCTGACGGCGATGCACATGCTGCACGTCACCATCGGCGTGATTTATCTCGGAGTGGTGGCGTTTCGGAAGACGTTTCTGCCGATTCTGGGCGTGATCTGGATTGCGGCCGCGTTTCTGATCCCGCCGGGAAATGTGTTTCATTTTCCGGTTCATGTACTGGGGATTGCGTTACTGGTCGCGGCGATTGTTTTGTTTCTCAAGCCGAAAGATTACGACGCGCACGATGTGGAGGTCGCCGGTTTGTACTGGCACTTTGTCGATTTGGTGTGGATGTTTATCTTCCCGCTGGTGTATTTGATGTCGACCAAGGTTTCATAAGAAGCGATACAAACGCGCGATTTATCTGTCGCGCCTGGGTCCTTCGGCGGGCAAAATGGGCCCGCCAAGGATGACAAACGAACGGAGAGACACTCAATATGCACGACGTCGCGAGGCATGATGACAGCAAGGGGCAGTATTTTTGGGTTTGGGGAGCGCTGCTGGCACTGACGGCGATTGAGGTGGTGCTGGGGTACAAGCAGGTCTTCTCGCCGGTGCGGATGCTGGAGGTCCTGCTGATTTTGTCGATCATCAAGTCGGCGCTGATTATTGGGTATTTCATGCACTTGAAATTCGAGAAAGCGTTGATGCGCTGGCTGCTGGTAATTTCGGTGACGGCCTGCTTCATCATTATGTATTTCTTCTTCTTCCCCGATGCGAACCGTGTTCAGCCGCCGCCACATGGAGTTGGAATTCAGACGTCATGAGACCTGGACGCAAATTCGTTCTTGCGCTCTTGCTGCTGGTTGTGGCCATGTGGACCGCCCCTGCCTTCGCCCAGGGCTGCGCCATGTGCCGGGCGAATGCGAAGGCTACTCCGAAGGATGGGCAGCGGGCGATCAATCGCGCGATTCTGGTCATGCTGGTGCCGCCGTTGGGGATTATGTCGCTGGGTCTGGGACTTGCTGTGCGCTATGGCAAACGGCGGGATCAGGAGAACGAACGGGAATCTCAGGTGGAGGCAGAGTACCTCGGCGGCTAAAGCAGCCCCCTTTCAAAGGGTGCAGTGGCCGGTTCCGCGCGAGGTTGCGAGGCTGTTTGTTCCGTCGGCGGCTCTCACCACATACCTCGAGCGCAATTCGTAATCAGGATTCGTGAAGGAAGAGCTGAATGGGTCGACGTGACGTAAAGACCGGCACTGCCGCCAACGGAAAAAGCGAGATTTTCGGATATGTTAAAGATGGAGACCAGGTCGTGCTGCCTGCCAGCGACGAACTTACTCTCGGCGCCGCGGTTGTGAATTCGCCGCAAGGTTTGAAATAGCGAGCGCGATGTCTTCCGCTCTTCCGCCGACCTACCGGCGATTTCGAAATCCCTTATAATAAAAAGATTCGGTTGGCTCTCCCGAGGGCTCTGAGTGTGTGCACTCCTCGGAGAGGCTTTCGGCCCTTTTTCGATGTCTTCGACTTCGACGCTCAAGGAAAGCATTGTAGTACGCGGCGCCCGCGTCCATAACCTCAAGAACATTGATTTTGAGGTCCCGCACAATACCTTGACGGTGGTCACCGGTGTGTCCGGATCGGGCAAGTCTTCGCTCGCCTTCGACACCATTTACGCCGAGGGGCAGCGGCGGTATGTGGAGTCGCTGTCGGCCTATGCGCGGCAGTTTCTGGAACGGATCGAGAAGCCAGACGCGGACCTGATTGACGGGATTGCGCCGGCGGTCGCCATACGGCAGAAGAATACGACCCGGAATCCGCGGTCGACGGTGGCCACGGCTACCGAGATCTACGACTATCTGCGGCTGCTGTTTGCGCGGGTGGGGCGGACGTTTTGCGCAAACTGCGGGCGCGAGGTGCACAAGGATACGGTCGACGAAGTGGCGGACGCGATTCTGGCGTTGGAGCCGGAGACGCGCCTGCAGGTGCTGTTTCCTCTGCAGAGAGCGGGGACTGGCACCGAGGAGGTGGTCGAGAAGAAGGGGCGGGCACGCGGGCGGGACGCCGTTGGGACGGCGGCGCTACCCAAAGGTAAAAAGTCGTCGCAACTCTCCGAGGCTTTGAAAACGCGGTTGTTCGATCTGCGGAAGGCCGGTTTCAATCGCCTCTATCAAACGGGGCAGGTTTTTGAGTTTTCCACCCCCGAATCGCTGCTTGATATCAACTTTGCCGAGCCGGTTTTTGTGCTCGTCGACCGGCTGACGGTTTCTCGAGAGGCGCGGTCGCGCATTGTAGATGCTCTCGAGACCGCGTATCGCGAGGCGGGCGAGGTCATCTTCGAGCTTCCGGCTGAACAGAGCGCTCGGAAAACACTTCGGTTCGCGCAGAGGTTTGAGTGCAAGTTTTGCGATCGGCGGTATGAAGAGCCAGAGCCGCGGCTGTTTTCGTTCAACAATCCGTATGGAGCTTGTCCGAAGTGCCAGGGGTTTGGGAATACGATCGATTTTGACCTGGACCTGGTTATCCCGGACAAAATGAAGTCGCTGGCAGACGGCGCCATCGAGCCTTGGACCAAGCCGAAATATCGCCCGCTGTTTACCGACTTGAAGCGGTATGCAAGGGCGGCAGGAATTCCCCTGGACATGGCTTGGATCGATCTGGCCGAGGAGCACAAGAATCTCGTGCTCAATGGCGATGGCAAGTTCCTGGGGGTACGCGGATTCTTTGCCCATCTGGAGCGCAAGAAGTACAAGCTGCATGTGCGGGTGTTTCTCAGCCGGTATCGCGGGTATTCGCTGTGTTCGGCTTGCAATGGGACGCGGCTGCGGCTGGAAGCGCGGCAGGTCAAGATCAACGGGCGCAATCTGTGCGAGGTTTGCTCGCTGACGGTTGAAGACGCTCTGAAGTTTTTCGAGCAGATCGAGCTGAGCGCGGCTGAGGCGGAGATTGCGGACAAACTGCTCGAGGAAATCCGCGAGCGGCTGCGGTTCCTGAACGACGTTGGACTGGACTATCTCACCTTGGATCGGCTCTCGTCGACGCTGTCGGGTGGTGAGGCGCAACGAATTCAGCTCGCGACTTCGCTGGGCTCGCGGCTTGTAGGTACGCTGTATGTGCTCGATGAGCCTTCGATCGGGCTGCATGCGCGCGACACGCACCGGTTGGTGAAGATTCTTCATGATCTGCGAAATCTGGGGAACACCATCCTGGTGGTGGAGCATGATCCGGACATTATGCGGGCGGCGGATTACATTCTCGATCTTGGTCCGGGAGCCGGGGAGAATGGCGGCAAGCTGATCGCCGAGGGCACCTACGATGAGATTATTCACAATCCCGCGTCGCTGACCGGGCGCTATCTGTCGGCAGATTTGCGCATTCAGTCCCCCGTCACCCGGCGCAAGCCCGGTACGCAGCAGATCAAGATGAAGGGCGTGCGAGCGAATAATTTGAAAAACGTCGACATCAGCATTCCACTGGGGATGCTGGTGGCGATTACCGGTGTCTCGGGGTCGGGCAAGTCGACGCTGTTGCATCATGTGCTGTACCGGGCACTGGCGCAGGCGAAGCAGCAACCCGGCAACGGAAATGGAAGCGGCGCCACGACTTCGGCCACCTGGGAGAGTTTGGACGGCGATCAGTTCATCGACGAAGTTGTGGTGGTCGATCAGTCTCCGATTGGGAGGACGCCGCGGTCGAATCCGGTGACGTATATCAAGGCGTTCGATGCCATCCGCGAGCTGTTTGCTTCTCTGCCCGAAGCCCACAAGCGCGGGTTCAGCGCCGGACATTTTTCGTTCAACATTCCGGGCGGACGCTGCGAGACTTGCCAGGGCGACGGGACGGTGACGGTCGAGATGCAGTTCCTGGCCGATGTCGAACTGATTTGCGAGGAGTGTAAGGGGACGCGCTACAAGGCGCAGGTGCTGGAGGTGCGGTATCGCGGAAAGAATATTCACGAGGTGCTGAACCTCACGGTGAAGGAGGCCTTGAAGTTTTTCGCCGAGGCGCCAAAGGTCACCGAGAAGCTGCAGTCGCTCGAAGAAGTCGGCTTGGGGTATCTGCGCCTCGGCCAGTCGGCAACGACGCTTTCTGGCGGTGAGGCGCAACGTATGAAACTGGCGGCGCATTTGCAGCCAGCCACACGCGAATTGGGACGGGGTGGCGCGAGCGTGGAGAAATTCAGGCGGCGGCTGCTTTACATCTTCGACGAGCCTACCACCGGCCTGCATTTTGATGATGTCAGCAAACTTTTGGCGGCGTTTCGCCGTCTGATTGAAGCAGGGGGATCGATTTTCGTCATCGAGCACAATCTGGAAGTCATAAAGACGGCGGATTGGGTGATCGATCTGGGACCGGAGGGTGGCAACCGTGGCGGCAAGATTGTTGGCGTGGGGCCGCCGGAAGCCATTGCCAAACTTGCGGGCTCGTATACCGGAAAATATCTGGCGCGGGTGCTGAACGGCAATGGGACATCGGGTTCCAATGGTCGCGTTTAAATCGGTCATCGCGGTAGTGGTCGTCGCGGCCGCGTTCTGGGCTTGTGCAATCCCTGCCTGCGGCCAGGATTCTGCTCAGCCTTCGGCGCAGACCTCGCCCAACTCTTCGGACGCGGCGTCCGAGGGTTCGTCCTCAAGCCAGAAAGGATCGCGCAAGACCGTCCATCACGTGACCGTGGCGGAGGGAGCGGCGCCGCCGCCGGAACTAGGTAAGGCCGAGGAGTTCATCCAAAAACAGAAATACGCCGATGCCGAGACGTTGCTGCGGAAGGTGGTCGAGAGTGATCCTGCCAACTACGTGGGGTGGTTCGATCTTGGGTTTACCGAGAACGCGCTGGGAAAGATTGACGAGTCGATTGCGGCCTATCGCAAGTCGGTGGCAGCCAAGCCGGATGTTTTCGAAGCGAATCTGAACCTGGGGCTCGAACTGGCCAAGACCAACCAGCCCGATGCTGAACGGTTTCTGCGCGCGGCCACGCAGCTCAAGCCAAGCAGCCACCTTGCCGAAGGCCAGGAGCGGGCGTGGTTGTCGCTGGCTCATATCCTCGGGGCTTCTAAGCCGGCGGAAGCCCTTGCGGCGTATCATCAGGCGGCCGTATTCAAGCCCAAGGATGCCGAACCGCACTTAGCGGCTGGATCGCTGCTTGAAAACCAGAGCCAATTTGCCGAGGCTGAGCAGGAATACAAGACAGCGCTGGAACTCGATCCTGGATCGGCGGATGCGGCCACGGGACTGGCGAACATTTATCTGCGAGGCAACCGGTTTCCCGAGGCTGAATCAGCCCTGAAGAAGGTTGTGGCCGCGCGCCCTGAGGACTTTGCGGCACACGCTCAACTGGGCCGCGTGCTCTCGGCCGAAGGCAAGAATGATGCGGCCGTCGTCGAACTTCAGGCGGCAGCGAAATTGGCTCCCGGTGACACCTTGGTCGAGCGCTATCTCGCCGACGTGTATACGGCGGCGGGCAAGAACGATGATGCGGCGGCGGTCTATCGGACGCTGGTCGGGGCGCGTCCTGACGATGCCGAATTGCATCGCGCTCTGGGTGAGACGCTGCTTCGCGCCAAGAAATTTCCGGATGCGCAGCACGAATTTCTGACCGCGGTGAAGTTGAACCCGAAGCTGGGAGAAGCGTACGGCGACCTCGCCTTTGCCGCCAGCGAAAACAAAGATTACGTTTTGACTCTCAAGGCGCTGGATGAACGGGTGAAATATTTACCCGAGATTCCGGTCACCTATTTTCTGCGGGCATCGGCGTACGACCATCTACAGGACGTGAAGAAGGCTGCGGCCAATTATCACCTCTTCCTCAATACTGCCGGCGGGAAGTATGCTGATTACGAGTGGCAGGCGAAACATCGGCTCATCGCGCTGGAACCGAAAAAATGACCCTGTGGTTTGGGGATGCCCGGGTGGACAATTTGGCGAGGCAGAGAAAGCTGGCCCTGGAGGATGCCCCACTGCGTTACTGTGTGGCGGGATGGTTGGGCGCTGCTCTGGTTTTGGCCTTAACGGTGGCTGCGTATGCCCTTCCCCGCGCCGAACCAACCGTCGACGAATTGAAGGCGCGGGTTTCATCGGCCAGCACCGGAGAAAAGGCGAAGCTCTGCATACAGATTGCTGAGAGGCTGCTCGCTGAAACCGACCAACTGTACGCTACCGACGACGTCGAGAAAGCGCAGACCACGCTGAACGACGTGGTGTCGTATTCCGAACTGGCGCGCGACTACTCGATTCAGTCGCACAAACATGAAAAGCAGATTGAGATTTCAGTGCGGGCGATGACGCGCAAGCTGAACGACATTGTGCACACGCTCGGACACGACCAGCAGGCGCCAGTCCAAGACGCCATCGCCCGCCTCGAACGCGTGCGCGACGCTCTGCTGGCTTCTATGTTTCCCAAGGGTGCGAAATGAAAATCTGTTATTTGTTTCTCAGCGTCTGGCTGCTGGCTGCGTGCGCTTATGGGCAGCGCCATCGCGATCCGCTAACACCGCCGGAAATCGATCAGATTCGCGATACTAGCTGGGAGCCGCGGCTGCGCTTGCCGCTCTACGTCGAGTTTGCGCGGACTCGGTTGGCGAAGCTGGAACAGATACGCAGCGATCCGAAGATCAAAGATCGCGGCCGGCAGACGCACGATCTGCTCGACGACTTCCAACTGCTGTATGACGAACTGAACGACAACATCGATACCTACGTCGAGCGTCACGACGATATTCGCAAACCACTGAAGGTGATCCTCGACGCCGACACGGAGTTTCAAGCCAAACTGCGCGCACTGAAAGATGCCGCCGACGTGCCCAAAGCGGAAGCCCAGCAGTATGAGTTCGTGCTGACCAACGCGATTGAGACGGTCGACAGTTCAACCGACGATCATCGCAAGCTTCTGGCCGACCAGGAAGAGCAGTCGAAAAAGAAGCTGCTGAACAAGAATCCGTCGAAGGGGACGGGAGTGAGCCCGGAGTGAAATCAGGGGCTAGAGGCCAGGGAATAGCGACTCGGGATGCGTCATCGGCGGGTGGCCTGGTGTCTACGGCGAACCTCCGAGCCCTCGCGTCTGGTTCGCGAACCTGCCGCTAATCCCGTTAACCCTGGCCCCTGATCGCCGTGCTAACCTAACTTCACCGTGCGTGAAGGGCTTCTCGAAATTTTCCAGGAAACTTACAGTGAACTGTGGCCGGGGACTTCCCTTCCCGAGTTGAAGGTCGAGTTCTTTGCCTTTGCCAACCTGAACAACACCATCCGCTGCGAAATGGGCGCCTGCTGGTGCGGCTCTCGGATCTGTTGGAAGGAGCTCCGGATGCGGTGTTGCGGGCCATCGCACACATTCTTCTGGCCAAGATGTATCGCAAGCCGGTTGATCGCGGCCATGCGGCGCGCTACCGAAGGTATGTCGGTAGTCATGACATCGTGCGCAAGGCGCATCTGGTGCGGCAGATGCGCGGGCGCAAGTTGCTGCGATCAGCCCGTGGGTACTGCTACGATCTGGACGCCATCTTCGAAGATTTGAATACAGGCTTTTTTCATGGGCTGATGGCGCGGCCACGTATGAGCTGGAGTCAAACCAAGACGCGGCGGATTTTGGGGCACTACGATCCGGCCCACAATGCCATCATCATCAGCCGGATCTTTGATCATCCCGGCGTGCCGCGGTATGTGCTGGAGTACATCGTGTATCACGAGATGCTGCACTTGAAGCATCCGGTAAAGTTGCGGGGCAGCCGGCGGTGCGTGCATTCCCCGGAGTTTCAGGCCGAGGAGAAGCTGTTTCCGCGAGTAGCGGATGCGAATGCATTCTTGAAAAGATTGTGAACGGGGAGCCTCCGGCCGGAGTATCGATTTCCCGGCTGGCGCGTCCAAGTAAGTTGCGTTGTACCTGGGCCAGAGTGGCCGAACTGCGGCACATTTGGTCATCTTTGGAGCCTTCTATGAAACCATTTCCTGCGATGCTCAACATAACGTTGGCGGCCTTCGCCGTCTGTGTGTTAGGTGGCAGCCGGCTGGAGGAGCCGACGCCACAGGTTCACGGCATCGCGTTCGGCAGTATCGATCGCTCGGTGAAGCCGGGAGATGACTTCTTCCGCTATGCCAACGGCGAATGGATCAAGCGCGCAGAGATTCCTCCCGACCGTGCCTCGGTGGGAGTCTTTGACCAACTCGAAGATCAGAGCAACAAGCGCACCGTCGACCTGATCGCGGAAATTTCAAAGTCGAACCCACCGGCGGGCTCGGGCGAACGGAAGGTCGCCGATCTCTACAACTCTTACCTGGACGAGGCTGCGATCGAGGCGAAGGGGCTGGCGCCAATTCGTCCGCACCTGGAGAAGATCGTCGGGATTCATGACAAGCGTGAACTGGCGCGTGCTCTCGGAGAGACATTGCGCGCCGACGTGGATGCACTCAACAACACCAACTTCCATACCGACAATTTATTCGGGCTGTGGGTTGCCCCAGGATTCAACGATTCCGAGCACTACACGGCTTACCTGCTGCAGGGCGGGATCGAATTGCCGGACCGCGATTATTATCTGTCGGACAGCGAGAGCATGCGCACGGTTCGCGGGCAATATCTGATGCACGTTTCGACGATGCTCAAGCTGGCGGGATTTTCCGACACGGATGCGCGCGCCAAACGCGTCTTTGATCTTGAGCACGCGATCGCCGAATCGCATCGCAGCCTGGCTGATAACGACGACATTCACAGGGCCAACAACACTTGGGTGCGGGCAGATTTCGCGGCGAAAGCGCCAGGTCTTGATTGGACTGAGTACTTCCGTGGTGCTGGGCTCAGCGAAGTGGACCACTTTATCGTGTGGCAGCCCGAGGCCTTCAAAGCCGAGTCGGCTTTGGTCGCGTCGGTTCCGTTGGAGACCTGGAAGGACTGGCTCACTTCGCACCAGATGGAAGACTACGCTGGCGTGCTTCCGAAGGCGCTGGCCCAGGAGAGTTTCGCTTTCTTCGGGAAGGATCTGTCGGGGACCGAGCAGCAGCGCCCGCGGTGGCAACGGGGGGTGTTTGTGGTGAATGACCTGCTCGGGGATATCGTTGGGAAGATTTACGCACAGCGATATTTTTCCCCCGAGGCCAAAGCCCAGGCCGATGCCATGGTGGCCAATTTGATCGCGGCCTATCGGAAGCGTATTGAGGCGCTCTCCTGGATGAACCCAGCTACCAAGGCCGAGGCAGAGGCCAAGCTCTCGACGCTGTATGTCGGCATTGGGTATCCCGAGACCTGGCGCGATTACTCCAATTTTGAAGTGAAGCCGGATGACATCTTCGGCAACATTTGGCGCGGAGAGCTGGCTGCGTATCAGCGGCAGATTGCGCGGCTGGGAAAGGTCGTCGACAAGAGGGAATGGTCGATGACACCGCAGACGGTGAATGCTGTGAACCTTCCACTGCAGAATGCCCTGAATTTTCCCGCAGCGATTTTGCAGCCGCCGTTCTACGATCCGCGGGCTCCGGCCGCAGTGAACTACGGCGCCATCGGCGCGATCATTGGGCACGAGATCAGTCACACCTTCGATACCGAGGGAAGCACATTCGACTCAAAAGGACAGCTACGGAACTGGTGGACGGCGGAAGATCTGAAACGCTTTGAGGCCGCCACAGCGCGGCTGGCGGCGCAGTACGACGCCTACAAGCCCTTCCCTGACCTGGCGCTCAACGGCAAGCAGACGCTTGCCGAGAACATCGCCGATGTGGCGGGGTTATCGGCGGCTTATGACGCCTATCACGCCTCGGCGGGAGCAACCGCGCCCTCCGAGCAGGGACTTACCGGAGATCAGCAGTTCTTCATCGCCTTTGCCCAGAATTATGCGGCCAAGACGCGCGATGCGGCGCTGCGGCAGGAGGTCGCGACCGATTCGCATTCTCCGGACGAATACAGGGCCTCCACGGTGCGCAACATCGATGCCTGGTATACGGCCTTCAACGTGCAACCTGAAAACAAGCTCTATCTCGTTCCAGCCGACCGAGTACGTATCTGGTAACAGGAGTTGCCCCGACGCCGGTTCGACATGGGCAAACCGGGCTGGCTTGAGGATTCTACGGCACGCGGCCGGTGCTCGAGATCAAGCGCTTCCCTGCAGTCAGGGAACCGTTCGCTGGTGAAATTCGACCGTGTGATTCTAATCACACCTGGTTGTGAGCGAACGGATTGACGCCTCGGCGGGCCGAGATTATCCTTAAAATTGAAATTGAAATTCATTTTCAAAATCGTCCTGTTCTTGCTCTAATTTTCGAGAGGTTCTTCGACATGCTGCAGGCGTTTATTGTTACCCTCCGCGAAGGCGTGGAGGCGGCACTGATCGTGGGCATCACCCTGGCCTACCTGACCAAGATCGGGCGTGCGGAGCTGCGCAAAACGGTGTATGCGGCGCTGGCGGCTGCCTTTCTGGGCAGCATCGGCGTAGCGATCGTCATCTCGCGCACGCACGTGAACGAGGACGTCTTCGAAGGCTGGATCATGCTGGCGGCTGCGTTTTTTGTGGTCACCATGGTCATTTTCATGATGAAGACCGGGCGCAAGCTGAAGGGCGAGATCGAGGGCAAAGTTGGATTGCTGGCGGGCAATGGCGCTTGGTTCGGGCTGTTCGTGTTCATTTTTCTGATGGTGCTGCGCGAGGGCGCTGAGACGGTTCTGATTCTCTCGGCTGTCTCGCTGAACTCGACCGAGCTGATGAGTTTTCTGGGCACGCTGCTCGGCGTGCTGGCGGCGATTGCGTTTGGCGTGATGTTCGTCAAGGGCAGCGTGCGGATCAACCTGCAGAAGTTTTTCAAGATCACGACTGCGATCCTTTTCCTGGTGGCGGTGCAGCTGCTGGTTTCGGGCTTGCACGAACTCTCCGAGAGCGGGGTGATTGCTTCGTCGAAGCGCGAGATGGCGCTGGTTGGGCCGATCGTGCGCAACGACGTTTTCTTCTTCGTGATGATCTTTGCGCTGGCCGCCCTGATGGTGTTGTTTGAAGCCAGGCGGCGGACTCCGGAGCTGGCGCCGAATGCCTCCCCTGCGGAACGGCGCAAGGCGGTTTGGAGCGCCCGGCGGGAGCGCATGTGGATGGTCGCGGTTTGCACCTTCTCGTTTCTGTTTATCGCGACGGTTACGGCGGAGTTCGTCTACGCGAAAAGCGTGAGCGCGCTTTCGCCGGCGACGGAAGTGGCCTTCAGCAACGGAAAATTATCGATCCCCCTGTCCGAGGTTTCTGACGGCGATCTGCATCGCTTCCAGGCAAAGGAGAACGGCAACGAAGTGCGCTTCTGGCTGTATCGCAAGCCGGATGGGAAGATCGCGACGGTATTTGACGCCTGTGAAATCTGCGGCGCGGTCGGCTTTTACAAGAGCGGCAATGGTGTAGTGTGCAAGAACTGCGCGGCGCCGATCAATCCCCAGTCGCTGGGGACCGGGGGAGGCTGCAACCCGGTGCCGCTGAAGGCGACCGAGACGGGCGACGCGGTCATCATCGAGGAGGCCGACATCGCGGCCGGCAGCCGCATGTTCGGGCAACTGTAGCCGTGTTCGTCCGGCTCGTCTACGAATCGTTCCGGCGGCAGCAACGGCGCAAACTGCTGGCGGGAGCGGCCATTACTCTGGGAGTCACCGTGGCCACGGCGATGATTGCTGTGGCCACCGATATCGGCGACAAGATTAACCGCGAGCTGCGAACAATCGGCGCCAACCTGGTTGTGACTCCGCAGGAAGATTCGCTCGATCTCGAGATTGGAGGAGTTAATCTTAAGCCTCCGACCGACGGTGCATTTCTCAGCGAAGCTGATCTTCCCAAGATCAAGGGAATTTTCTGGCACAACAACATCACCGGGTTTGCGCCCATGCTGCCGGTCAGGGTCTCGGTTTCCGAGGGCGGGAAGACCCAGGATGTGACGCTGGTGGGAACCTATTTTGCCAAGAAGCTTACCTATGGGACAGAGGAGTTCGTCACGGGCGTGCGGACGACCTATCCGTTGTGGAAAGTTTCCGGAGCATGGCCCGATGACGGATCGCGCGATGTCTTGCTCGGCGAGCGGCTGGCGGCTCGCCTGGGGAAGCAAGTTGGGGACACGCTGGTGCTTTCCGGGCACAAACTCCACGTGAGCGGACTGCTTTCTAGCGGCGGCACGGAAGACGATGAGATCGTGGCTCCGCTGGCGCTGGCACAGGAAATTCTTGGCAAGCCCGGCACCGTGCACCGGGTGTATGTCAGCGCGCTGACCAAGCCCGAGGATGCGTTTGCGCGGCGCGACCCGAAAAGCCTTTCGGGGGCGATCTACGATCGCTGGTACTGCACCCCCTATCCACAGGCGATTGCCTTGCAGCTGACGGAGGCGATGGCGCACTCCAACGCGCAACAGATTCGGCAGGTGGCGCAAAACGAAGGCGCAGTGCTGAAGCGGATTGAAGGGCTGATCTTTCTGATCACGCTGGCGGCGCTGGTTGCCTCGGCGCTCGCGGTATCGGCGGCTATGGCGACGGCGATTTTTGAGCGGCGGGCGGAAGTTGGATTGATGAAGGCACTGGGCGCGGGAAAGCTGGCGGTGGCGACAATCTTCTTTGCGGAAGCGGCGTTGCTGGCTCTGCTAGGCGGCGCAATCGGGTTCGGGATCGGCACCGTGCTGGCGCGGCAGATTGGGCGCTCGATTTTCAATTCGCAGATTTCTATTTCGCCCGTGTTGCTGCCGGTGATTCTGGCAATCGCTGTGTTTGTGACTTTTGCCGGGAGCGCGACGGCCATTCGTCGGGCCGTAAGCCTCGACCCGGTGTTTGCGCTGCGGGGTGAACTGTGAGCGCGCCACTGTCCGATCCTGCGCGCGATCTGGCAGCCGGCCGCGCTCGGGCTCGGCATACATCGATGCTTGTGCGGATGCTGGTCCGGGCCGCAGTGCTGCGGCGCGGACGAGCGGCTTCCGCATTGCTTGCCATGATCGTAGCCGCGGCGGTGGCTACCGCGATGCTGAATCTCTACGTCGATGTGCAGGCGAAGCTGCGGCGGGAATTTCGCAACTATGGGGCAAACATCATCGTCGTGGGGAAGGATGGGGCATCGCTGCCCTCCGCAACGCTTGCTCAGGTGGATGCCGTCCTGGGCGGTCGCGGGATTGCGGCCCCGTTTGGGATGGTTGTGGCGAGGACGGGGGATGGCCAGCCGATCGTTGTTGCCGGGGCGGATTTCGAGCGCGTGCGGCAACTGGATCGATATTGGGCGGTCAGCCATTGGCCGGCGAACATCCCCAGTTCTGCCGCAAACGGCGCGGCAGAGAAGGGGCACCCGGGGCTGATTGGAGTTCGCGCCTTACCCATCGTTTCGCCGAAGAATCAGCCCTTTGACCTGAGCTTTCAGGGGCACACGCTCGACGTCACTCCTTCCGGGACGGTCGAGACCGGTGCGGCGGAAGACAGCCGCATTTATGTCTCACTCAACGACTTTGTGAACTGGACCGGGGTCGAGCCGTCCACGATCGAGGTGGCGGCCAGCGGCTCTCCTGAGGAAGTCACGTCGATCATGAATCAGTTGGCGCAGACGGTCCCATCGGCCGACGTCCGACCAGTGCGGCAGATTATGGAAGGCGAGGCCCGGGTGTTGGGAAAGACGCGTGCGACTCTGCTGGCTGCGGCGGCGCTGATTATCCTGACGGCGGCTCTGTGCGTGCTTTCCACGCTGATGGGATGGGTGTTCGATCGGCGACGCGATTTTGCCATCATGAAGGCCTTAGGCGCTTCTGATCGAGTGCTGAACGGATTCTTCGCGGCCGAGGCGGCGGCCCTGGGCGCGACCGGAGCCGTGGTCGGATTCCTAGTGGGTATCGGCATTGCAGCGTGGATCGGGCGGGTCAACTTTCACTCCCCGGTGGTGCCGCGATTCAGCGTGCTGCCGGTGGTGCTGGCTGGTAGCATGGCAGTGACACTGCTGGCGGCGATCCTGCCGATTTCGCTGTTGCGGCGCGTCGAGCCTGCGGTCATTCTTAGGGGAGAGTGAGATGATCCAGATCAAAGATGTCACCAAGCTCTACCCTGCCAAGGAATCGGGCGAGGGCAAAGAGAGCAGCTCGATTCACGCGCTCGACCACATCTCGCTCGACGTTACGCGCGGCGAGTGGCTGTCGATCATGGGGCCTTCGGGCTCGGGGAAGTCGACCCTGGTCAATCTGATTGGCTGCCTCGACCGGCCATCTTCGGGGGAGATTTGGCTTGACGGGCAGAACCTCGCGGGAATTTCTTCGGCTGAGCTGAACCGGGTGCGGGCGGAAAAGATCGGCTTCATCTTCCAGCAGTTTCATCTGATTCCGTTTCTCACCGCGGTCGAAAACGTCATGCTGGCGCAGTACTTTCACAGTATGACCGACGAAAAAGAGGCGACTGAAGCCCTGGCTCGGGTCGGGCTCGGGGATCGGGCGCATCATCTTCCCTCCCAGCTTTCCGGTGGCGAGCAGCAGCGCGTGTGCATTGCGCGGGCACTGATTAACGATCCGCGGATCATTTTAGCCGACGAGCCGACCGGCAACCTCGACGCGCAGAATGAAGAAATCGTGCTGCGTCTTCTGCGCGAGTTCCATCAGCAAGGACGCACGATTGTGATGGTCACGCACGATCCCGTGGTGGCGCGGCTGGCGGACCGCCGCATCGAGCTGCATCACGGGAAAATTGCATCGCAGGAAATATTCTCGCTCGCCGACGAGGAGCAGCTCGACGAGGTGCTCGAAGAGCTCTGGGTTCTTGCCGAGCACGGAGAGATCGCCGAGGTCGAGCGCATGGAAGTCCACGGAGCGCTGCCGGTGAGCCTGGCGATCGAGAAGATGATGGAACTGGGGTTTGTCATATCCACGCCTCATCCTCCTCAGGCGCATGATCACAAGCCGTTCGTGAATCCGTGCCACGACGCCTTGAAGCCGGTATCGGTGTCAGTCGGCGACGGGACGGCGATCGTCGAGTTGACGGCGCGCGGGCGCGAGCGCGCTGGCAGCATCATCCGGCGACATCGCTTGGCGGAGCGGCTTTTCACCGACAGCCTAGCGATGGATAGCGAGACGGAAATCGAGCAGCAAGCCTGCAAGTTTGAGCACATTCTCTCGCCTGAGGCTACCGATAAGATCTGCACGTTTTTGGGCCATCCCCGAACCTGCCCGCATGGTGCGCCGATACCGCCGGGGCCTTGCTGCGGCAACGTCAGCACATCTGCCTTGTCGAGCATTCGAGAAACCGTGCGGACGAAATAATCGAAGCCAGCTCCGGAACACCGCGATCACCCGAGAGGTACACGGAGGAAAAACCAGAACCGGTTCGAAATTCCTCTGCCTGCTCGCTTGGCACCAGTTATCATCAGGCAAAAACATGCGTCGTCCCATCATCGGAGTGTTTGACTCAGGCTTTGGCGGGCTGACCGTCCTTAAAGCTTTACTTGAACTTATCCCCGGGGTCGACTACGCCTACTTTGGCGATACCGCTCGCTTGCCGTATGGCTCGAAATCCGTGGAAACGGTCGCGCGCTACGCGGTGGAGGCGGCGCGCTTCCTGGAATCGCAGGAGGCACGGATGCTGGTGATCGCCTGCAATACCGCCACGGCGCTGGCGCTCGATCGGATCACAATGGCTGTTCGCGTGCCAGTGGTGGGAGTCGTCGAGCCGGGAGCCCAAGCTGCTGCCGGTGCCACGCGAAATCAGAAAATCGTGGTCATTGGAACCGAGGCTACGGTCAGCAGCCACGCTTACCGCAAGGCGCTCGAGGCGCGCGGCCTCAAGGCTCGCGAGAAGGCCTGCCCCCTTCTCGTGCCTCTGGTGGAAGAAGGCTGGGTCGAGCACATGGTGACCGAGCAAGTCGCGCGCATTTATCTGTCGGAGGCATTTGCGGATGGCTTTCACGACGCCGATACGCTGGTGCTTGCCTGCACGCACTATCCTTTACTGAAACCGTTGTTCGAGCGCGTGACCCCGGAACACGTAAAGATTGTCGATTCGGCGGAATCGACCGCGCGGCAGGTTGCGTCGCACTTTGAGGAGCTCCTGCCGGCCGATGATGCAGCAGAACGGCGCACTCGGCCGCGGCTCAAATTCTTTGCGACCGATTCGACGGAGAAGTTCCGACGGCTAGGAGAACGGTTCCTGGGGCATTTAATCGAGGGTGTTCAGCATGTCGATTTGAAAGAGTGACGGGGCGAAGTGCCACCGCAACAGCCGGCCGGACGCCAGTCAGCGCACACGGGAGGGCTATGCTGGCTTGGCGTTCTTATTCTCGAGGGAGATGGGGAGAAGTCGCGAACGCGGAGAGAGGCCGGAGGCCGCACGTAATACGCGCGCGACCGAACTCCATGAGAGGTTAGGATTCACGACGAGAGTCGTCGGGCACTATGCCATTTTGCGCCGGATGCGCGATTCGTAGTGGGCCTCAGTACAAGTGGAAGTCGACTTCGACTTCGACGGGTACGCGCACCGCATGACCGTCTTTCATGGCAGGTTCAAACTTCCAGTGACTAACTGCCTCGATGGCCTTCTCGTCGAGACCCATGCCAAGGCTGCTTACCACGTGAATGTCACTCGGCCGACCGTCGGTGTTCACGATAAGCGACAGCGTGCAGGTGCCCTGGAATTTAGCCTTGCGAGCCTCTTCGGAGAATTCCGGATCCGGCTTGTAGATCGGGACCGGCGGAGAGACGCCTGCACCGATGTGATACAGCCCACCACCGGTACCCCCGCCTTCACCAGGCCCAAAGCCTGGACCTTTGCCTGATCCCACACCGCCCCCTTCGCCGCTGCCAATACCGCCTCCCGCGCCTGTGCCGTTGGAAGGCATGAGCGCGTGCGACATGGGATCACCGAGGTTCGGCATGTTGTTGGTCGCGATCTTAACCTGGGGCGGAATAACAATGGTGGGCTCGACTGCCAGCTTGGGATGTTCCACGCGAATCACCGCGGCTGGTGGAGTAATCTGCGTCAGTGAAAACTTAGGCAGCCGCCCTTTACTGGCTTGCAGAACATCGCGGTCACCACCACCGCCACCGCCGCCGACCTGCGTCTTTCCGGGCTTGATGTCAGGCAAGGGGCCGGGATCGATCAGGGTAACGGTGACCTTCTGTGCCGGGGCTGCGGACACAACCCGGCGCCCCACAGCAACGGTAACAATCAAGGCGGCCGCGAGCAGACCGTAGTATCCCGCTGCGCCCAGAGCTCCCTGCTTCCAATACGAATAGAAGCCCCAGATGTCCTTTACGGGCTCGGGCTTGGATTCCAACTTGAGAGGTGGAAGCTTCTTGGGAAAGAAAAAGTCGTCCAGTCCGCGGAACAACGACTTGTAGAGCGGCTCTTCGTAACCCTTATCGGTGATGAGAAGGTTCAGTTCCGGCTCCGCGCCGGGAGTATTCGGATTGGTAGGTTCGGATCCCATAATTCCGACTGGACGCCCTTAGTGCTCGACTCAAAATGCAGATTAAAATGCCGTGAAGCTCGTTTCCTAGACAGATGAGCGGCATTTGCTGCAAGTTGCTTGTCTTTTAGGCTCTGGCCCGATTTTGTAGCAGGCTTACCGCTCGGTTCACCCAGCCGCATGCCGGACCAGCGATTCCGTCCTTGAAATTGTACCTCTACTCCGGCCATTTCGACAGTGCATTTCAAGAGGCATTAGAACTGTCGACAGACATGTTCTTCCTGCCCGGACAGTATCTTCCGCTCAACGTCAGAATGGAACGAACCACTATAGATTTACAGCTTGAAACAACGCCAACTTCCGGAGTACACAAAGTGTTGGGTTGCGGATGGCCGTCGGTGGGCCAGCGTGGACGGCTTCCCGCTCTACTCCCTATAATGAAAAGATTCAACCATTTGGGAGAAGTTACTAGGTGCCTCTCGAGCTAAAGAAGACGATCAACCTGCCCCGGACGGCCTTCCCGATGAAGGCCAACCTGCCCCAGAACGAACCCAAAATGCTGGAACGTTGGGAGCAGATGCGGATTTACGAGCGCATCCGCCAATCGCGGAAGGGCGCGCCGCGTTACATCCTGCACGATGGTCCTCCGTACACCAGCGGGCCGATCCACATGGGTACGGCGTTCAACAAGTGCCTGAAGGATTTCATTGTTAAATCGAAGACCATGGCCGGGTTTGACGCGCCCTACGTGCCGGGATGGGATTGCCACGGCTTGCCGATCGAGATCAAGGTCGACAAGGAATTGGGCGGCAAGAAACTGCAGATGGCGCCGATAGCTGTGCGCGCCGCCTGCCGCAAGTATGCGCAGAAATATCTCGACCTGCAGCGCTCGCAGTTCAAACGCATCGGTGTGTTCGGCCGTTTCGACCGTCCTTACGCTACGATGACGCCGCAGTACGAGTCGGTCGTGCTGTCGACTTTTTTCTCGTTTTACGAGAACGGATTCGTCTACAAAGGCCTGCGTGCGGTGTATTGGTGCATGCACGACGAGACTGCCCTTGCGGAGGCCGAGGTCGAGTACGAGAACCACACCAGCGACACCGTGTGGGTGACGTATCGTCTACTCGATGATCCGGCGGCGATTGATCGGGGGCTGGCGGGGAAAAAGGTTTCGACCATCATCTGGACGACCACTCCGTGGACGCTGCCGGCTTCGATGGCGGTGGCATTTCACCCCGACGAAGAGTACGTGGCACTGGAAGTCCCCGCTTCTGACAACACCAGCCAGAAAGCGAGCACTCCGGACACTGAAGTTTTTATCGTTGCATCGAAGTTGGCGAATGAAGTGGCGGCGAAGTGCAATCTGGTCGCCCCGAAGCCGCTGGCGCATTTTCCCGGGCGCAAGCTTGAGCGGCTGAATTTTCAGCATCCGTTTCTCGACCGCAAAGTTCTCGGCGTGCTGGCTGATTACGTCACCATGGACACTGGCACGGGCGTCGTCCACACCGCGCCGTCGCACGGCGCCGAAGACTTTATGACGGGCGTGAAGTACGGGCTCGACGCCACCAGCAACGTCGACGAAAAAGGCATCCTGCGCAACGGGCTACCGGAATACGAGGGCAAGCGCGTGTGGGATGCGAACCAGCCGATCATCGATCTGGTTCGCAGCCGTGGGGCGCTGCTGCATACCGAGAGGACCGAGCACTCGTATCCACATTGCTGGCGATGCCACAATCCCGTGATCTTTCGTGCGACCGAGCAGTGGTTCATCTCGATGGAAACGCCCATGCCTCGCGGCGCGGGCAAGAACGACACCATGCGCACGCGCACGCTCGCCGAGATCAAGAGAGTGCAGTGGGATCCGTCGTGGGGCGAAGAGCGGCTCTCCAACATGATCGAGTCGCGGCCGGATTGGTGCATCTCGCGTCAGCGCGTGTGGGGCGTGCCGATCGCGGTGTTTCTGTGCGCAAGCTGTGGCAAGCCGCTCAACGACCAATCTGTGAATAAGAAAGTCGTCGAGCTGTTCCGCAAGTCTGGCGCCGACGCATGGTTCACCCCGGAGTCGGACGCGATTCTTCCCGAGGGTACGAAGTGTCCGCACTGCGGTTCAACCAAATTCGAGAAAGAAACCGACATCCTCGACGTGTGGCTCGAATCGGGCGCGAGTTATCTTGCGCTGATCGACGATGAGCCGGACTATCCGTGGCCGTCAGACCTCTATCTCGAAGGCGGCGACCAATACCGGGGATGGTTTCAGTCTTCCCTGCTGTGCGCCATGGGCACGCATCAGACGCCTCCCTACAAGGGCGTGGTAACTCCGGGATGGACGCTCGACGAAACGGGCCAGGCCATGTCGAAATCCCGGGGCAATGACGTTGATCCGGTCGACATCTCGAACCGGCTGGGGGGGGAAGTCGTGCGGCTGTGGGTCGCGTCCGTCGATTTCCGGGAAGATGTCGTCGGCTCCGAAGCGCTCATGCAGCGCGTAGGGGAAATCTATCGCGAGATCCGCAACAAGCTGTTTAAGAATGCGCTGGGAAATCTGTTTGACTTCGATCCTCAGGCGAATGCCATTCCTTTCGGCAAAATGGACCCGCTCGACCAATACATGCTGCGCCAGACATGGTCGCTGGTCCGCGACGTCCGCAAGGGGTATGAGGACTTCGCGTTTCACCGCATCTATCAGCAGGTGAATCATTTCTGCATCTCCGACCTCAGCGCGTTTTATTTCGAGATCATCAAAGACCGGCTTTACACCTATGCTCCGGACTCGGTGGGAAGGCGCTCGGCACAGACCGCGGTGTGGCGCATCTCGGAAGCGATGGCGCGGCTCCTGGCGCCGATTCTCAGCTTTACCTGCGAAGAAGTCTGGCAACATTTGCCGAAGATCTCCGGCCGCACCGAAAGCGTTCATATGGCGCGCTTTCCCGAAGCCGGCGACATCTTCGGGCAGCCTTCCGTTCCCGAAGAGGACGCTCAACTGTCCGAGGACTGGACGACTTTGCTCGCGGTGCGCGACCAAGTCCTGAAGGCACTGGAACAGGAAAGAAACAGCAAAGGAATCGGCAAGAGCTTGGAGGCGCAGTTGGTGGTCACGGCCTCCGATCCGGTGTATTCACTGCTGAAGCGCCACGCCGACCATCTTCGCTACCTCTTCATCGTTTCGCAGGTGACGCTGGTGCACGGCTCCGGCAACGGCACCGGCGGCATACACATCGAGGTGAAGAAAGCCGATGGCGCCAAGTGCGAGCGCTGCTGGAACTACTCGACGCACGTCGGCGAAGACAAGGTCTATCCCACGGCCTGCGAGCGCTGCAGCCCGGTGCTGAAAGAATTGGAGTCCCAAGGCTAAGGATCATCCGGTCATCCTGACCCTGAGCATTTCGAAGGGGGGACCCATGCAGTCTGCCGGTTCCGTCCGAAGCCGCCCGGAATGGCATAGGTCCTTCGCGGCAAAATTCCCCGCAAATGAAAAGAGCTAAATAATCGAATGTCATCCACTCGCGCCCGCACGGTTCACTTTCTTCTGGCTCTCGTTATCGTGATCCTCGATCGCTGGACGAAGCGCCTCGTCGCCTCCCGCATCGCGATGTACCGCCACATCCAGATCATCCCGGGATTTTTCCGGCTCACGCATACCGAAAACACGGGCGCCGCCTTCAGTCTCTTCGCCGACTCTCCCTCGCACTGGAGAACCGGGCTGCTAATCGGTTTTTCGCTGATCGCAATGGTGGTGGTGACGGTGTTGCTGTGGAAGCAGTCGCACCCGCTGAACCTGAGCGGAATTGCGCTCTCGCTGATCCTCGGGGGCGCGGTAGGAAATCTATGGGACCGTATGGCTAGTGGCCGGGTGGTGGATTTTCTGTTGTTCTACTACAAGCAGTATCAGTGGCCGGTGTTCAATCTGGCCGACAGTGCGATCGTGGTGGGGGCGGGTTTGCTGGTCATCGAGATCCTGTTCAGCCACCCCAAGCCTGAGGCATCCGGCGCCTAGCGAAGGTCGAGCTGTCCGGCTCCTACATGGGCGTAAAGGCGGTATTTGCCGGGCCCTTTCTTATCGAACGAGCGGAAAAGCCCGCCCTTGGAAACGTCGAAGGCCGAAGCCTCAAGGGCTCCTGGATTCACCGAGGCTCGCACCTGCCCGTAGTCCTCAGGGCTGCCGACCTCCATCGTGAGCTGTCCCGCACCCATCGAGACATCCTTGTCGCCCGTGATGCCCCGGATGTTCATGTCCCCGGCGAACATGCGGACGTACACATCCGACGACTTGGGAACTGCAATCGTCATCTCGAAGTTGTTGTGAGGACACCCGCTGACCCGGAGATCGGCGCGGTGGCCGAATACTTCAAGTCGCACTTTCGCGGCGTCGCCGTTAATGGGCGTCGTAGGAAACGCGGACCCGGCCAGGTTTTTCGCCGAGGGGATTCCTTGTCTCTATGATCCCGGCCAGGCTCCATTCCGCAGAGACGCCTTCTTTCGTTTCTGCTCATACATCAGTCGGTCGGCCCTTGTGAGCAAACCTTCGATCGTGGGGTTCTGCTGGACGTTGCTGGAGACGATTCCCATGCTGAGGGACAAGCGATAAGGGCGATCGGAGGCCGCCTCGCGTGCCTCAATGCGTTGCCGAATTCTGGCAGTAATCTCTTTCTCTTCGGTCTCCCCAACGAAGACGGCGAACTCGTCGCCTCCGATTCGGGCAACAATATCCGATGCTCGGAAACATGCCTTCAGTACTCCGCCGGCTTCCACCAGCGCCGCATCACCTACCCGATGACCCAGGGTGTCATTGATCCGCTTCAGGCCGTCCAGATCGAAGAAGGCGATCAAAAAGGTTGTCTTGTTGCGCATCGCCGACCGGCTCTGGTGCCCGGCCAATGCCAGGAACCCTCTGCGGTTGTAAAGGCCGGTGAGATCGTCCACCAGAGAGAGATTTTCCAGTTCGGTATTGGCCCGACTCAAGGCCTCGGCTTTGTCGGCCAGTTCCTGCTCAGCGATCTTGCGCGCGGCAAGGTCCCGTTGCAATCTCTCATTCGTCAAGGCAAGTTCGACCGTTCTTTCGCGTACCAGCCTTTCCAGGTGAGCGCGATGGCCCTCGAGCTCCTGCTCCATGCGCTTGCGCTCGGTGATGTCGCGGGAAATGCCCATCGTGCCGATCACATCGCCTTTGCTGTCTACCATTGGCAGCTTCGTGGTCAGGACCCAGCTCTCGCGTCCGTCCGGCCAGGTTTCCTTCTCTTCCTTTTCCAGGATCGGTTGACCGGAGCGGATGATCAGTTGTTCATCCGAGAATGCCTGCTCGGCGTGTTCCTTGCTGAAGACATCAAAATCGGTCTTATCGATAGCCTGAGCAGGGCTGCTGAGTCCGAAGCGGGTCGCCAAAGAGCGGCTGATGCGGACAAAACGGCTGTCGCGGTCTTTGAAATAGACGCCGTCGGGAATGTGTTCCAGGAAAGCCTTGAGCAGATCATCCGCCGTGCCTGGAATGGCTCCTCGCGGCGAGCTTTTTAGATCTTTCGCCAACGAACGGACTCCAATCGCGAGATGTGAATCCTAGCAGGTTTTGAGGAATTCCGAGCCCCTCCCAGGTAACGTCGCGGGGCTCACCTAGCAGTGTATGGATGCTTACGGAGTCCCATAGAGTTGGCGGTATACGTTGGCGTTGCGCAGGATCGCCTGCACGTATTCGCGGGTCTCAGTGAACGGGATCGACTCCACGAATTCGGGGGCGTCACGATATGTTCCCTGCCCCATCCACTCCTCGACGCGGTCGGAGCCAGCGTTATAGGCGGCGAGAGCCTGTTCATAAGAGCCCCCGAATTTGTCGACCATGCCGCGGAAATAGCGCGTGCCCAGTTCCATGTTGACGGCGGGAGTAAAGAGTTCGCTGGATTTGTAGCGCTTCAGCGATTCCTGGTGCGCGACGGTGCGGCCCGTCCTGGGCAGCAACTGCATCAGCCCGACAGCATTGGCGTGCGACACGGCCAGGGGATTGAACTCGGATTCCTGCCGGATCAGCGACGCAACCAGATAGGGGTCGAGCCGGTTGGCCGCCGCATATCGCTTCAAGTCCGACCAGTAGGGACGCGGGAACAGTGCTTCCCAATACGCGCGCGGCAGCATGGGGATATCGACCGCGAAATAGGTCGGCACCGAGTGTTTCATCAGCTCGATGGCCCTGTCATAGTGACCGGTGTCGATATAGAGCTGAGCTGTCTCCGCCGGAGCCCAGCTCTTGCCACCGTCATCGGTGGCAGCGGCTTGCAACTCGCGCACGGCGAGGTCGATCAGGCCTCCGTTGCCGAGCAGCTTGGCCTTTTGAAAATGCAGATCGTCTGTCGGAGGTTCCGCCAGTGTGATCTTGTCATGATCGAGGGGCGGAATTTTCTCGAGCAGCGGGTATTTTCCCGGCGGATCGGGACTCGCCGGAAGCTTCTTCAATCTCTGCCGGCCCAACTCGGCATAGTAGTAGTTGCGGAAGCGCTGGGACAGCTTTTCATAGTAGGCACGCGCCATCGCCAGCTGGTTATCCTCTTCCGCCAGACGTGCGCGCCAGTAGAGTGCTACGTTGGCTTCGTTGCTGCCGGGATAGAGCGCGATCTGCTCGTCAAAAGCCTCCTTGGCTTCGACGGTGCGGCCCAGGCGCAAAGTAAGCCAGGCAGCCTTCCAGTGCGCGTACGAGGCCTTGGCGCCATTGGGGAAACGCTGCTGCAGCTCGCGGAAGGCTTCGAGCGCCTGATCGTATTCGTGGTGAACCAGGTGCAAATTCGCTACCGACAGCAGCGCTGCTTCGAGCCATGGGCTGGTGGGAGCGGTCTGGCGGAGCTGGTCGACGATGCGGTAGAAGGAGTCGTTGTCGTTCGACTTCCAGGCGACTTCGCCGAGAATGTAGAGCCGCTGCGCTTTCTGGTCGTCGTTCGCGGCCGAGAGCGCGGTCAGTTCGGCCTTGGCTTCGCGGTTGCGTCCGGCCCGGTGCAGCGCGTCGGCGAGTTCGAGTTCGATCGCGGAACGCGTTTCGAGAGGAGCGTGATTCGCAAGCTC
>Ga0123356_10001068_pt1 | contig 30306 bp, 25 predicted proteins | sample TergutEmb28metaG_2_FD_92546 | JGI IMG/M metagenome (GOLD analysis project Ga0123356, IMG submission 92546) | Embiratermes neotenicus P3 segment gut microbial communities from Petit-Saut dam, French Guiana - Emb289 P3 | ecosystem: Host-associated > Arthropoda: Insects > Digestive system > Gut ...
CGTTGTCGGGAAGCCCCACTAAGAAGAAATTAATTCCCACAGAGATATCGGTCTCTATGGTTACGGTTAGGGCGTCTATTCCACAGCACGCACTCCCAAATGCCTTAACCAACATATATCAAAAAATTTTAGGTCATTGTACTTATTTTAAAACAATCCGTGAATCTGCGCGTCTAAGCGGTCGATGATCACACTCAGGTCTTCCGGTCTTTCTTCAAAATTAAGTGTGTCAACACTTAAAGCAATTTTGTTATCAGAAGAATATCCGTCATACCACTGCTCATAGCGCTCATTTAACCCCTGCAAATAGTCGAGCCTGATGCTGCTCTCATACTCGCGTCCCCGTTTTTGAATCTGGTTCACCAAAGTCGGCACCGACGCCCTCAAGTAGATCAGCAAATCGGGGGGAGGCACCAGGGAGACCATCAAATCAAAAAGGTCTTTGTAGTTTGCATAGTCCCGTGTGGTCATTAACCCCATCGCGTGCAGGTTGGCGGCAAAGATGTAGGCGTCTTCGTAGATTGTACGATCCTGAATGACTGTATGTTTAGCCTTTTTTATCTCAACAATGCCCGACAACCGCTTGTTGAGAAAATAGATCTGAAGATTAAATGACCATCTGGGCATATCTTCATAAAAATCACTTAGATATGGATTGTTGTTGGCGTCCTCATATTTAGGCTCCCAACCATAATGTTTGGCCAATAGGCCCGTCAGCGTGGTTTTTCCGCTTCCGATATTTCCTGCGACTGCAATATGCATAGTGTTTGTCTCTTTTTTCCGGCTCCAAAGATATAAAAATTTCTCTTTTTGGAGTCAAAAAAGAGGTTTTTTTCGGAAACATGTCATTTGTAAAAAAAAATAATTATTTTTGCAGTTGCACAAAATGCATTCCAGAAACTAAACTAAAATTTAATATTTATGAAAAAAATCCTAAACGTACTTTTAATGAGCATTATAGTATGCTCAAGTGCCTATGCTGCTAAGGACAGATTGCCTGCCGATCTTAGCGGATTGACCGTTTCTCCGATTGAAACGAACTTCCTTCCTCACGAAGGCAAAGTAGCCATTTCGTTTGACGTAACGATTCCGGCCAACTATTTTGAGCGCAGAGTGACTTTTGTACTGATGCCAACTCTTGAGTTAGCTGACGGAGAGGTCATCGAACTACCCACCAAGGGGGTACAGGGGACCAGCGTGATTGAGACCAATTATCCTGTAGTTGATTGGAGACAAGAGCAGGTGATCAGCTATTCAACCAAAGTGCCCGTACAGGCCGCTTTGATTCACGCCAATTTTATTATTGATGCATATCTGTACAACTGTTTGAGCAAAGCTGAGCGTATAGATCGTCTCTACGAAGGTCCGCTAAACCTGGGCCTCTATCCCATTGCTCCCGTTATTGCACCCGCTGACGTAGTGATTGGCGATTTGTTGGGAGAAGCAAGACCGGAAGGACGTATCTATTTTAAGGTGAACAGCCACTCCGTTACCAGAGAGGGCACCAACAATCCTACTGTCCAGCGAATGAACGATATGCTTAAATTCTTGATGCAGGATAGCGATTTTACGATTACAGAGATTACCGCAATGGGGAACGCTTCTCCCGAGGGTACAGACAGGGTAAACAAGCCCTTGGCTACCAATCGTGCAAAAGCTGCCATTACCTGGATGAAGACCAATATTAAGAATATCGGCTACAAGAAGCAATTAAAGGATGATCAGTATAAAGTGATTGATAGTCCCGATTTCTGGGAAGAGTTCTTTACATCAATGAGTGGTTCGGATCATCCAAGAAAGGGCGAAATCATTTCGCAGTACCTTGGTTACAAGAGTGATCCTGCTGAGGCTGAGAAAAATGTCCGCGATCTGATGAGAAACGACCAGAAAGTACGCGACATTCTTTTCCCTGATCTTCGTTACAGCGCCATTCGTGTCAATTTTGATCGCACCTTGATGGATCAATCCCGCTTAGAAGAAGCTGCCCGCCTCTATCCTGCCGTTCTTTCTGCAAAAGAGCTCACTCAGGTTGCAGAAGGCGAGTCGACAGTTGACAAGAAAATTGCTGTCTACAGAGCTGCTCTTGAACTCTATCCCACCACTTGGGAACTCTATGCCAATTTAGGTAATGCTTATCTGCAAAAAGGCGATTATGAGGCTGCCCGTGCCGTCTTTACCGACGGATTGCAACTCGATCCCAACAATCCCAAACTCAAATCACAGTTAGCATACACCTACATCAGCGAAGGTAAATACCAACAAGCTTATCAAATGCTCGAAGGTGTTAAAGGCGCAGAGGCCGATTACTATCGCGGTATTATTTTGGCATCTCAGGAAAAATTTGACGAAGCAATTCCGCTCCTTAAAGCAAATCCCGAAGTGAACCTCGCGATTACATACCTCAATGCCCGTCAAACCAAAGAGGCGTTAGATGTATTGCAAAAACTCGATCAGGATAATGTATACACTGCATTCTATACCGGAGTAGCACTTCGTCGTTTGAACAGAGAGGCAGAAGCCCTGCAGTACTTTAACAAAGCCCATCAGCTAAACAAAGGTGAACTGGGCAATCGTTTCTATGTTGACTATGTTACAGTTCATTAGAATCGTACAATAAAAAAAGAGGCTGTTCAAAAAACAGCCTCTTTTTTTTTGTGACGACTACGAGTTCTAACGATAGCTCTCCTTAACCAATGGGCAATTTAACAAGTACTCCAAACTTCTTTTCACACTCTCCTGTGGCAAAAAATTGTACTTTTCGACTTCCACAATCAAGTATTTTGTCCCTGCAACACAAGTGTTATTAAAGATGGCGTCAAAGCCAACCATGCCGCTTTGTCCCAACTCTTTGTTGTCCTTAATGTGAAGCAAATCAAATCGTCCGGGGTATTTATTAAAGTAATCAACAGGACTCTGTCTGCCTATAACTGTCCAGTAAACATCCATCTGAAAAAACACAAACTCGGGATGGGTGTTTTGGATCATATAGTCGTACATCACCACCTCTTCGATCATTGTAAATTCGAATGCATGGTTATGATAACCAAAGGACAATCCCTTTTCTTTGCAACGTCTCCCGATCTCGTTATAGTAATCGCACCAGGTTTGCAAGTCGTTTAACGATTTGGGCACTTCCATAGAGGGCGCAACAATGTATTTTGCCCCGGCATCGTAATGCGCCTGAATACATTGATCCCACCACAGCAGCGATTCGGAAAAATCTTTAGATTTCAGCTCATTTTCCGAAAGCGCTTTTGTGGTGTGTGACGACAGCACGGTCATTCCCGCGTTTTCAACATCGTGTCTAAACTCGGCGGGAGTTTTTCCGTAAAATGTTCCGTTGCTGTACCCTGCAGCCTCTACCGAGGTGTAGCCCATTTCACCCACTTTTTGAATGGTGGCGTCATAGTCTTGTGCGATGTCGGCGCGTAGCGAATAGAGCTGTAGCGATATCTCTTTTTTGCCCATGTCAGCTTCCGGTTTTACTCCGCATGAACACAAAAATAGCGCTGCTGAAATAAAAAATAGCAGCCTCATCAATCAAGCAGTTTGATTTTAATGTTGCGGAACCATATATCATCGCCATGGTCCTGCAACCCAATGTATCCTTCGCGCTTTGCTCCGCCCGCATTATTGAGCAGCTCAAAAGCCAAAGGCCATTTTGCCTGACTAAACTTACTTGCCTGCAGCATCTCTGTCCATTGCTGAGTCCATAGATGATATTCAAGCACATTCACGCCATTTTGGGCATGCAGGACCGTCCCTTTGAACACCGTGATGGTGGTGTTGTTCCATTGATCAAAAGGATTGGCGTTCTGTGGCTTGGCAGCAATCATGTCGTACAGGGAGCTCGATTGGCGGTTGCCATCGATTCCCATCTTTGCGTCGACGTGGTATTCGTTATCTAAAATTTGACTTTCCGGGGCAGAGATGTAAATAGGCTGTCTTCTGATCTCCTGCGCAAGATAGAAAATACCGGAATTGCCTCCTTTGGAAGCCTTCCAGTCAACAGACAGCTCAAAGTTCTTGAATTTATGGGCAAAGATAACGTCCCCGCCGTCAAGATCCTGTGCCTCGCCGGCGCCCGACCCAAGGATTTTTAAAGCGCCATCTTCGATGATCCATTTTCCGGGTAACTCATCTTTTCCGTAACCTCTCCACCCTTTGGTGCAAGATCCGTCAAACAAAATAATATAACCATCTTTATCTACAGGAAAAGCGGCTAAGTTTACCTGTGGATTTTCGATAATGGTGTATGCAGGAGTGACTTCTGTTTGTTCAACGTCAATAAAAACAGTCTCCTGTCCGGGAGCATATAATTCGCCTTCTGTTTCAGCAACTGTTTTAATGGCTTCTTCTCCTCTTCCTCCGCATGATAAGAGGAGCAGGGAGAGCGTAATGATTAAAAAATTTTTCATAAATGTTTCGTTTATTTGTGATGTGATAAAATGTTATGCAGGCATATCGGGCAGCGTCCAGCCTTCACGGTAGGTGTGTTTGATTAACTCCTGGGCAAATTGAGTTGCATTCATGCGGTCTGTCCACGTCTTATTAAACGTAGGATGTCCGTCGGTGATGTTAAAGCCATCTTTGATAACGGTTCTGATGGTTGCGTCGTCGGGAATATTGGTAAAGCGCATATTTAATCCGTCCCACTCCAATTCCTGATTTAACCCTTGCAGTCGCACGGCAAGAACGCCCATAACCACCATTTCGTTAAAAGGTCCGGCTTCATAAAAGTTTGAAGCAGTCTCTACGCGGTCTTCTGCGTCTTCCTTACAGGCGCGAACCCAGTCCATTTCGTGCGAATCGGTCACTTCGCGCAACACTTTTGGTGCGTCAGGATTGCGCCCCGACAAGAGCCACGGACGTACACCGTAACACCCGCAAATGAGGGTATCTTTGGTTCCGTGGAAAATCACGCCGCCGCCTTCGTCATTGAGGCTCTTTCCTGCCGGCATCCCGTCGGGACGCATGGGCATCAAACCGCCATCGTACCAAAACACTTCAACCTCCGGCATCGCCACCTTGGGCATATTGTCGCGTTCCGGGTAGATGAGTTTAACCATCTGGGCAGTGGGTGCGCAGTCGGTAAGGAGTAACGAAGAACTTCCCTGTACTTTAGTCGGATACCCCAATTTTAATCCTTTGAAAACAGGGTGGAGGATGTGGCAAGCCATGTCACCTAATGCTCCTGTTCCAAAATCCCACCAACCGCGGAAGTTCCAGGGGGTGTAAATTTGGTTAAACGGGCGAAACTGGGCCGGCCCAATAAAGGCATCCCAATTCATGGTAGGGGGCACTTTTTCGACCTTTTCTGGGCGGTTCAAGCCCTGCGGCCAAATGGGACGATCGGTAAAGGCTTCAACTTTGCGCACTTCGCCGATTTCACCGTTCCAAATCCATTCACATACCTTACGCACGCCGGGACCGGAAGCGCCCTGATTCCCCATTTGAGTAGCCACCTTGTGCCTGGCCGCAAGTTTAGTCAGCAATCGTGACTCATACACGGTGTGGGTGAGCGGTTTTTCTACATAGACATGTTTTCCGGCCGCCATGGCGTTTGCCGCAACAATGGCGTGGGTGTGGTCGGCAGTGGCTACCACAACTGCATCTGCAGACTTGAGCATGTCGTCATACATGCGGCGGTAGTCGTTGTACTTTTTGGCATTGGGATAGACTTTGAATACCCTGTCCGCATATTTCCAGTCCACGTCACAGAGCCCGATAATGTTTTCGCTCTGAATAGCCCTAAGCACTCCGGCGCCCCGGCCGCCAATTCCGACGCCCAAGACATTGAGTTTGTCACTTGGCGCGGTGTGACCAAATTTTTTCCCCAACACCACATTGGGGACTACTGCTAAACCAATAGCAGCAGCGGTTCCTTGTTTAAGGAACTTTCTTCTTGAAATCTCTTTTGACATAAGTTTTATTTTTGTTGGTAATAGTTATTTGTATATTAGGGATTTAGTAGATTTAGGTACAAAGTTAATCAAAAAATAATTCATGAACAATTTTTCGTATTAGTTGACCATTCGTACTATCTTTGCGCCATGTCAGACACGCTGCAACATAAAGAACATCGTAGGCAATGTGGGAAGTGCCGTCCAATGATTAAGGCAATCAACATCCTGATGATGATGTGTCTATCTGTGCCCGCTTTTTCGCAGGCAGCCATATTTGACGGGGTTATCAAGACAAAGATAGAAACAAGCACTCAATCCGGCGTGGTGCGGTTCAACGTGCGCAACTCGCGGATCGGTGTCCGGGGTGATATCGGCAAATACCTCAGCTACCGCGTTCAGGTGGAGCTGAGCAACGAAGGTACTTTTGCCCCGCTCGACCTGCATGGGACACTTAAGCCTACCCAAAACTTGTCCTTTCTTATTGGACAGCAATCAATTCCATTTGAAAATCAATACATTATTACGCCTGCTGAGATGATGTTTGCCAATCGTGCCTTTGTGGGAAAATATTTCACACCCGGAACACGCGATATTGGCGCCGTGATGCAGTACCGGTTCCATGTTGGCGGCTTTCCTATGGAGGGGCAGGCGGGGATTTTCAACGGCGGTGGAATCAACGACCCGCAATGGTCAAAATATCCGTCGTTTGCCTGCCGTCTGATTGCCGGAAGCATGGATGGATTCCGCACCACGGCCAAAATATATAGATTTCACGATCAAGAACAACTCGACCTGTTTTTCTGGGGCGCCGACATTCACTACGCCAACAATGCTTTGCGCGTGGAGGCAGAAGTGATGAATCGACATTCCTATACCACCGGCCGGGATTTGTTTGGAACCTACATTCAGGGTGCTTACACCATTGGTTTGCCCAATGCAGGGATGTTTCACAGCTTCACTCCTGCTGTGCGTTTGGATGCAATGGGTTACGATGTATGGAGCAACAATTTTGACGTCAAAAGAATCACTCTGGGAGTTAATTTTGGATTGACATTCATTCCTTACGATTCGGTGTTCCGAATTGATTACGAACACGTTTCTTCAAAAAAAGGGGTCGTTTTTCCCGATTTTGACAATCGTGATTTACACGTAGCTGACAATAAGGTGACGGTGGAATTGGTGGTGAGGTTTTAAGGGAGCATATTTTTCTTTTTCCAAAAAAAATGGGATCTTTGCACCATGTCAGACACGCTCCAACACCAGGGTCGTCGCCGCCAACTGGTAGACCAACTATCTAAAAAGTATCCTTTCCATCCCTCCATATTGGTAGCGATGTTAAAGATACCAAGGCATTTATTTGTTGAGAAAGGACTAGACCACTTAGCTTACTTTGACAAACCGCTACCCATTGGCGTAAACCAAACAATCTCCCAGCCCTTTACCGTTGCCATGCAAACCCACCTGTTGGCGCACACCAAATGGGAGCGGGTATTGGAGATCGGAACAGGTTGCGGATACCAAACGGCTGTGTTATTAGAGCTGGGATTGCGTGTTTTTACTATTGAACGGCATAAATCGCTCTACTTACAGGCACAAAAAAACCTAAACGCCTTAGGCTATACCTCAGCTCATCTCCACTATGGAGACGGTTTTGCCGGCTTGCCCCAATTTGCCCCCTTTAAAGGCATCCTGCTCACCTGCGGTGCCGCCCAGGCTCCGCCAAACCTGCTCCAGCAACTTGCCATCGGCGGGCGGATGGTGGCCCCCATTGGAGTAGAGGAGCAAATCATGACCGTCATTGAACGCGCCGATGAGGAGACCTTCACCGAGCAAGCATTTGGTAACTATTCATTTGTGCCCATGCTTCCTGGCACACGATAAACCATACACCATGATACAAGTAAAGACATTTTATTTTAACGAGCTGCGTACCTGCTGCTACCTCTTGTGGGACGAGACCAAAGAGGCTATTTTTATTGACCCCGGCTGCGCTTCACACAGCGAACAGGAGCGCCTCAAAAAGTTTGTAGCTCAGGAGGAACTAAAACCACAATATTTGGTCAACACCCATGCCCACTTTGACCATCTGATGGGAAACGCCTTTGTGTGCGCCCAATGGGAGATTAAAACCTATATCCATCCCGCCGAATTGTATATGCTTGAACACGCAGTCAGCTATTGTCGCGTTTTTGGGATGGAGATTGAGAAGCCTCCGGTAGACACCCATCCGTTATGCGAGAAGGAGCCGTTGCGTTTTGGCAACTCTGCGTTACAGGTGCTGAAGACGCCCGGGCACACTTCGGGAGGTGTTTGCCTGTATGCGCAACAGGAGGGATTCTTGATTACCGGAGATACCCTCTTTGCCGGAAGCATTGGCCGTACCGATCTCCCCGGAGGAGACTATGATAAACTGATTAGCAGCATCCAAACAAAACTGCTTCCCTTAAATGACGCTGTTCGTGTACTCCCCGGACACGGCCCCGAAACCACCATTGGCGGGGAGCGTTTGCACAATCCCTTTTTAACGCCCTATTCGAGATAACCATTGATCTGTTTATGCCGGAACCCTCATACATCACCATAGAAGGCGCAAGGGTACACAACCTCAAAAACATCTCCCTTCAAATCCCCCGCAATGCCCTTACGGTCATTACAGGCTTGAGCGGGAGTGGCAAATCTTCTTTGGCGTTTGACACCCTGTTTTCAGAGGGGCAACGGCGTTACTTAGAGACCCTCTCTGCCTACGCCCGTCAATTTATGGGCACATTGGAGCGTCCCGATGTCGATTATATCTCCGGACTCAGTCCCATTATTGCCATTGAGCAAAAAACGACAAATCGAAATCCCCGCTCCACAGTAGGCACCTTGACCGAAATCAACGACTTTCTGCGCCTCCTTTATGCCCGTGCTGCCAGCGCTTTCTCTCCGGCTACGGGAGCAGAGATGGTTAAATACACCCAACCGCAAATAGCAGAGACCATTTTGCAGCAATATCAAAACAAAAAACTGCTTATTTTGGCTCCTTTGGTCAAAGGTCGTAAGGGGCATTACAAGGAGTTGTTTGAGCAGTTGACCAGAAAAGGATTTACTCAGGCGCGCATTGATGGAGAGCTTACGGAAATTGGCGCAAACCTCAGATTAGACAGATATAAGCAGCACTTTATAGAGGTGGTGATTGATAAAATCGTCCCCTCTTCCGAGAGCCAATCGCGCCTCCTTGCTTCTGTAGCTACCGCGTTACATCACGGCAAAGGGACTTTGCAAATCGTGGAGGCAGGAAAAGAGGAGCCCCGCTTTTTAAGCACCCACCTGATGTGTCCCGTCAGCGGCCTCTCATTTGTAGAGCCTGCTCCCCACAACTTCTCCTTTAACTCGCCCCAAGGCGCTTGTTCTCATTGTAAAGGATTGGGAATCACAGCAACGGCAGACGTTAATAAAATCATTCCCGATCCTCAGATATCGATTGCCCAAGGCGGAATCGAGTTGTTGGGGAGAATGCGGGAGACGATGTTTTTTAGACAATTGGACGCCCTTGCCCAACGATACGATTTTTCGCTCCACACACCAATCGCCCAACTTCCCGACGACATCCTGCAGATCATTCTCTATGGATCGGACGAGCTGATCCGCGTCTCTTCCATGCAGGGGAATTCCTATATGACCACGTTCCCTGGCGTGATCAACCGGGTCGAAAGTGCGGCAGAAGAAACCGAAGAAGACTTGGAGCGAATAGAACGCTTTTTAATAGAAAAACCGTGTCCCGTTTGCATGGGAACCCGGCTTAAGGAGGAGGCGCTCAGTTTTAAATTGGATGGAAAGAACATCGCCGAGCTTTGCGCCATGGATATTTCTGCGCTATGCGCTTGGTTTGATGGGATCGAAACACGGATTTCATCCAAACAGGCCGCCATCGCCCGCGATTTGGTGAGGGAAATTCGCGACCGGCTGGGATTTTTGGTTGAGGTGGGATTGGAGTACCTCTCGCTAAGCAGGAGCTCTCGTAGCTTGAGTGGCGGTGAGGGCCAGCGAATCAGATTGGCGACCCAAATCGGCTCCAAGTTGGTCAATGTGCTCTACATCTTGGACGAGCCAAGCATTGGCCTCCACCAGCGCGACAACCAAAAGTTGATTCGGGCGCTCCAACGGCTGCGCGACGAGGGCAACAGTGTATTGGTGGTGGAGCATGACGAGGAGATGATTCGCAGCGCCGATTGGGTGGTGGACATGGGGCCCGGCGCAGGGCAAAAGGGAGGAGAGGTGCTGTTTTCGGGAACGCTCAACGATTTTCTTCACTCCGATAAGTGTGCGTACCCTGTGGAAAGCCTCACATTTGACTATTTAAAGGCGATTCGCACCATTCCGACACCGGCGCTAAGGCGCAAGGGCAACGGGCGTTTTTTGCGCCTTACAGGCGCTTGTGGGAACAACTTAAAAAATATTGAGATCACTCTTCCCCTGGGTTGTCTGATTGGCGTTACAGGCGTCAGCGGGAGCGGCAAATCGAGCCTGATTAATGACACCCTGGTACCCATCATCAGCCGCCACCTCTACCGCTCCATACAACAACCGCTCCCATATTCCCAAATCGAAGGCATCGAACATATCGACAAATTGGTTGAGATAGACCAGAGCCCCATCGGCCGTACGCCCCGCAGCAATCCCGCCACCTATACCCACCTGTTTACAGATATTCGCAAACTGTACGAAGAGACCCCCGACGCCAAAATCCGCGGATTTAAGGCGGGCCGTTTTTCGTTCAACGTAAAGGGAGGACGCTGCGAAGAGTGCCGGGGCGCCGGCATCCGGATGATCGAAATGAACTTTCTTCCCAACGTACACGTTCCATGCCGCGCCTGCAACTCACAACGATACAACACAGAAACACTTTCTGTCAGATATAAAGGCAAAAACATCGCCCAAGTGCTCGAGATGTCTTTTGACCAGGCGGCCGCCTTTTTTGAACACATTCCATCCATCATCCAAAAGGTCAAAACCATCCAGAGCGTGGGACTGGGATACGTCAAATTGGGACAACCCTCCACCACCCTCAGCGGAGGAGAGTGCCAGAGGGTAAAACTCTCCGGAGAGCTCTCCAAATACGAAACCGGCAACACCCTCTACATCTTGGACGAGCCCACCACCGGCCTCCACTTTGAAGATGTGCGTATGCTCTTAGAAGTGCTTCAGCGATTGGTCAGCCACGGCAACACCGTCATCATCATTGAGCACAACTTAGACGTGATTAAAAATGTGGATTGGGTCATCGATTTGGGCCCGGAAGGGGGCGACAAAGGAGGAGAGGTGGTCTTTGCCGGCACGCCCGAAGAGCTGGCTAAGGATGAGAGAGGCTATACAGGGCGTTTTTTGAAATCATATAAACCATAATACTATGAATCCCATCCCCATCTACTGCCGCAACCTCAAAAGAGAGGTCGTATGCGCTCCCGGAACCACCTTGGCGCAATTGGCGCAACAACTTGAGCTCAATCCCAAAACGCCCTTTTTGGCTGCATTTACTGACTACAAGCTTAAAGACTTGGCGTATGAGATTTACAAGCCTTGTAACGTCGAATTTATTGACCTTTCCCATGTGGACGGGACGCGAACGTATGTGCGCTCTTTAAGCTTTTTGCTCCAAAAAGCGGTTCACGATCTCTATCCCCATAAGAAGATGATCTTGGATTACACCGTTTCTAACGGACTTTACGGAGTACTTGACGTAAATGACCCCTCACCTTGTACCCATGAGGAAATTGAGGCGATAACAAATCGAATGAGGCAGCTGGCAGAGGCCAAAATTCCCTTTATCCGTACACGTCAACCGATAAATGAGGCGATTGAAATCTTTAAATCGGTTGGTAAAGACCAAAAGGCGCTCCTGTTGGAAACCCGCCAAAGTTTTTATGCATCGGTCTATTATATAGAGAACTATCCCGACTGCTATTTTGGTCCGCTTGTACCTGACACGGGCGTTTTACAGGTGTTTGGCCTTATCCCCTTTCACAAAGGCTTTTTGCTGCAATACCCGGGCCCGGACGACCACGACAACATTCGCCCCAGAATCCGGCAACAGAAGATGTTTGAAGTTTTTAAGGAGCACTCTGATTGGTGTGGCGTTCTTGGAGCCAAGAGCATTGGGTCGGTAAACTCACTGATTCTGGAGGGTAAGGTGCCCCAGATGATTATGGTTTCGGAAGCGTTGCATGAGCGAAAATATGCGCAGATCGCCGACGAACTCTACAAGCGGCGCGACCAGCTAAAGTTAGTACTCATTGCCGGTCCATCAAGCAGCGGAAAAACAACCACCTCCAAACGTCTGGGCCTGCATGCGCGGGTAGTTGGACTCAAACCGGTAGTCATAGAGTTAGACAACTACTTTGTAGACCGTGAAAAGACGCCCAGGGACGCCAACGGCGAATATGACTTTGAGGCGTTAGAAACATTGGATTTGGCATTCTTAAACGAGCAACTTTTAGCCCTCTTCAGGGGAGAAGAGATCGAATTGCCCACCTTTAATTTTGCACAGGGGAAACGCACGTTTCTTGGAAACAAAATTCGCCTGGGTGAGAAAGAGGTATTGATTTTAGAGGGAATCCATGCCCTCAACCCTAAACTGTCCGAAGCTGTTGACGCCCGAAACAAATACAAAGTGTACGCCTCTGCCCTCACCGCCCTCTCTTTAGATGAAAACAACCGGATTTTTACCACCGACAACCGACTGTTGCGCCGTATGGTAAGGGATGCTCAATATAGAGGCGCTTCACCGGAACAAACCATACTGCGTTGGCCCAGCGTTCGCCGGGGAGAAGACAAAAACATCTTTCCATTCCAGGAACAGGCCGACATTATGTTCAACTCGGCATTACTCTATGAACTTTCTGTACTCAGGTATTTTGCAGAGCCCCACCTCCGCCGCATCGCCCCCTCTTCTCCCGCCTACCCCGAAGCGTGGCGCCTACTTAAATTCCTGCATTACATAGAATTTATGCAACCCAAAAACTTTGTCCACATCCCACCCGTATCGGTGTTGCGTGAGTTTATCGGGAACAGTGGGATTGTTTAGCGCCTGCTAAGCCAAAGGGTCGGATTCTGTTTTTCTGTCTCTTTCCAAAGCTCAAAGTGGAGGGAGTATTCTCTGTTTATCTCTGCCAGAGTGCCCAACACATCGCCGGTGGCCACATTGTCACCCACCTTTACCGCCACAGATCCCAATCTGCAGTAAAAGGTGTAGTACAAACCGTGTTGAACCAGAACGCATTGATTGTAAGCGGGTAACATAACGACCTGTTTTACCACACCCTCAAAAACGGCGCGCACTTCGTCACCACGGCTGCCCAAAATACCGATTCCGTTATTAAAAGGCATCTTGATTCCCCTTAAAACGGGATGGTTGTGTTGTCCGTAAGGCTCTGTGACCACGCCCTGATTGAGGGGCCACGGCAGGCGACCCTTGTTTTGCTCAAAGGTGGCTGCCAAGGCCCTGTCTGCTTCCGCCTCTTTTGCGCTTGCTGTGGTACGGCTCTTTTGCGCTTCCGCGATGATGCGTGCGATCTCCTTATTAATCGCATCTACCTCTCTTTGTTTTTGCCTCAACTGAGTCTCTAATGTTTGCCTCTGACGGGAGAGGTTTGTGACCATTTGCCGCGATTGACGCTCTTCTTGATTTAGGGTTGTCAACTCCGTTTGCCTGGTTTTTCTTAAACCCTCTGCGTCTGATCTCAACTTTCGTAATCTGCTGCTTTCCTCGCTTAGACGTTCGTTAGTCGACTTCATTTGAGCAGCTTGCCGGTTCAAATACTGAGAATAGTTTTTAAAATATTGCCACCGGCGATAAGCCTGCCTAAGGTTGTCACTGGCTAAAACGTGGGCGGCCCAAATCTGTCTATTCCGATGGGTATATGCTTGATAGAGCATTTGGAGGTAGGCAAACTCCAACTTGTCATACTCAATTTGCAGCGCCTTAACTTCTCCTTCATTTCTTCTGATGGAATCATTCAATAGCTTAATCTCTGCCTCAATATTTGCAAGCAAATCCTTTCTTGAGGAGACTTTTTGCTGAAGCAATTCAAGGTTTTTGAGTTCGGATTGTTGCCTGTCTTTATTAGAAGACAGTTGATTATCAATTATTTCAATCTGTTTCTCAATCTCCTGCCTTTGGCGTGTCTGTTGATTAACGTCCTGTGCAAACGTACCCATGTTGCATAAACACAGCACTGTCAAAAATAATAACCGAATCGTCATGCTCATTTTTTCATTTGGATTTTTCGTTCTTCTATTTTCTTTTCCAGCTCCGGATTTTTCTCTTTGAATTTTGCCTGTTCCCAATACATAAAGGCCATATCATACTCTTTAAGTGCGAACAACACCTCTGCGTAGTGATCCAATACCTCTGCGCTCAAATCTTTTCCGTACATCAGCACCTGTCTAAAGATCGCCTTGGCCTCCTGATACCGCCCCATTTTATAAAGGACCCATCCAAAAGTATCTAAATAGGTGGCATTTTGGGGTTCTGCATCAATAGTTTTTTTGCTCATTTCGTAGGCTTTTTGCAACTTTTTTCCTTCAAGAGAAAGAAAATAGGCATAATTGTTAAGCGCGCCGGATTGATTGGGGTCTAACTGAAGGCTTTTCTCATACGCTTTAAACGATTTATCTACCTTACCTGCAGCATGATAAAGATCGCCAAGAGCTGCATAGGTTTGTGTCAAAAGATGCTTGTCCTTTTTGGCCAATGGCAAAATGGACTCAAATATCGAAATAGCCTCCGGTATCTGACCTTTCTGCCATACAGCAATCCCTGCCAACGTCAAAAAGTGGGGTTGTTTAGGAAAATGGAGCAACGCTTGGTTGGCAACATCATACATATCATCCCAGCGCTGGAGAAAATAGTTGATCGAAACATACTGATGCCACGCCGTTTGATTGGCCGGATCATCTTCTACATGCTCTTTTAAAACCGCGACCGCCCGCTCTTCCCTGCTTGCTTGCACCAAAAAGCCTGCGTATCTGTAAACAACTGCAGAGTCTGCTTTATGACATCTGTAAAGTTTAGTGAAAAGGGTGTCGACCTGACGCAAAAAATTGGCTGCAAAGGCGCGGTTCATCAACAGTTGTTCCATATACTCTACCTTCATGGAAGAATCCACAAAATCGTCATCCATAAAGAGATTCATTTTTTCAAAGAAAAGGTCATACTGCTGTGAGAGTCGATACACTTCTGCTTGTCCAAAGATGGCCGGAATAAAGCCGGGGTCTTCTGCCAAAGCACCATCGTAACAAACCAACGCCAGCGAATCACTTCCGGATTCAGCATAGAGATCACCCAGTAAGGTCAATACCCTTGGAGAAGGGTACGATTGGGCCAACTCTTCGATTAACGGTTGCGCCTCTTCCCTCTTTCCCTGCATCATAAGGATATTGAACCGATAAAAACCCGTAGCCTCCGAAACGCCTCCAAACTTTTCAATGTCATCTAATAGGAGAAGCGCCTTATCGATCTCTCTTAGATTCAGATACAAGTTGGCTAAGTCGTAATAGAGGTCGACTTTTTTGGGATAACGGGCCAGCAAATCCTCATACACCTCAACAGCCTTCTCTTTTTGCTGATTCATCGAATAGAGCTGCGCTATTTGCATCTGATACCAGTAGTTGGAGGTGTCTGCCTGTGCGGCAGCGTACATGTAATGTAACGCTTCACCGCCCTTACCATAGCCCATTTTAATGTTTGCCATATGGTAGAGCGCTGCGTCGTGTGCCGGATTCATAGAAAGGAGTCGCTTAAAAGCATTTTCTGCACTAGAGTAGTTCCCCATGTGGTAGTTGCGCAACCCCTCCATGTAGTAAAACTCCTCCATTCCCCCATTTGCACTCTGTTTGCCTGCTATTCCGCATGAAACCAACAATAAAGAAGCGATGGATAAAAAGATTAATTTGGATAATCGAATCATGGCACGATGTAAAATATCGTACAAAGATAATGAAACTCCCGTGGAAATGGCTACATTTGCCCCGTAATATCAATGAATAGAAATTTTTTTTTTGAGTGATGCAACATTTTGGGTCTTTTTTGCATCTACACATAGACAATAGTAATGAGCATTGAGAAGGCAAAGGTTGTAAGTTTGGAAGAGTTGGCGCAAAGGTGTCTGCAAAATGACCCCATTGCTCAGCGTCTACTCTACGAAAACCTTGCAGGTAAGATGTTGGCGGTTTGTAACAGGTATGTGGGAAAGAGAGAGGTGGCAAAGGATATTATGCACGATGGGTTCATTATTTTGTTTGAAAAGTTGGGCAGTTATTCGGGGGTAGGTTCTTTTGAAGGATGGGCGCGAAAAATTTTCGTTAATGTGGCTTTAATGCATTTACGCAAATTCGATATCTTGCGATTTAGTGAGCCGGTGGATGGCTCACAGCCGCTATCGTCTTTGCCGAGTTTTGAGTTTGATCAATTCTCAACGCAGGACTTGTTTTTGTGTATTGCATCAATGCCTTCCGGTTTTAGGGCAGTGTTTAACCTGTTTGCCATAGAAGGTTATCCACATCATGAAATAGCTCAAATGCTGCATATTAGCGAAAACACTTCCCGTTCTCAATATGTACGTGCACGCAGGTGGCTGCAACAAAGATTAAAAAATGGAGATAAAAAAATATGATAAAAAATAGAACAGTTTATATAGCCATGATAGCGGGACTTCTGTTTGGCATAGCCGGTTGTCTAGAAAAAGAGTATTATCCCGATCTCGAGCTGACCTCTCACGGACAGGCGTTTGACTTCCCCTTTGGCCTTTATAAATTGCACCTGACGCTTGTTGATGCCGGGTCACAGGATCCTCTCCCCGGCCTGCTTGTACAGCTTTCAAAAAACACTTTTTCTCAAAGAGGAGCTACTGAGCCGGTTGAACAGGTGACCGACTCTTTGGGACTTGTACACATCGCCATTACTGCCTCGCCTCCTGTACCTCAGGAATTTGTGCTCTCTTTTTCTGACACAACCCAACGCAGGCTGTTTGTACAGGAGTCGATAGTGATATTTTTTAGAGATCCCGTTTTTAAATATGTACCCAGAGACGCTGCCGTATGGGGTAAGTTGTATCAGGGAACCGCAGAAATGACCCTTACGCACGAGTTAACACAAACATTTTATGAGTGACAACCATTTTGAAGATTATCTAAAGGAGCGACTTTATAACCACGTCGAACCGGTCGAGCCGGGCGGATGGGAGATCATTTTGGCCAAGCAAGCGGCCAAAAAGCGGCAACGTGCAGTGGCCCGGCGGTTCTATTTTGGTACAACACTTTCTGCCGTGGCTGCCGGATTGTTATGGTTATTACTTATTCCTGTCTTCTTTAACCGTCCCGACCCGATGGAAAACACATCGATCTCCCTTTTGGATCACACAACTCAACCCATCTTCTTGTCCGACTCTTTGAATACTCCTGATATAGAAAATCAAATTGCCCAGGCGACCATACCATCCCGCATAGATCAAAAAGTACACCTCGCACAGGTTTCAATCAAAACTCCGGCGATTGATACCCCGGAAGAAGAAGAAGCCTTGTCAACACCCGAAAGCGTCCCTGTACCTGATACACCCAAAGAAACAACCTCCACAGATTCAGACCCCGTTCGTCCAATCAATACCTACAACATTGACGATAAATTTGCAGAAAGGTACCCCTCAAAAAGACGACGTAGTGTATCCGATAAATGGTCGATTGCATTGGCCTCTTCCTATTCCAATGCAGCGGGAGAAGCTCCTTTTGCTCCTGTGAGGCTATTTAACTCCGGCACCACCAAAATATCTAGCATGATTGGGAATGCTTCAGGATATGAAAATCATGAAGATGCAACACTCTCTTTTTTGCCTCCGGTTTCTGTCGGCGTCAATTTTCAAAAGGAGCTAAATACATGGATGTCCATAGGGGTAGGGGTCAACTACACCCTTCTGCAGAGCAAAAGCTCTTATAGCTACTTTGGCGGGCCGTATACGATTCGTCAATCTTTGCACTATGTGGGATTTCCTGTTTCGGCGCTCTTTAACTTTGTGCATCAACCCAAAACACGTGTGTATACTTCTGTTGGCGGAATGGTAGAAAAAGCTGTCACCGCTCATTCTACATCATCATCCAAGTACACAAGCAGTTCTGAGAGTTCTTACGTACAGGGTCTTCAATGGTCTGTGCATGCAGGATTGGGCGTAGAAGTTGCTCTATCCAAATTATTTGGGATCTACTTAGAACCGGGAATGGGCTACTTCTTTGACTGTAATCAACCGCGCAGTATCCGTACCATACAACCCGCGCTGTTCAAGGCAGAGGTGGGGTTGAGGGTGAGAATCTAAGAGATCGTATGCATCTCTTTTACCTTCCTGGCTAATTTTGAGGCAAACACAAAATCGTTTAGCGTTGCGCAATCGGCATAGATCACCTCGTCTTTGGTGCCCTCCCAGGCGATTTCCCCTTTATAGATAAAAATCAGTTTGTCTCCGATGGCCATTACGGAGTTCATATCGTGTGTGTTGATAATCGTTGTCATTTGATACTCTTGTGTGATCTCATAGATGAGTTCGTCGATAATGATGGCCGTTTGAGGGTCTAAGCCCGAATTGGGCTCGTCGCAAAAGAGATACTTGGGATTGAGGGCAATGGCACGGGCAATGCCAACGCGTTTTTGCATCCCGCCGCTTAGCTCTGACGGGTAAAGGCGTTGGACGTTGGACAGGTTCACTCTCTTAAGACAAAAATCGACCCGCTCTCTCTTTTGTTCGATGCTCCAGTCGGTAAGAAAATCCATAGGAAAACGTATGTTCTCTTCTACGGTGGCAAAGTCAAAGAGGGCGGAGCCCTGGAATAAAATTCCCATTTGCTGTCTCAAGAGGCGCTGTTCGGTAGGATTTAATGAGCTAAACAGAGTGGTGTCGTAATAGATATCGCCACTATCGGCTTTGTGTAGCCCAAAAATAGTCTTGAGCAACACTGTTTTGCCCGAACCGCTGGCTCCGATAATCAGATTGGCCTTACCTTTCTCAAAAACGGTAGAGATGTCTTTGAGTACAGACTGTTCGCCAAACGATTTCCAGATATGGGTTAATTTAATCATCCTTATTAAAGCATGATGTTTGTTATCAACAAGTTCGAAATCAGGATCAAGAAACTGCACACCACAATGGCTCGTGTGCTTGACCTGCCCACGCCCAAAGAGCCGTTAGAGGCAAAATATCCGTAGAACGAAGAGACCGAAGTAATAATCAAGCTAAAAATCGCCATTTTAACCATACTGTACACAATAAAGTAGGGTGTGTAGGCATATTGAAGTCCGTCTACATATTGCTCCACCGTAATCATTCCCGAAGCCACCACCATCATCCATCCGCCGATTAGACCGCAGATAAAGCTAATAAGCATCATTAAAGGATTAAAGATCGTGGCTGCGGTGATTTTGGGCAGAACAAGAAAGCCTGCCGAATTGATTCCCATCATCTCCATGGCGTCGATTTGTTCCGTAATGCGCATACTTCCCAACTCTGAAGCAATGTTTGAACCCACTTTTCCCGCAATGATCAGCGCTATTAAGGTAGAAGAGAACTCCAACACCAGGCTCTCGCGAACCATATACCCCACATACATCTTGGGGATAAAGGGATTCTCAAGATTAGAAGCAGTTTGTACCACCAAAACGGCGCCGACCGCTAAAGAAATGATCATAATCAGCGGGATTGTTTGAATACACAATTTATCTAATTCAATAAAAAAGTAGCGCCAAAATATGCGCCATTTCTCCGGCTTTACAAACACCCTCTTCATTAAGAGGCTATAAGATCCAATCAGTTTTATGCCGTTTTGAATGTTCATACTGTTAACGATTCGTGCCACAAAGGTAACATTTATGAGGTGATTTCACGCATTTATATATCTTTGTCGTGCTAAAAAAAACGCTTGAACCTGCTTTACCATTTGGGGCTCTGGTTGTATCGCCTGATTGCACGCCTGATGTCCCCGTTTTATACCAAGGCGGCCCTCTTTACAGAAGGGCACAATGGACTTATCTCCAAAATAAAACAACAGATTTCCCACGACAATCCGATTGTTTGGTTTCATTGCGCCTCTCTGGGAGAGTTTGAGCAGGGTCGTCCCATTATAGAGGGGTATAAGGTCAGAGAACCTGATCACAAGATTTTGCTCACATTCTTCTCTCCATCGGGATATGAGGTAAGAAAGGGAAGCCCTTTAGCCGATTGGGTTTTTTACATGCCATTGGATACCAGACGTAATGCCAGAAGGTTTTTAGATATTGTACAACCTTCAAAAGCGATATTCGTTAAGTATGAGTTTTGGTATAACTTTTTGATAACTTTAAAGAAGCGGAGGATTCCCACCTACGTTGTTTCGGCTACATTTCGTCCCTCGCAACCCTTCTTCAGGTGGTACGGTGCATTTTTTCGCAGAATGCTCCGCAACATTACCCTTTTGTTTGTCCAAAATCAGAGTTCCAAAGAGTTGTTGCTTCAAATCGGTTTTATGAACACTGTAGTAGCGGGAGATACTCGCTTTGACCGTGTATGGGCACAATCGCAGCTACCATGTCATTTGCCTGTTGTTGAGGCATTCTGTGATCAGACAAAAAAACAAGAGATTTGCGTTGTTGGCAGCTCCTGGCCTCAAGACGAAGCGTTGTTGTTGCAAGCCCTCAGGGAGCGCCCTGCTTTGAGCCTGATTATAGCTCCCCACGAAATAGATTCATCTCACATTGATCAAATCATGGAGCGGTTTGCCTCTTTTCATCCTACCCGATACAGCCACACCCCAATTGCCGGAGGGCTCTCGTCGGATTCAAGGGTTCTGGTTATAGATACAATAGGTCTCCTCTCATCACTTTATAGGTATGGATCAATAGCTTATGTTGGTGGCGGCTTTGGAGACGGAATCCACAACATTCTGGAGGCAGCGGTATATGGAATTCCGGTTCTTTTTGGTCCCCGCTACCAAAAATTCAATGAAGCAACAGATTTAGTCTCTTTGGGAGGGGCGCGATCGATACAAACAGACAGAGAACTTATTGCTCAAATGAGAGAGTGGATCGACACGCCCCAAAATTGCATAGAAGCAGGGCAAATCTGCGGGCATTATGTAAAAGAGCATGTGGGAGCAACAGGGACAGTTTTGGAACATATCTCACTTAACTTGTAAAAACGATGGGAGTGGCGACTATACATTTACGATATCTTGCAAAAACACATCCAATTTTAACACACGTTCAAGAGGTGCTCTGTAAACTGCGTAAAACGAGGTTGTCCCTGAGCGGTAGCGGCTCCACAGTCCGCTGCAACGTAGAGCAAGGGCGCGCCTGAGGCAGCGGCGTGCAGGCGGGAAGTGAGGCCATAGTGTCCCATCCCAAAGGCGACGATTTTGCCGGTGAGGCACTCTTCTCTATAGAGAGACAATAGCTTGGCTTCATCGTAAGTGTCGCGGCAGTGTGCCACAATCTTGACTAAGCCGGCGCCGCCAAGAAGTGCTTTTTTTGCCATTGTGCACAAGTCTGCACGGTCAGGTGTAGCGTCGTGATGATGAAATGAGGTGATGATTTTAACGCCGTACTTTTGTGCAGCGGTGTGGAGCGGCTCTCTAAAATGTTGAGGCGTATCGTGTTCTAAATCAATGTAGGCAGGCGCAAAGGGGAGCAGGGCAAGAAAGAGGTTGTATCTGACTTCTTGTGAAATCTTTCCAACACGGCACGTCAATATGATTTTGTGGCTGTTTTCAATAAGGAGGGGAGTGAGCGCTTCAACCACTTCAGTTTCTGTTGCTTCATCCCTAAACATCAAGTCAATGCGTAACTCTAATAAATCAGCCTTGTTCAGAGAATCAAGCCATTGCTCTTTCCAATCTTGCGATAGACAAATGCACAGTTTCATGTGGATATTTCGATTATTTCATCTACCGGAATTTCAAATTGACACGGCACACCCGGCTCTTTGAGCAATATAAATCGAATCGTTTTGTCTTCTCGTTTTTTATCAAAAAGGATTGTCTTGGAGAGCTCGGACAGGGTACACGGCAATTGTGTGGGCAAAGAAAGTTGCTGATAAAGTGTTATGATACGTGGTAAAAGCGATCTGTCCAACTGTACATATTTTTCAGAAAGCGCTATGGCATACAACATACCCACAGCAACAGCCTCTCCGTGGCTATAACAACAAGAGACCGCCTCTATGGCGTGCCCGACCGTGTGTCCAAAATTCAAAATCCGACGCAGTCCGTGTTCATGTTCATCCTTGCCTACAACATGACACTTGAACCGGTGTGATGCTGCCAAAATGTGCTCAATTGGCTCGGATTCTAAAGCCAAAAGGGCTTCAGTATGCTCTTCTATGTACTCCAAAAGTGCAGGGTCGCCAATTAGGGCGTGTTTAATCACTTCTCCCAAGCCGCAACGAACCTCTTTTAGAGGGAGTGTCCGCAACAGCTCGGAATCGCATAGTATCCACTGTGGCTGTGTAATGCAGCCAATCATATTTTTTATTCCTTCAAAATTGACGCCATTTTTTCCGCCAATGGCGGCATCGGCCTGCGCCAGTAGAGTAGTGGGTACCAAGGCAAAAGGAACGCCACGCATATAAACAGAAGCCACAAACCCTGTGATGTCGCAAACGATTCCTCCACCCATTCCCACCAGCCACACCGCTTTGTCAGCCTTGTGTTTCACCAGCTCGTCAAAGATTTTTTTAACCGTCTCAAGGCTTTTATTTTTCTCGTGTGCATCAATCAAAATTTTGGGAAAAGGAGGCAGTTGATCTTTGTAAAGTTCGTCCACATTTTTGTCCACCAACAGAATGGCGCGTTTCTCCTTTAAAAGATCAGAAACCGTATTGAGGGAGCCAATATAGATACCGTTCTCCAACCCCTTTCGCTCATCCGGATGCATGATCTCATGCTGACACAAAACAGCTTCGTGATGAATCAGGGCAAAAAGCTGTTCCAAAAAAAGGGGAGAGACACCGTAGATATCTCCCTGCTGTTGAATACGTGTAACAATCTCGTTCCAACGTTTTTGCTGAAAAATGGTCATGCTGCCTTCCCGTTTAATCGATCCAATTTCTTTCACAATCTGCATTCGTTGCGCCAAGAGAGCCACCATTTGATCGTCGCATAAATCTATCTGCATCCTCAACTCTTCTAATTGAGCGCTTAAACGGCGATTGGGAGCTTCGGGAGAACGCGATTTAAGATGTTGTATCAAATGTTCAAACTCCGTAAGTGTTAACTGCTGACGTGCATCGCTCAGGGCTTCAGAGGGATTGGGATGTACTTCAATCATAAGTCCGTCAAAATGGAGGTCGATGGCTTGCTGGGCAATTGACGGTACCAGCCGGCTGCTTCCCGATATGTGGCTGGGGTCGCAAAGCATGGAAATATGTGGCATACATCGCTTTAGCTCCATGGGAACCATCCAAATGGGCGAATTTCTATATCCATCCGATTTATACACACTAAATCCGCGATGAATGGCCACAGGGTCGGTGATCCCGGTTTTATGAAATCGTTCTAATGCACCCAACCAGAGTGCAATATCGGGATTGACAGGATTCTTTACAAATACCTTGATACCGGTTCCGGCTAAAGCAGAAGCGATCTCTTGCACAGCAAAAGGATTTACCGTTGTTCGTGCACCGATCCACACCCCTTTGAGCCCTGCTTTCAGAACCTCTTCCACATGTGCCGGAGAAGCCACTTCGGTTGCCGCTGGCAGTTGAAACTCAGCTTGGATATGAGATAGCCAGCCGAGCGCCTCAACGCCTAAGCCTTCAAAATCTCCCGGATGTGTGCGTGGTTTCCAGACGCCGGCGCGAAAAAAATCAACGCCTATTCGCTTCAATACCTGCGCAGTATGGCGCAATTGTTCCAAAGACTCTGCGCTGCAAGGGCCTGCTATGACAAAAGGTCGATTCACATTAGGGCTCTTGAATCACTTTACGTACCTCCCGTTTCCCCTCTTTCCAGCGCGGAATATTAATTTTGGGACCCACAACCTCCACCACCTTAGCGGCCAAAATGGAGCCGATATTGCCACATTTTTGCAGCGGAAGCCCAAGCGAATGGCCATACAAAAATCCTGCGGCATAGAGGTCGCCTGCACCTGTGGCATCTACTGCCTCTGCGGGCCAGGCCTCAATCTTGCAAAACTCATTTCCGCTTTTGACCATAGAGCCCTCTTTGCCGATCTTAACCACAGCAACTTTGCACACTTTGGCAAGAATATCGACCGCATTACGTGGCTCAGCACCTGTAAAAGCCAACGCCTCGTGCTCATTGGCAAAGACAATATCTACATAATTTTCCACAATGTCGTGCAGGAAAGCTTCGTTTGATTCCACCACATTATAACTCGCCAAGTCGATCGAAATCACCATTCCGGCCGCACGGGCAAGTTTTACCGCTTTGCGTACCAAGTCTTGATTTTGAACCAAGTATCCTTCAAGGTGAAAATAATCGTAACCCGAAAAATAGAGCGGCTTCAAATCATCGGGACACAACTCAAGCGCGGCCCCAAGATAGGTAGCAAATGTGCGCTCGGCTTCAGGAGCCGTAATAAAAACCATTGCCCGTCCTGATGCCGCCTCTCCCTGAAAAAGCATGGAACTGATCCCATTACGCACCTGATCGGAGTGAAAAAGCGCGCCAATCTCATCGTCACCCACCTTGCCTATAAACCCCGATGGCATACCCAGCACAGCCGTTCCCGTAATGGTGTTGGCGCACGACCCACCCGCTACATACTGTATGCCCAAAGGTTTCAGGGTTTGCCAGATTTTATCTCCGGTTGCCATATCTACGTGTTGCATACTTCCTTTACGAAGGTGAAAGTAGTTGAGCAGAGAATCGTCGGGCAGTACCGCCAGAATATCGGTTAATGCATTTCCAATGCCAAGAATAGATTTCATTTGATATGGTTCCATATTGATGATCGTTGATGGTTCAGGCAACAAATGTACGCATTTTAGGTTGATTGGTCAAAAGTGTTTACAGCGACGGACCAGTCAGGTATATGGCAAACTTTCCCTTGATCAAAGTTCATATCATTACTAGTAAACCACTTATATTGTTCTTTGTTAAAAACAAACAGATGGTCAAACGCCCCATAGTACAAACGCAGGAAGCGGCGGACACGGCTTTGGTTGCGGCTGTCAAAATTCAAAACGTTGCGGCAGTACGCCATCCAATCATGATGAACAAAGAAACTTGCCGGGACCGAATAGGCGTATTTGAGATAGAGTCCCAAAGCACCCATAACGCCCTCTGTAGAGCAAATTACGCGGTCATACTCCCGTTCGTGGAAAAGGTGGTGAAGTTCCAAAAAATTGGGTATACGTAAGGGCAAGTCCGGGTAAAGCGCTATCTGAAATTCGCATAAGGGCTTCATAACAATCAGATGGTCGTCGTTTTTGAGCGTATTGCTGCACACAAGGAGATCAATAGGCAGATTGCGATGTTTGATTTCGCGGTGTATTGCCTGCAATGCTGACGATACGTCGTTATTCTCCTCAAAGGTATCGGTCAACCAGAGGGCGCGTTGGGGGTGGCGATATTTACCGAGATGTGACGAAAAGTCCTTTAGGAAAGGGCGATTGTTGAACATCACCCTTGCGCTTGTAAAGTGCGCCGACAGCAACAGCAACGAGCCAAGAAAAGGAAAAGGAAGACCGTCAAGGAATCCATTAACGTCTATACCGTTTGCGGTTTTACTTCGTTTTTTGGTGTAGGCGCGTATGTTGCTGGGAAGCTCAAGTTGTGAGATGATCTCTTCTACATCCGAGAGCTCTAGTTGCTTGATCCACTTTGATTTTGACAATTTTTGAGCCAGCCGCAAAGAGAGCAGTTCATTGAGATGCCTGTTGATCGAATAGATCGAATTGTAGTAATCTTTGGCTTTTGCGATTTTAACGACATCATCAAACACGGGTTTGTATGCTGATGTCACAATCAGTTTTTTCAGAAACGAAGGCGATTGTCCCAGCAGGGCGTTATGGAAAACGTGGATAAACGACATGGTGACCCTGTGTCGCTGCGCCTCTGCAAAAGCATTGGTTACAAGCATCGCAAGCAGCTTGCTTGATGTGTCGCCCTTGTGCAGCATAATACGCATCAGCCCGGGGTCTTTGTGGTTGATGGCGATCTGGCAAACGTAGTCTAAAAACGAGATCGTGAGTTTTTCTGTGTTTTGGTGCGAGCCAAACGGTATCATGTCGCCGCGCCTTAGCGCTTCTAATGCCAATTGTGATTTACTTGTGGTCAGCAGTCGTTTTTGCAGGTCGGGAACATAGAGATAACTTCCGGTCAATCCGGCAAAAAATCCCATGTGACTGTCAGAGCCGCCAGAGAGCGACTTTTTGTACGGATTAAGGCAATAGCGTTTAGGATCAATTTTATACTTCTCAGACAACGCTGTGATTTTGGCTGGCGTAACACTATCAATCCACTCCTTTACCAACATGTTTTGCCATGTGTCGCGTTGTCCGTTGATCATTTCAAAACGTTCAAAAATCAGCAACATCTTGTCAAAAAATTCCATTGGAGGCATTTTGCTTCCGGCGTAATGGTAGAGCGGATGGGCCCAAATGGTGGGGATTTGGTTGGCGCAGGCGTATTCCTGAAAATTGTAGATGTCTTTACGAAGTTCGTTCAACAGTTTTTCCTGTTGAGGAGTAAATCCATAAGTCAACACATGAATACCCATATTAAAGTCTGGTACCCAGCAGCTAAACTCGGCAGCGGTAAGCACATCAGTACTGGCTTCCTGCAAGGCGTAGCATGAACGTGCATTGTTGTGGTTGGTGATGGTCAATACTTCGCAACCATTTTTATGAAGCTCTTCCACTACTTTATATGTGGGTATCCACGTTTCGGGAACATTTAGAATGCGACCAAGCAATTCGTCAGGCTCGTCGCTGTTGCAGTCATGGCAATGCAAGTCTATTTTTAAAAGGTTTTCACGGGGATATTTTTCAAATTGTTCTACAAGATAATGGTCAAGAGCATATTTCAGTTCCGATTGAAGGGTGTTCATCTGGTATTTTTTTTAATTTTTACAAAAATAGAGATCTTTTCCCAATCGTGTATTAAATCGTGTATATTTGCCCTCGATTATGAAAAAAGTCGTTTCATACATACTATTTTTGTGTTTGGCTGCTATTTTGCTATGGTTCTCTTTTAAAGAGGTTAAATGGAGCGATTTTATTGACGGATTACAAACGTCTAATTACTATTGGATTGGCGCCTCTATGGTATTTGGAGCGCTCTCTTTTTGGATACGCGCCATGAGGTGGAGGCTTCTGATAAATGGGGCCGGATACCAGACCGGCAGAAAAGGTGTTTTTGATGCCGTGAACATTGCCTACCTTACAAATTTTGCCATTCCACGCGCCGGAGAAGTGGCTCGTTGCGGTGTTGTAGCCAAAACAGATGGCGTCCCTTTTGACACATCTTTGGGGACTGTATTGCTGGAAAGAGCGATTGATGTTTTATCTCTTTTGATCATTACCGCTTTTGTGATTGTTTTGCAATGGGACGTATTTGGTCTCTTTATAGTACAACAGCTTTGGAATCCTTTTTCGGAGACGCTTGGCGGTAATACCGTCTATATCATTGGTATACTTTTAATATTGACAGGGATCTTTGTCCTGATGATTGTCTATTGGAAACGTCTTGAAAAGTGGTTTGTTTTTAGGAAAATCGGCCATTTCATTACCGGAATATACAGTGGTCTCAAAAGCGGTTTGATGATGCGCCAAAAAGTTCCTTTTGTTGGCTACACATTGATCTTGTGGTTTCTTTATTGGGCCATGTGCCGCTGCACCATGCTCGCTTTTCCTGCGGTGGCTCAACTAAACTCATTAGATGCCATCTTTTTAATGGCAGTGGGAAGTATGGGGTGGGTGGTGCCTGTGCAAGGTGGAATCGGAGCGTATCACTTTATTGTATCACTGGCGCTGGCATCCGTATATGGGATTAGCCAGACGCAAGGCGTTGTATTTGCAACCATTTCACACGAATCCCAAGCCCTGACAATGATCGCTTTTGGGCTCTTTTCAGTGATTAGGATCGGAATGGCTAAAAAGACTTTCCGGAAGCAAGCTCTACCAAATAGGTAAAGATGTGAAAGAAGTCGTCCAATCCGCGTGAAGTAGCACTTTCCGGATGAAACTGTACAGAAAAAACACGGGGATTTCCGATCATCTCCATTGTCTCGACTACGCCATCTTTGGAACGACCTGTCACAACAAAACCGGGAGCTACATCTTTTACTGCCTGATGATGAAAGGAATTGGTAACAATGGTAGTTGTTCCCAAAATTTTTGCAAAGAGTGATCCTTTGTCTAACTCAACAGTGTGCGTGCCGTACCATGATGGCGCTTGTTGTCTATGTTTGACCAGATTAGGAGATCTTAGCTGTGAAGGTATGTCTTGATAGAGCGTTCCTCCACAAGCAACATTCATCAACTGATGACCGCGACAGATGCCCAATAGAGGGATTCCTCTCTCAAGCGCTAAATTAATCAGAGCAATATCAAAGGCATCCCTTTCAGGATCAATTTCGCCTTGAGCGGGAATGGGCTCTTCGTTGTAATATTTGAGCGGATCGATATCTTCTCCGCCTGTCATGATGAGTGCGTCAATAGAGGCAACCATCTTTTTTAACACTTCTGGATTGTTGTTAATTGGCAAGATGATGGGGACACCGCCGGCTCGTAAGACAGATAAAATGTAGGTGGAGTTCACTTGAGTGGAGCCGCCTGATGTGTGCGTACCAGAAATTCCGATTAACGGAAGTTTTGTAGACTGGGCAAGTAAAATGCCTGTAAAACAGGACATAAGAAGAAGTAGAGAGAAGCGTTTCATAAAAAAAGCATTAAGTGAAGATACAAATATAGTCGTTTCTGTTCTTTTTAGGAAAATTTTTTTTAAAAAAAATAGAAAAATAAAATAGAAATTGTATAAGTTGGAAGAATTTCTAAACAAAAAAATAGCAAAACTGTTATATAAAGGGGGTGTATAGGGACCATGTCTGACGCTTAAAAGTTATATTTGCTTATTTACAAAAATATAACAATTATCTGTATTTCCCGTTCTCTTCTTCAAGAATCTTTACGTAGCTATCGTAGCGTTCAGGAGAGATGATACCTTTATTTAATCCATCCATTACCGCGCAATCGGGTTCATGAGTGTGTGTACATGGATTAAAACGACAATTGATAGCTGCTTTAAAAAGCTCAGGGAAAAAGTGATACACCTCTTCTTTTCCCACTTCTACCAGACCAAATCCCTTGATGCCAGGAGAGTCGATGACAAAGCCATCTGCGACCGGAAACATTTCGTAAAAAGTAGTGGTGTGTTTTCCCTTTAAATGATAATCTGAGAGCACGCCTGTCCGTAATGTCAAATCACAGCCTAAAGCATTGATTAAAGAAGATTTCCCTACTCCGGAAATGCCGGAGAAGAGGGATACCCTCCCCCCTCTGACTGGAGCGTTTGATTGGTTGCAAATCGCTTTTCTTAGTCGGTCAACTCCTTCTCCGGTAAGGGCCGACGTCTCCCAAACCGGATAACCAGCGCCTTCATAGACCTCCTTAAAACGAGCGATCACTTTCGGGGCCAATTTCCGTTGAATATCAATTTTATTTAAAACAATGACTACCGGAATCTTATACGCCTCGCAGGTCATCAGGAAGCGGTCAACAAACTCCCAGCGTGTTTCGGGCAAAACCATGGTTACAATCAAAAAAGCTCCGTCCAGGTTAGCGGCAATAATATGCTCCTGACGAGAAAGATTGGATGACTTTCTGATAATATAATTCTTTCTTTGATGTACAACTGTAATCACTCCGTCTGTAACTTCCACTTTGTCGCCCACGGCAATGGGGTTGGTGGTGGCGCTTCCTTTGAGCCGGATTTTTCCCCTAACCACACAAGGAACAGGTTCCCACAAGGGCAGGGGTGAAACCAAATAATGGCTGCCGGTATGTTTGACAACGGTATGTGACATAACGCCGCGAAGATACTTATTTCTTTAAAGCAGTGCGCAAAGAAATTTTCGCTATATTTGTACATTGATTGGTTTATCAGCATGTTTTCGATAAAGGAGATTGTTAACCGGATAGAGAAAGAGTTGGCAGCGTTGCCATTTGATAATGAGCCACAGGCTTTGTACCAACCGGTTGCCTATATGATGGCAGTAGGTGGTAAAAGGCTTAGGCCAGCGCTTTGCCTCCTTTCGTATCAGTTGTTTGCCCAAGAGATTGACGATCGGGTGTTGATGCCGGCTTTAGGATTAGAGCTATTTCACGCTTTTACGCTGGCGCACGACGACATCATGGACGGTGCCGACATCAGGCGTGGACAGCCCACA
>Ga0123356_10001069_pt1 | contig 30302 bp, 24 predicted proteins | sample TergutEmb28metaG_2_FD_92546 | JGI IMG/M metagenome (GOLD analysis project Ga0123356, IMG submission 92546) | Embiratermes neotenicus P3 segment gut microbial communities from Petit-Saut dam, French Guiana - Emb289 P3 | ecosystem: Host-associated > Arthropoda: Insects > Digestive system > Gut ...
AAACCTGTACATTTTTCTCCACTTTATACCTTGTTAATTTACGATGATTACTTGACCGGATTGGATAGAGCGTGATACTTTCACATTTATATTCTCGTGTATGTATACTGCGTATGCTTGCCTTTGAGCGTGTTATGAGTTCTACAGTATTTGCTTTACAAACTGCCCCCGCTAACAAGTGCTTCCTCAAAAACACCGTATTCAAAAGCTATTTGTATGATATTTTAGAAATAATGGCGGAATAAAATGCACAAAACAAAACTTATCGCAAAAATTACGCTGGCGTTCTCTCTTTTCTGCACCCTCTCTTTTGCCCAAGCGCCAAAGGTAGCCGTTTACGTATCTGAACAAAGCGGCTATTCAAATGATATAAAAAACGCATTAAATGCAGCGACTGTGAATGTTCTTGTAAGAAGCGGCAGGTATGAGGTGGTAGAGCGTTCAGGCGTGGTGGACGCAGAGCTGCGCAGACAGTACAGCGGAGCCGTTGACGATGACCAAATGATTGCGCTTGGCAGACAGGCAGGCGCAAAATATGTATGCGTATCAGATATAACGGAGCTTGGCAGGTATCATGTTCCGGCTCAACGCGACTCACAGGGCAAAGTGATTCGCGAGGGGTACAACGTGCATCCTCATCAGGTGTCCGCCCGCATAATAGACGTTGAGACCGCGCAGCTTGTCGGACTTGGCGTGATTGATCAGGATATCCAAAGCGGCGCGGCGATGTCGGCAGCCATAGCCGGCGCCGTTGTAAAAATGCTGGAAACCATGTCGGATAACGTGAATCCGGCTCTGACTAAGAGAGCTATCTATGTTCAGGGCGGCGGCAGAAGAAACCATAACGCGAACATACTGTACACGTATATGCTTGAAGCGCTTTTCACAAGAAGCAGATACAATGGCGACTTTGTGGTGGTAGAGCGTTCTGAAGCTTTTACAAGGCAAATTGACAGAGAGCAGATAAAACAGCGCAGCGGCGCTATTGCGGATAACGAAATTTCGCGTTTGGGCAAACAATACGGCATTACGGAAATTTGCATAGCGAGCATCGAACCAGTCATGGGCACTTACAACATCAACGCCCGCTTAGTGAACGTAGAAAGAGCAAGCGTTGTGAACGCATCAATATTGAGGCACATGAAAGATGATAACTCGAAATCCGGCAACTTGATAAATTTGAGAAATATCGCTGTACAAACGGTGGAAGACATGATACCAAGACAGCTGACAAAAGCAGAAATTGAAGATGAAAAGCGAAAACAGGCGGAAAGAGAAAAGGTGGCGCGGACAGCATGGATGTTAGGCGGAACCATACTTACCGGCGGCGGCATATCTTTAGACATGGACGATATAGACCCGAATTACTTTAAATCCATAGGCTATCAATGGAACCTCTTAAACCTTGAATTCTACAGACAGCATCTTAAATTTGTTCGCTTTGGGATGAGTTTAAATTTGGGCGGCGTTACTAAAAACAAGGATGTGATAAAGTCCGAATATCCCGATATTGTATACGACAGTACAGAATCTTTTGTGTGGGGTTTAAACGGCTTTTTAAGATTGTATCCGATTGACTACCTGTTTCTGTCGGGGGGTGCAGGGTATGGCGGGTTCAGTATGTGGTCCCAAAACGTTTCATCGGAGAGGATTAGCGTATCTAAGATTTCAACGCCCATATTTCCGGTTGGCGGCGGAATTTTTATAGGTACCAAAGAATCTGGCGTCGCCGTCGAAGCGCTGTATAACATTGTACCGTTTAAAGGCCGAACAGCGGCGTATATCTCTATTAACGCCGGCCTTAAACTCAATGTTAGAATAACGGAAGATAAAGTATATGTTCGTGAGATGATATAAAGGGCGGAAGCCGCATCTCTGAGAACTCGAAAAGAGAGTGTTTAATGAAAAAAGTCGCTTTTTTGAAGATTGTAAACATGGCCGTTATAGCGGCGGTCATGTCGGTATTTTTTTTAGCGGGATGCGCTGAAGACCCTGCCAAAAAAGTTACAGGCGGCGGAGGCGGCGGGGGCGGTGACGACAACGGTAATGACGGTGGTACTACTACCACTACTGTCCGAAGCATTACTATCAGGAACAACACCGGGTTTACCATATCCGATATCAGAATAAAACAGTCAACCGCAACTGATTGGGGCAATAATCTATGGGGTTATTCCTCTTTGTCTGACGGCGGGTCGCGGACGCTCACATTTTCTCAGGCGTTGTCCGCTAACAGCGGATATGACGTTCGTTTAACAGCGTCCTCGGGAGGCGGCCATACGTTTAAAAAGTATCGCGTAACCCTTTCAAACAATATGACACTCTCGTTTACAGCGAATGATCTAAATGACGGAAGCGATCTCCCGACTGTTATCTTTCAAAACAGGTCGGGGGTAACTTTTAATTCCGTTCATGTAAAACCATCGGCAGCATCCGATTGGGGAGTGAGTTTTGGTTCTGTTTCAAACAATAGCGAACGATCTGTAAGTATACCTGTTCCGCCGTCAAGTTATACGGTATTTGATATTCAAATGAGGTCTGCAAATCCAACAAATACATATACTAAAAGCAATGTAACTGTTTCTGATGAAATGACTGTAGTATTTACAAGCGCCGATTCAGATAACCCTCTTATCGGTACGCCGATTATCGTTATTCAAAACAGTACCGGTTATACCGTATCCGATATAAGGATAAAACCGTCAACCGCAACCAATTGGGGAGATAATTTATGGGGTTATTCCTCTTTGTCTGATGAACAGTCGCGGACGTTCACACTTTCTCAGCCATTGTCAGCGGTGAGTGTATATGATGTTCGTTTAGCAGCATCTTCCGGAGGCCACACGTTTAGAAAAGATCGTGTTACAATTTCAGAAGGCATGATACTCACATTTACAACAATTGATTTAAATGACGGAAGCGATCTCCCCGCTATCACCGTTCAAAACAGGTCAGGAGTGGCTTTTAATTCTGTTCATGTAAGACCATCGTCAACATCAGATTGGGGAGTAAGTTTTGGTTCTATTTCAAATAACAGCGAACGATCTGTAAATATACCCATTCCGCCGTCAAGCTATACCGTGTTCGATATTCAAATGAGGTCTGCAAATCCGACAAATACATATACCAAAAGCAATGTAACTGTTTCTGATGAAATGACTGTAGTATTCACAAGCGCCGATTCAGATAACCCGCTTATCGCCTCACCGGTTATCGTTATTCAAAACAGTACAGGCTATACCATATCTGATATCAGGATAAAACCGTCAGCCGCGGCTGATTGGGGCAATAATTTATGGGGCTATTCCTCTCTATCTGATGGACAGTCGCGGACGTTTACTCTTTCGCAGTCATTGTCAGCAGAGAACGTATACGATGTTCGTTTGATCGCGTCATCTGGAGGGCATACGTTTACGAAGAGTAGTTTGGCGGTATCGGAGGGGATGATTTTGGTGTTTAGCGGCGAGGATTTGGAGTAGTACTTCAAAAATAATTCGGGGGCTGAGTTGAGCAAGGATTTGTTTGGGCTTGGCCTTGCTGACTGTGAAACGCCGGAGTAGCGTGCAATCGCGGCAAAAGTGAATATCGGTTCTAATTGATCTTGGAGAGTATGTAAATGTTAATATGGAAGAGATGGTGTTTGAGGTGTTGGAGAAGTATAGGGAGAAAAAGTGAGTAAAATGATAGTTTCTTTGATTCGTTTGTATCAAAGAACTGCCCCGAAGCAATTGAGGGAGTCTTGCAGATTTAAGCCGTCATGTTCGGAGTATATGATTTTATCGTTAGAAAAGTATGGAAACGTAAAGGGTTTTTTGAAAGGAATAATACGAATATTCCGTTGCAATCCGTTTTTTAAAGGTGGTGTGGATTATCCGTAAAATCGAAAGTGAATAGGTAAGTAATACTGTAGATATAAATCAAAATAACAAAAAAATAAGGGGGCGTTAAAATGGCTGGTATAATGGCATGTTATCATCACACTTCAAAACAAGCGGTAGGGCAATGTAGTAATTGCGGAAAAGGTATTTGCAAAAACTGTTACGATACGTATCGCGGAGTATGTTACGACTGTGCTGAGAAAGCAGCGGATGAGAGTTTGGATGAGGCTATGGAGTTCAAAAGCAGTGTAGTAATGGCTCGTAAAGGGATGATAACAGGAAGCATTGTTGGTGGCGTAATTGGTCTTGTTATTGGTATTGCTGCGGGTGTGGGTACCGCCGCCGATGCGGGAGTTCTCGGAGCTATTGGCGTAATAATTTTAGCGCCAATCTGGGGCCTTTGTCTCGGTGGTTCTCTTGTGGCTGTTGTTAAGGCAGTTTATGTCTTTATAGCCTCGTTCTTCAAAAATAAGAGTGATGATGACAAGGGTGCAGGTTGCCTTGTAGCTTTTATTGTGATAGGGACAGCTATCGCGCCGATAATGATTGTTATGACTTTTATTTGTCCTATTGTTACCGGAATTAGATTTTTCAAGCAAAAAAAGCAGATGGCAGAGGCTGATACGATGATTGAAGATTGTGAAGATACTTTGGCAAAATTACGTGATTACCATAAACTCAGTATGGCTGGCTAAAGTGCGTCAGTAGGCATTGAAATGTTTTTGAAAATTTAGATTGCAATTAATGTTGCTTGGTTTGCTTTTCGGCAGGTGTTGTCGGGAAGAATATTTCAGATGGTTCTCAAAAAATAGGGAGGAAGTAAAAAATGGCAAAGGTATGTTATTATCATCCATCAAGACGATCGGAATATCGATGTGAAGTATGTAAGAAGTACGTTTGTGGAGAATGTCATGATTCAGGATGGCGTGAGGCTGGCCTTTGTAACAAAGGTACAATTTGTAATAAATGTGATGACTATATGATTCCTGATTACGCAATGTTCTCTATGGAATATATAAAAAAGAAATCAACAAAAAATTTGATTTTACTTGCCATTTTTTCTGCGATTGGGCTTATTGTTGGATTGGTTATGGGTTTTAGCAATGGTGGAGAAGCCGGTGAGATTGCGGCTGCTGCGTGGGTGGGAGCAGGAATCGGCTGTGGTATAAAGGTATTTCTTTCAATATTTTATATTGTGTGTATTGTGAGATTTAAAGAAGATATTAAACGCTGTGGTTTTACTGAAGGTATAAAGGTTTGGTTTAAGGAAGGATTGGTGGGCGGCCTTATTTTCGGTTTTATAGTTACATTTGCCGTGTCACTTTTTGGCCCTCTGATTCCACTTTACTATATCTTAAGAAGAAGAGGGCAAATAAAAGAACTTGGTATTTTGATGGAAAAATATACCAAGATTTTTGAAAATTACGAAAAACAGGAATCAATACCTTTAGAACAATCCACAGGTCAACTTGCGGACATGAAGAAAGTACATCGTTTCGGAGAACCGATATTATACTTTTTCAATTAAAGGCTAAGATGATTACGCCATGTTAAGCAGAGGGATATGGTTACATATCCCTCTTTGGCGGTTAAAAAAATATAAGTATAAAATGACAAAGGAATGTCCAAATGGGAAACCGCAAATATGACGAATTGTATGATAAGGTATTATCAATCCTCCAAAATGATGGTGGAGATGCTGCGTTTAAGTACCTTGATGACATTATAGAAAACGATCCACGTTGTATTGAAGCCTATCTTGTCAGGGCTGAGGGTCACTCGGAGATAGAGTGTTTTGACTATGCCTTTCATGACGTTGAAGAAGCTATTGCGATCAATCCCAATGAGGCGGAGGCATACGTTCTTCGCGGGATGCTGCATTTTAAAGCCAATGAGGATATCAACAAAGCGCTCGCTGATTTTAACAAGACGATTGAACTTGATCCCTGTATGGCAAGAGCGTACACCAATCGCTCACTCATGTATTTAAGAATGAATGAATTGCATAAAGTAATTAGCGATTGCAACAAAGCCATTGAACTTTTGCCGGATGCTTTTGAGCCTTATAATAATCGTGGTATGGCGTATATTGGATTGGAAGAACACGCAAAAGCTCTTCAAGACTACAACAAGGTTATAGAACTGGCTCCCGATACTGCGGTTGCGTACTTCCAGCGCGGTGCGCTAAACTCCGGATTTGGCAACACTCAGGAAGCGTTCCGCGATTTTGTAAAATTTCTTGAGCTTGATCCAAATCACAAACACGCGCAGCTCGCCGAGGATGCCATTAAAGATCTGAGATCAGGCAAAAATCCTATGACAGGTAAGTCAACCAAGGGTGGGTGTTACGTTGCAACATGCGTCTACGGCTCATACGATTGCCCTGAAGTTTGGACGTTGCGCCGTTTTCGAGATGACAAACTGTCAAAATTATTGTTTGGCAAATTGTTTATTAGGATTTATTACTCAGTAAGTCCTAAGATTGTTGAATTATTCGGAAATGAAAAGTGGTTTAACCAAATATGTAAGTCCATAATCGATAAATTTGTTATTGCGCTGCGAAATAACGGCGTGGAAGACAACCCGTATTTTGACAAAGGGTAAATTAAAAAGGAAGCATTAAAAAAGAGCGCCTTTTATGAATCTCTTTTGTGGCGCTATTGGCGCTGTAATTGGCAGTATCGTCAAATTCATAAAAAGACTTATTAATAGAAAGAAATAACAAGAAAAGGTGGTGGCATATGGGAAGCAGTCAATATGAAGATTTGGCGAAAAAAGCAGTTTCGATAGCCCAGGAAAATGGATTTGAAGCTGCATATGAGTATCTTGATAAGTACATAGAAGAGAATCCGAGGTGTACCGCTGGCTATCTCGTTTGGGGCGATGTATGCACGCGCTTAGAAGAGTGGAACGAAGCTCTTGGTTACTTTGGTAAAGCGATTGAGCTTGATCCAAACAATTCTGTGGCATATATAGGTCGCTCTCAAGTATACTTTGGGATGAACGATTTTCCCAAAGCGGTTGCTGATTGCACTAAAACCATCGAAATTACGCCTAAAGGCAAAGAGTCATATTTTAATCGTGGGCATGTGTATATGCATATGTTTATGGCATCTCAGGATAAAGACTATCTGGAAAAAGCGTTTGCCGATTACAATAAATTTATAGAACTCGATCCCGATGATCCCGAAGGGTACTTCAAACGCGGCGTTATTAAATTGCAGTTCGACGATACGCAAAATAAGCGAGATGCCATCAGTGATTTCACCAAAGTAATAAAACTTACGCCTGACAGACAAAAGGCTTATTTAAATCGCGGACTTGCTTATGCGAGTGAAAATTTAAAAGATTTTGAAAAAGCGCTTGCTGACTACAATATGTCTATCAAGCTTGATCCCAATGACCCCCAAGGATACGCACAGCGCGCCGGTACAAACTCGATGCTTGGTAATACACAGGAGGCTATAAATGATTATGAAAAATATCTCAAACTTGATCCAAATTGCCCATCCCATGATCTCCAGTTGATCAAGGATGCTCTTAAAGAGTTAAAAGGCGGTAAAACGTCCAAGGGTTGTTATGTAGCCACCTGCGCATACGGTTCCTACGACTGCCCCGAAGTTTGGACGCTGCGCCGTTTCCGAGATGACAATCTATCAAAATTGTGGTTTGGCAAGTTGTTTATTCGGATTTATTACGCGATAAGTCCGAAGATCGTTGAATTATTCGGAAATCAAAAATGGTTTAACAAAATATGTAAGCCTGTAATAGATAAATTAGTTATTACGCTGCAAAATAATGGAGTGGAAAACACTCCTTATTGTGACAAAAATGTAAACTAAAAAAAATAATATACTAAAAAAGGAGGCACTAAAGATGGGCGCACCAAAACGAGTAAGGATTAGCGATCAATGGTATAACGTCACCAAACCTTTTAGCACTTGGGAATTGTACGCCGGGGCAGATTATCCCAAGTATACCATGAAAGAGCCGTATATGCACATGAATGACTTCTACTGGATTTACAACAGCAGCGGTACTCAGGTTGGGGAGATTCATACCGCAAACAGAACGTATTCCGGTTGTGTTCAGGCGTTTGAGTCGTAGTGTGGCATCAGTTTCTTTTTTGTGAAAAGCGATGTACTGCTTTAAAACTTCAAAAGGAAGGAGATTGGTTTATGTCTAATAATAATAATGTGCGGGATACTTCTTTAACTCAAAAATTAGTTGCTTAACTTAAGAATCACAGGAGGAAAAGCAATGTCAACGTATGAAGACATTTTTGATGCAGCTCAAAAAGGGACAGTTGAAGATGTAAGGTATTTTGTTGAAGAAAAATACGACGATGTTAATATACAAAATGATTTAGGATCTCCACTCCATTATGCGACACGTAACGTAAGTGTTGATGTTACCAAATATCTTGTTTCCCATGGGGCAAATCTTAATGCCGCTGGTTATGACGGCGAAGTTCCGCTCCATTGGGCTGCACGTGATGAGGATTACATAGAAGCCGCCAAATACCTTATTTCCGAAGGCGCTGATGTTAATGCTAAAACGAGAGTTGGTTATACCTTGCTTCACATGGCGGTAGGTTGCGGGAATGTCGAATTGGTCAAAGTTCTGATATCAAATGGTACAAATGTCAATGCGCAATGGGGGGATGATGGTACTGCGCCGCTCCATATAGTTGTGCGTAACAATAGTTCAAAAGCAAAACCCGCAGAAATTGAAATCGTTAAGTATCTTATTTTACAGGGGAAAGCGGATGTAAATATCAAAGAAACAGATGGTATGACTCCGCTTCACGTGGCGGCATGCAGCGGTAACATGGATTTTGTTGAAATACTCATTTCTAATGGCGCGGATATAAACGCTAAAAACATTTATGGTATAGCCAATGGTATAACTCCGCTTCATTGTGCTACTGGTGTGGGTGAGAGTGTTGAGCTTGCCAAGTTCCTTATTTCCAAGGGAGCAGATGTTAATGCAAAATGTGACGATGGCGGAACTTCGCTTGATTATGCGAAAGGGAAGGGAAATGCTGCTATGGTTCAATACCTTACCGGCTTATCTTTCAAGTCACAGTTCAAAAACATTTTTGATGCCGCCAAAGAAGGTACTGTTGAGGATGTGCGATATTTTGTTGAAGTAAAAGGGGTCACAGTTAATACGAAAGATAATTCGAATGGTACGCCGTTACACAGCGCTGTTGATTGGAGATATAACTTAAACAAAACGGAAAAAATTCAATATCTTATTTCCAAAGGTGCAGATGTTAACGCAAAAAATGATTATGGTTTTGCACCATTACAGTATGCTGCTTGTAATTCTGTGGCAGTTGTGCAGCTTTTAGCCTCACATGGTGCGGATGTTAATACTAAAGACAAAAATGGTAAAACGCCATTGCACGTGGTTGCTGAAAGTGAACACGCCAGTGTTGAAGCGTTGGAATACCTTATTTCCCAAGGCGCAGATGTCAATGCGAAAACATCAGGTTTTTTTGGCAAAACGCCGTTACAAGTTGCTAATACAAAAGAGAAAAAACATATTTTACGTGAGGCGATGCAGCGTTAACTGCATGAGAAGAAAAATTCACGTTTAATAAAAAGTTTGGGTTATTGAATCAACGTGTTGCAATTTTTTTTAGGTATGATGTCGGGAGAAAATTTTTACATCTAACGCAGTAAAGGAAAGGATGTTCTATGTCTATGATTAGTGAAATCAAAGCCGCAAAAAAGGCAGAGAGAGCGTTTGGGGAGCCTAGTTGGCGTTATCATGATTTTCGCAGGCAGGAAGACTATGTGAAACTTTGGAAAAGTGGGGCATGCTGCGAAATTTGTTGGAGGCGTAATAGTAATTGCAACGGGCTGCCTAATCCATGTGACCTTTATGAAGAGAGATCGTCGTAATAGAAGTAAAAGTTATTAACTCGTGTTACCCAACGTTAACGCGGCTAAGCAGTTTTCGGGTAAATGGAACCGCCCGATTTCGATTTCTTTCCGGCATGGTGTTGGGAAGAAAAATTCACGTTATGGTTCCACTAGGAGAAAAATTATGTGCCCATATTACATCGTGGATTACTGCAAATGTAATTTCTTTGGTACGACTCAGGAAGGGTATCACAAAGAGAATTATTGCTTAAAATCCGGCGATAATTATAAGCGCTGCGCTAATTATGAAAAGAGAAGCGAGACGGAAAGACTCCAAAAGCGAGTGCGTTAGAATTACTGGAACTGTGGAGATACCAAAGCCGTGGAACGGCTGTTTGATTGATATGGTTTTGGCGTCTTTTATTATGTAATCATAAAAAGTATTTCGACGAATTTCTCAAATTACAGCGGGGTAAGTTCGAAGAGTAAAGTGACTAATAGGTTACGGTAAATCCTTAATTTATAAGAAAGGCGGTGAAAAATATGTGTCCTTACTACGATCCAAAGAGTGAATGTTGTAAACTAACCGGCGTTCTTCACAGCGGCGATAGAGACTGTCAAGATCCCGACTTTTGGAGAAGATGTCCGAATAATAAATGATGGAAAATTGATTTATAACGGTTTTAAAGTACTGGCGGCTGTCTTATGTAAACAGCCGCTGTCTGATTCACCCAAAATGGTCTTGTAAATAATACCGATGTTGGGAAGTAGTCAGGCAAATGCAAGGATGATATATAGATGGTATATGATGCAACGACAACAAGAATATTTGATATTCCGCCATACTCTTTTTTCTCATCAATCGGCGTTGTCTTCGCATCATCATTATTCATTTTGTTGTTGCTTAAATACAATTACTGGATTCCCAAATACACGAAAGTTTTTTGGTTAAGCGGTATAGGGTTACTGGTAGGGGCTAAACTGTTAGGTTGTCTTACGGGACTATATATAGCATTAGCAAATAAAGAGCCGGTAACTTTTGGCACTTTTTACAATACGGGGATTGTTTATTACGGCGGGTTAATCGGTTTTCTTTTGTCATTTTTACTTGTTTGCAGAATATGGGACAAAAAAATTGATTATGGAGTTGTGGATATAGCTGTTGTATGCGTACCGCTGTTCCTTTTTTGGGGAAGATTAGGCTGCTTTTTTGCCGGTTGCTGTTTCGGCATGGAAACAGATTCAATATATTCGATTTTGTATACCACAAAGGTAAAAGAAGAAATAATTACAGCTTCAAGGATTCCTATTCAGTTGATTGAGGCTGCTATAAGTTTGATAATGTTTTTTGGCTTATGGAAGATGTTAAGTATGGGGAAATTCAAAGGGTATTTGATGGAAGTATACCTGTGTACTTATGCGATAATACGTGTAATATTAGAATGTTTTAGAGGTGATTGGTTGCGAGGAGTTTGGAATGGGGTCTCTTTCAGTCAAATTGTGAGCGTGAGTATTCTAATTAGTTGCATAGCGATAATAATTATAAAAAGGAGAAGTGAATGTTTGAAAGTGTAAAGGAAAAAAATACGCCCATTGGGAAATTTTTTTGGGCAATTTTGGTTGGTATAGGTTATTCCGCAGTTACATTTTTAGGTTTGTGTACCTGTGTTATGTGTGGACAATGTGCGGGTGTCAATTGTGCTGATTCATCGACCTTTAACGCGATTACGGTCGCAATGTTGGTATTACCGATAATAATAGGACTTATTGTTGGGGCTGTATATGCTTCTGCTTGTAGCGCCGAAATCAAAAGAAAACAGCGTGAGGGCAATGAGGAAATGGACAGGCTGCTATCAGAAAAACAGAGAAAAGAAGAGCTGGAGCAAAGACAGAAATATGCTTCGGAATTTAAAAATAATGCTAAAAAGATAACATATCAATGTGTGTCAATAAAAGAAAAGGGTGAGGCGATTGTTTTAGCGCCTGAAGATGTCTATAGCAGTTCCGGTTTACAGAGAGAAGCATGGAAAGAAATTAATGAAATATCATTAAGCATACAAAAAATCGAAAACACCGCTGCGGAACTTAATGCTAGGGAGGGGAAATAAATGAAAATCATAAAATGCGGTTGTTCAAGGTTAATACATATATACGACATAGATAGCGGCAAATGCCCTTTTTGCGGTAATACTGTAGATGTTGCCAACGCGATTGATTATTCGTTTTGCGGAAAATTGGATTTCTTAAACAAAGAGATATCTAAGATTGACCAATGCGCATCATCTAACGATTTCACCGCGGCGCTGCGTTTGATTGATGATGTGCTTGAATGGATGCCGGGATGGGAGATCGGCGACAAGGTTCCAAGAACGGGCGAAATATATTGGAGAAAATTACTCGCTGGAAATGGTTGCAAAAATGACGTCGAATTGTTGTATAATAAACGTAAGCACCTGCGTGATTATCCGGCATTTAACAATGCGGTAAAATACGCGAACGATAATGAACGTCCGGTGTACGAATTAATTGAAAAAATCGAAGAAACGTTAGAGAAACTTTTGGTATCAGCGCTTGAGAAAAATGAGTTTAACGCGAAGCGTGAAACTGGCGCTGGAAAAAAATCAGTTGAATACAAAGAAGAACTGGAGGAGTTAAGAGCGTCAGTATTGAAAAACATAACTCGCTTAGAAGCTAAAGAGAAGGAAATTCATGAACAGGCCATTGATTGCGAAAATGTTGCCGGTGAGCATAAGTACGCACTTGGTGAATTATCAACTAAAGCGAATAATGTATTTAATCGTAACAGAAATGATATAACAAAAGAAGAAAAGGACGCATGGGAAAAGGAATTGGAGATTATACTCAAGGAGAGCAGCCTTGAGTATGACGAGTTGCAGCATACGTTTTCCTCTCATCCGAAATTTACTGATTATAATCGTTTGGTTAATGAACATAAGGCTATTTGCGATCAAGTCTATAAAAACATACTTGATCTTAGGGGATTTAATAAAAAAACGGAACAATTCACGGCATCTATTGACAAAATAATAATTGAACACGCCGAGGCGAGAGAGGGCGTGGGTAACGGTAATTATAGCCGTGCCAAAGTGCTGTTGACACCGGAACGCTTTGAAAAAATTGTCAAGTTAGCTTTGTCTGAAGTGAAAGGAAGGGTATAAATATGGGACGTGTTTTTTTCGAGAATTATAAGGAACAGTTAAGAGTACACTATGGACACAGTTTTATTGGTCATAAAATGAAGAGTAGGCAAAGTAATAATCATATGATTACCAATAGCACTCAAATGATACAATTTGCTGGAGCTGTGGGATATAGTATGCGTGCAGGGGCGTATGTGGGGAATGGGGATTTGAATAATGCAATAGCAGATTTAAGCGCTGCAATAACAGATTTGCCTGATGTTGCAAATTTATACAAACTCCGTGGTGCAGTGTATGGCGAAAAAGGAGATTTTGATAAATCAATAACAGATTTAAATAAAGCGATACAGATAGGATCTGATTCTGATAGTTATAGTTACTATTACCGCAGTCTTGCATATCTTGGCAAAGGAAATTTTGAACGCGCTTTTGCTGATTGTGACAAATCGCTCAAATTAAAATTTATATCATCGTCTACCCAGTTAGATGCGTATCTCCTCCGTGGATTTTTATATGGGAGAGAAGGCGATTACGGCAAAGCTATTGCTGATTTTGAAGCCGCATTGCGAATTAGAGTGGAAAATGTAGGTGATGGCGGAACAATTGAAATTGAATCAATTTTTCATAACAATGCCAGAGAGTGTCTTAAGTATGCTCAACAGGCGAAATATGAAAAAGAAGAGCAGCAAAAGCGGGAATTGGAACGTAAGGAACAAGAGCGCAGAGAACAGGAACGTAAAGAACAGGAACGCAAGGAGCAGGAGCGCAAGGAGGAACAAAAACGCAAAGAGCAAGAAGCGTCCATTGAGTTAAAAAAGGCTAACTTGAGGATATTGGCTGGTACAGGCTTTACGATTGATTTCATTCAAGACTTTTTCAAGCGAGTAATCGAATTTGATGCCGTTTGTAAAAAAATCAATTCCGAAATGGAGGAGAAAATATCGAAGTCAACAACCGAATACAGCGAAAAAGAAAAGATACTGCTGAAGAAATATCAAGATTGTTGCAGCAATTCAGTAGCCGCAAAAAGTGATCTGTCTAATCAGTATGACAAAGCATTGCAAAAACTTAACGAAGCCGGCGCAAGCGATCGGCGGGCGTTATATGCGAAGATTGTTGAATGCAAAAACAATATGGGCGATACGGAAAGTATGCGGAGCCGATTGTTCGCTAACGCGCAGGACGTGAAAAATGAGCGCGAAAAGGCATGGAACGAGTATCAAAACAAATGCGGCAGTTTCACGGCGGAGCGTAATAACCCGCAGAAAAAAGCGCAAGAAACTGTTCGCGAGCTTATAACCTTAGCTGTTCAGCACAAGAAATCTCAGGAAATGCTGCGGGATGGTGCATCTAAGAAGATAGCAGCGGAAATAGAAAAATTTAAAACGGGAAAATTTACTCCAGAAGAGATACAAAAAAATTACGCGGAAATTTATGGCGGTGACCCGTTGGTTGGTGATTATAAATGCGTAAAGCTGGACAGTCATCCTAAAAGCGTTCGCATGGCAGCGCTTTCATACAACTTAAATCTTGGTGGACACGCAAAAGTATTGCTTGAAACACACTATCCGGCCATTTACAGGCACGGAAAACTGATAATACCTTATTGTATTACTGTCAGCGAGACAAACGGAGTTTGTTTTTTGCAAACAGTTGATAACAGAAATACTGTTTACAAAACGATGCAATCTTTAATTTTGAAACTGTTGCTGCGAATGCAACCTGGTCTTTTAAAATTAACCCTGTACGATGGAGAAGGCTCCGGTAAAAATTTGATTGGACTTTCCCATATAGACAAAAGAATAAAGGGCGAAAATATATTGACTGACCCCGGTGAACTTAAGAGGGCTTTGGAAGCTGCTGTTTCAGATATGAACACTACAATACAAAAGGTACTCGGTTCCAAATATGCCGATAAAACCCTTATGGACTACAATGAGATTGCGGGCAAACAGGCAAAGCCTTACCACATAATTTGTATAACTGATTTTCCAAATGGGCTTGGCAAGGAGCATTTGGAATTGATTACTAAAATTGTGCGCAGCGGAAAACAGGCGGGTGTATTTGTTATTATGGGAGCAGACCCGCAATCTGCTCCTAAAAGTTCTTATGAACGCATAGACATATCACCATTACTCTCTGAAATGAGCGTTGTTGAAGTTGGTTCTTTGGACAATAATCTCCAACTGCGTTTAAACGATTATTTCCCGGATACCGAGCTGCTCGAAGAAATACAGGGGTACATAAGCGCAGAGATTAAAAAAGCAAGCAAAGTGGAGGTAAATCTTGATAGCCGAGTTGGCGAGGATAAATTGTGGCAAAGCGATTCCCGAAGCGGTATTGAAACTCCTATTGGTCAATTGAACGTTACGGATTTACAGAATTTTACTCTTTCGGTGGAAGACGGCTCCGCAAATATCCCTCATCATTGTTTGATAGGCGGCGCTACCGGTTCAGGCAAAACGGTTTTGTTGCACAATATAATTTGCTATACGGCTTGGAATTATTCGCCGGACGAAGTCCAATTTATTTTGTTGGATTACAAAGAAGGAGTAGAATTTAAAGTTTATGAAAATCTGCCTCACGCCAAAGTCCTTTCTATTCATAGTGAAAGAGAGTATGGAATCAGCGTATTGGAATATTTGGGCGCAGAACTTACACGCAGAGCTGAATTATTTAAAGATGCAAACGGCGCTCAAAACATTGCGAGGTACAAAGAAAATACCGGTCAAAAAATGCCTCGTCTGTTAGTAATAATAGATGAGTTCCAAGTGCTTTTGAATGGTGATATGAAAACGGCGACTTTTGTTTCCAAAGCTTTGTATGATATCGGAGGCAGAGGGCGCAGTTTTGGCATTCATTTGATTTTGAGTTCGCAGTCGTTAAGTGGTGTGGATATTAATCAGACACTTAGTCATTTGGGGCTTAGAGTAGCTTTGAAATTAAATACGGAAAGGGACTGTGAGCATTTCTTAGGACAGGGAAATCACGCACCTTTCAAGGTATTGCAGAAGAAAGGCGAGGCAATTTATAATGCTCAAAGTGGTTTACCAGAAGGAAATGTCCGTTTTCAAGTAGCTTATCTCAGTGATAAAGATATTAACAAAAAGATAGCTGCCTTACAAACAAAATCTGTAGAGGTATATGGTACGGATAAGCCCTTTACTCCTCGCTTTTTATACGATGGCAATGTCAGCGCAAGTTTCGTAGAAAGGGAGTACACGCCTGATCATCGTAAATGCAAGGTTTATGTGGGTGAGCCGGTTGCACTGGAAGCGGAACATACTTCTTATTCTTTGCTGAGACAAAATGAATCTAATATTTTAATAGTCGGTCAGGATATTTTAGCGGCTATGTCTATCTTAAACTATTCAATTCGGCAGATTATTCCGCAAAGCTCTGAAGAATGCAAAGTTTACATTTGCAATAAGGTTAATATGGACAATGATTATTACGGCAAGCTGGATTCTTTGCGGGAAGAATTCACCGGTAAAGTAAATCTTTTGGAAGATGATCCGGAAATTCAAAGAGCAATAGAAACTGTTTTTGAGGAGATTGAGAAAAGGAAGACCGAAACTAATAAAAACAGAATAATATTCGTTTTTGCGGATATTTACAATTTGAGAGCATTACGTAAAAGCGGTTATTCCGATTCTACACTCGCTCAAAAACTTGTAACCATATTGAAAGACGGTCCAGGTCTTGGTGTTCACTGTATTATACACGCAAGCAGTTTCGATAATTTAAAGAATATCTTAGACGTGCATTCCATATTGAATGAGTTTAATGTCAGGATTGAATTGCGCGGCGGCGATGGATATAAAATTTTCCAAAGCAACGATATGGGAATTGAGAAGGCAACGCCGATTCATTTGAATACTGCAAATATGCAGACGCTTCAGATGAACGGAATCAGAAAAATAAAAGTTTACAGCTTTTAACCATTAAAAAAGGAGAAAAAATGTCAGGAGGTCAAAGTTTACAGCGGCAAGTGGATGCGTTAAGAGAGCTTAACGCTTATCTTCAGCGTATTAATGGCGAGATGTCAAATATGGTAAGGGGCTATGCAGATAAGATTCAGAATTTGCCGGACAGCGGTATGACAATGGAGTTTCACGATGAATTCATGCGTGAATTTAAAACACCATTTCAAAATCTTGTAAGTCAAAGCATTGTGCTTAATGAACAGGCGATGCAATATGTGGGACGCAAGATGCAAGCTTTAGAGCAAGCGCTTTATTAATAAGGAGAAAAAACATGAGTTTCGCAGATATCTTCGCAGCCGCCAAAGAAGGAACGGTTGAGAATGTAAAATATTTTGTTGAGCAAAAAGGTACCGATGTTAATCTGAAAGACGATGACGGCTGGACGCCATTGCACTATGCCGCTAAAAACAATTCCAATGCGGAGGTTTTGAAATACCTTGTATCTCAGGGAGCCGATGCAAACGCAAAAAGCAATACCGGCAAAATTCCACTGCACGCCGCAGCGCAGGGTAATGTTAATGTTGAAGTTTTGAGTTATCTTGTTTCTCTTGGGGCTGATGTTAGAGCGAGAAATAACAATGGCTTTTCACCATTACACGATGCTGCCCAGAACAACCCTAATATGGAAATTTTGAAATACCTTGTATCACAAGGTGCAGATGTTAATGCAAAGAACGGTAATGGTTGGATTCCGCTGCACTTTGCTGTTAGAGACAATCCCAATATCGAGGTTTCGCAATACCTTATTTCCAATGGTGCAGATGTTAATGCAAAAGGTGAGGCTGATTCTGATTTCACGCCGCTTGGCGTGGCGGCATACAAAGGGCGCATTGATGCCGTCAATGTTTTGATTTCTAACGGGGCAGATGTTAATGCGAAGGCCGAAGGCGGTACCCCGCTCCACGGCGCAGCGATGGATGGACACGTTGAAGTTGCCAAAATTCTCATTTCCGCAGGGGCAGAAATAAATACTCAATCGTGGGATGGGACTCCGCTCCATGCGGCGGCATACAATGGACATATTGAATTTGTCAAATTTCTCATTTCTGTGGGTGCCGATATTAATGCCAAAAATAACAGAGACTTAACTCCACTTGATTTTGCAAAGAACGGCGGAAATCCGGCATTAATTGAATACATTTCCAGCGTATCGGCTACTTCTGCAACGACTGTACAATTATCAGCTCAACTCCAATTTACTGCAGAAGAGCAAGCAGAAATCGATAGATTTCGTGTTAAATTCGGAAATGACATAACCGTGTTGGATGAAAACGGTGAAACATTGCTTCATAAGGCGGTTAAGAGTGGAGACCGCAGCGCGGTTCCATATAAGGAGTTTTGGGGTGTTGCCGTTATAAGATATCTCATTGGCAATGGGTTAGATATTAATGCACGAAAGAATGATGGCGGCACTCCGCTTCATTTGGCGGCTTATTTTAGAAATGTTGAAGTTGTCAAATTTTTAGTATCAGATAAAAAGATAAATGTTAATGCACAAGACGAGGATGGCAAAACGCCTCTCAATTCTGCTACATACAAAGGGAATATTGAAATTTTCAAGACGCTTCTTTCACATAAGGATATAGATGTCAATCTGCCAAACAATGATGGCAGGACTCCGCTTCATACGGCTGTAAGCAATAAACATATTGATATCGTCAAAATACTTGTTTCCATTGATGGGATAAAGATCAATACAAAAAGCGAAAGAAAAAAACGTCAAGGGGATATTTTTACTGATACCCCGCTCCATGCAGCGGTATTTGCGGATAGTATTGAACTTGTGAGTATCCTCGTTTCTAAGGGTGCAGACACCAGTGTGAAAGCTGGTACTATGGAATATGGCGGCCAAACACCTCTTGAACAGGCATCGTTTGACGGATCATCGGCGATTATTGAATATCTTAAATCAGGGATTATCGTTCAAGAGCTGTCGCTTGAAGAAGAACTCGCCAAAATTGAGGCTGTGGTTCGCGATCATGAAGAAAAAATTAGAAGCGGTGAAATCAGTGCTGACAATCTTCTGCGCCAGATACGGGCGCTTGCCAGTGAAGAGACTGTGGCGGCAAAAATGAAAGCTGGTGACAAAAAATGGGTTGAAGCGTGGCAGAAAGATGCTATACGGTTGAATAGGATTGAGAATATAAATGTATCGCGTTTGAAAGCTTTAAGAGACAAACATCAAAAAGATTCCCGTGTTACTATATTGGGGAAAAGAGCCGTCTCATGTTACTTGAAGCTGCATGAAATCAATTTCTTGGCAAACGAGATGATGTTTACGCCGGATGTAAGACCGCAGATCCGAACCCAAAATGAAAAATTGATGGATATGCAAAGAAGTATGTGGGATAATGTCTTTACAATAGATACAGATGTTATAGATGCGGATGAACAGATACAGCCGGTGCCTGTAGTGCAGGAATATTCTCCTCAACCTAAAACGGCAAAATCTGATATAGAGAAAGCAAGAGAGAAATTGATGCTGGAAAAGCAAAATTTGCAGATTCAATTGAATCAATCGCAGCATATAAAATCATCTTCTACAAAAAAAGGCATAGCAAAATCGGATGTTTTTCAGAAATCAGAACAGCGTTCCGGTGGTTCTGGCAAAAACGTAGGTATCATAATCGCAATTTTTCTTACTTTGGGCATCATTATCGCAGCCGCTATAATTGTACCGTCCTTGTTACCCACTCACGAAGATCACTTCAACACAGGCAACTCGTACCTTGAAACGGAGAGATACGAAGACGCCATCAAGTACTTCTCAAAGGCGATAAAGTCAATGCCTGCGGCGGAGTATTTTTATGCAAGAGGCGGTGTATACACACTAAGAGAGGATCATGGCAGGGCAATCGCAGACTACTCAGAAGCGATACGGCTTAATCCCAATAGCGCAGATTATTATTTCAGCCGGGCTTCCGCGCACTCATCTTTGAAATCCTATCGCCAAGCCATAGAGGACTATACGTCAGCGATACGGCTTGATCACAGCGACGCCCGATACTACAATTCCCGCGGTGGTGTTCACCGCATGATGGAAAATTACGACGCGGCGATTGCGGATCATGCGGCGGCTATAAGACTTAATCCTAATGATGCACGGTATTACAACAATCGGGGTGTAGCGCATCTTCTTAAAAAAGAGTACGACCACGCTATTCTTAACTATACGGAGGCTATACGGCTGGCATCGGATAACGCGAGATACCACCATAATCGAGGTGAAGCGTACAGGCTCAAAAGAGACTTCGAGCCGGCCATTGAAGATTTTACCGAAGCGGTTAGGCTTGACCCGAACAATAGTGGTTATCGCAGCGTTTTGGAAAGAACTATAAATGATCTGAACTCACGCGGCAGGAGGAATCGCAGATAGTGGATTGATGTATTCATATGATTTAAGGAAACTTATCATGAGCAACCTCACAACAATAATACACGCCGCAGAGCAGGGCGATGCGAAAGCTCAGGCGCTGCTTGGGGATAAATATTATGATGGGAACGATGTTCCGAAAGATTTGGAAAAATCAAGTTACTGGTATGCCAAAGCTGCCGAACAGGGTGATGCCGATGCGCAGTTGAATCTTGGTTATAATTATTCTCAGGGATATGGTGTCTCGCAAGATTACGAAAAAGCGATGTACTGGTACGCCAAAGCTGCCGAACAGGGGCAGGTAATCGCGCAGTATAACCTTGGTGCTCGTTATCAACATGGTGGATATGGTATTAGATGCGACCGCGAAAAGGCGAATTACTGGCTTACAAAAGCCGCAGAGCAGGGCTATGAAGATGCCAAGGACGCATTGCTAAAGTTGAATCTTGGTACCATTAGTAAAGACGGTACACTTTTGGAATACAGCGGCCCCCAAGGAGATATTATTTTATCTGATAGTGTTACCTCTATCGGATATTCTGCATTTAAAGAAGATTACGGATTAACAAGCGTAACAATTCCGGCATCGGTGAGAAGCATTAACGTAAAGGCATTCATGGCGTGCATATATCTCACAAAAGTGACCTTCCTTGCGCCATCGCAGCTAACAATCATTGACGATTGTGCGTTCGATGGATGTAGCAGACTCACCACGATAGCACTGCCACCATCGTTGGAGAAAATTGGCGATTACGCATTCAGGGGGTGCAACCTTACTGATTTTTCGGTACCGCCGTCGGTGAAACATATTGGTCATGCCGCTTTTGATAGATATGTTCCCGATATTATAAGAAATCGTTCACAATAACCTTTGTCAATATATGAATATATGAAAACTATAGCGATGCTAATTTTCAAATTTCCAATACGGAGTGTAAAAGGACAGGAGACTGTCCCAAGTTTTGCGTAAACCACAATTGTTATTGATTTCTTAAAGAGAACATTATATCAATGAACATCATTGCACCAATACTCAAAAACGTCTCTTATCAACTCGTTTTTACAATAGGGTTTATAGCTGCGTTTGGTCTTATTGTCGGATTATTGAACCGAGCGTTTTTTGCGCTTGTTGGTTATAGATTCGGACGGATCGCTTGTATAGTCACAGGATTTATAGGCGTGCCGATTCATGAAATCGGCCACGCGCTGTTCTGTGTGATTTTCAGGCACCAAATTACCGCTATTAAGCTGTATCAGCCAAATAGCGCAGACGGGACTCTTGGTTACGTCCACCATAGGTACAACCCCAAGAGTATATATCATCAAATCGGGAACTTTTTCATAGCCTACGGCCCGATATTGTTTGGCAGCGCGATGCTTTTGCTTTTAATGTATTCGTTAGTGCCGAGTCTCTTTCAGGCATTTACAAAAGGTTCTGATTTTTCTCAAATACAGAGCGTTAATATTTTTTCTTTTGAAGCGTTAAAATATGTTTACGGCGTAACACGGGGAGCGTTAATCGCCTTTTATTCCGCCTCCGAACTTGGCGGCTGGCGGTGGTGGATATTTATGATTCCTGCCTGTTCGATAGCGCTGCACATGTCGCTAAGCGTAGCTGACATGAGGGCGAGCTGGGCGGGATTAGGTTTTATTGTGATAACACTCTTAATCATCAACACAATACTATATTTTGTAAAGTTAGACACAATGACAGCATTAACGAACTATTGTCTTACTGCCGGTGCTTATATACTGAATTTCCTGACGGTATCAATTGTATTTTCACTGATATTATTTTTATTGGGGGTACCAATCAGGATATTGAGAAGATTGGGTGGGAGTTAGGGGTTATTTTATTTTTAAATCGCTCAACTCGGGCGGCAGATTCTCACCAGCATCTTCTTCCTTTTTTTCAATTGCATATCGTTTGTTCATAGAATCTTGGATACCTTTCCAAAATTTTTCGTGGTTATCCGGAACTTTATTCCAATTTTCATCTTTTGAATCTTTGATATAAGGACGGACAATCAAAAATGGATCATTCACATCGTTAATAAATTCCATACAAAATTCTCGAATGCGTTGCGGTTTTTTAAATGTGTGGCCTTGAAGTTCCAACCTTGAAGTGAAGAGGGGGTCATCAACGATTTTAAAAAATAAAGGATAGTCCCGTTCTCCCAAAACGCCTTTTAGGGATTTGTCTGAGATGTAATAAATTCCAAGAACATCAGGATTTATTTCGAGACTTAGCTCTGCCAGTACCAACGCAAGTTCAACAGATAATATGTGCATATTTCTACTCGCATAGTGTGCAAGGCGAAATCCAGCATCAATGGATGGGCCAATAAATTCGACTTTTGATTCAAGTTTTGCAAAAACTTCGCTTGCTCGTTCGCGGATGTCACTTTTGTCAATGCAGGTGTTTATAAGATTTGCAAGAACATGATGGCTGATATTGTCGCAGAGTCGTTTGTTGATAACAGGTGTACCGCCAAGCCATGAGCAGAGTTTTAGGCCCAATTTGTCACTTAAACAACCGGCTCGATAGGTTTTACAGGCCGACTCCAAACTTTCACATAAAATTTGAATATCCTTTATTTCTGATATTTGCGCACAGAACAATATTTCATCGCCATTCGTTTTCCAAACTTTGGGGATTGACTGGCAAGACAAATTACGTGCATTATATTCAAATTCTCTAGGCAGCTCTCTATAGAAAATCGTGAAATCATCAAGCCAGTTGTGATGCTCTTCGGGATTGTCCGATTTGCGCTGATTATTCCCCGCAGACTTGAATGATGTAGACCCAACCAAATCTACACTCGCAAAGTAGTAAAGACCAAGTTGCTCGTACTCGGCTTCTGTCATTGGAATTGACTTAGATTCAGATTGCGAGACCAAGCGACTCTGCCCTGTTTTTAGCTGCCACCGGTGGGACGAGGAAATATTTAGACACAAGTTCAGGGACACGAAAGCATTTTTCCCATTCCACTTTGAAACGCTGTTCGGGCATCAAAAAAGAATAGGCAAACCATTTGGCTTCATGTTCGGCTCTTTCTGAGGGCTCATCATTTCCACGTTTGGCGATCAAGGGTAATTTGCCTTGAATCGAGTGCAAAAAGTAGTGTCCAAGTTCGTGAGCAATAGTAAAATTCGCATCAAACAAACCTTTTTGACGAGGTATTACGATATCGAAATCCAATTCGCCATGAATTACAGCCGTCCCATAAATTTCGTTTTCGAGACGTTCCTTTTCTACAAAGTGTAGTTGTCCGCCGAGTTTTTCTTTGACAATATCATAGAGGCAATAAGCAGATACCTCATCGCTTGAATTATACCCCAACTTTAGGGCAACATCCTCCGCAAATTTATCTACATCTGCCTTTTTGAAGTTACCTGCTTTAGGAGAACCGTAGAAAATATCCGGTTTTTTCAAGCCTTCAATTATTGAGCTGGTCATTACCATACTCCGTCTTTTAAATTCAATTTTTTAAGTATTCTGACAGTCTAAAAAATGAAATTCTAATTACATAAAATAATACATGGCCAGTTAATGCGCAATCGTTATACCTAAACACAATATATGGTGGTACGCAGCCACTCCACAGCTTCAGTATAACCGTTCTTTGCGCTTGGACAAAAAATACCCTTTTCGTTTGCTGCAAATAGCATATTTAATATACTATGATTAACCGCGAATTTAATGTAACGGGACTTTGTGTCTCCGATATGCACTACATGGCAGATACTTCTGATAAAATCTCCCAAATTATGCAATTGGTGGAACAGGGGGCGTATTTTACAATAAATAGAGGCCGCCAGTATGGCAAAACAACCACACTGTTTCTCTTAGAAAAACAGATGGCGCCGGAATATGTTGTAATATCTATAAGTTTCGAAGCGGCAAGCATTAAAATGTTTAATACGGAGTCCGATTTTTGTATTGATTTTTTGGACTTATGCGCTACTGCGCTTGAAAGGAGCGGTTTACCGAGTGAAGCGGAAATTTGGAAAGACAATTCCGTTACAAGTTTCAATCTTTTAAGCAATTTCTTAACAAAAACCTGCCGCGATAAAAAATATGTTTTGATGATAGATGAAGTAGACAAATCATCAAATAATTCGCTGTTTTTAAATTTTTTAGGTATACTGCGCGATAAGTATTTGCTACGTAACCAAAAGAAAGATTTTACTTTTCAGTCTGTAATTCTCGCCGGAGTTTACGACATAAAAAACCTCAAATACAAAATGGTTTTAGCCGGAACGCACAAATTGCAAGAGGGTGAAAACCGGCAAAACTCTCCGTGGAATATCGCGATTGACTTTGAAGTGGATATGTCTTTAAGCGCCAAAGAGATTTCATCCATGCTCACAGAATATGAAAAAGACTACAATACAGGGATGAATATAGGGGAGATCGCGTCAGAAATTCACAAATTTACAAACGGATACCCGTTTCTTGTATCGCGGATTTGTCAGCATATAGATAAAAGGTTAAACAAGGATTGGACAATACAAGGCGTCAATAATGCCGCCAAAAAAGTCATTGACGAAAAAAATATGCTGGCAGACGATCTTTCTAAAAACATGGAGAGTTATCCCGATTTAAAAAAGCTGCTTTGGGATTTAACCGTCGGCGAAAGAAATGTTTCATTCAGTTCAATCAATCCGACAGTAGAGTTAGCGGTCACTTTTGGTATCGTAGAGCAGAGAAACGGTTTAGTTGCAATACACAATAGAATTTTTGAAACGACAATAATAAATTATTTTGCAACAGAAAAAGAGTTGCGCGAAAGCCGTTTTATGCGGAGAACAAGTAAAGATGAAATCATTGAAAATAACTGCTTGAATATGGAACTTTTGATAAGGCGTTTTGCGAACCACTACTACGAAGTCTATAGCGGTAAAAATGTTGATTTTTTAGAAAACGAATGCCGTGTGCTTTTTATAACCTATTTACGAGCTATTATAAACGGGGTCGGTTTTTATCACATAGAAAGTGAAATCCGCGAAAACAGACGAACAGATGTTATTGTAGATTATCTTGATAAACAGTTTATCATAGAATTAAAGTTATGGTACGGTGAAACAGCGCATGAAAAAGCATACGCGCAGTTGGCAAACTATCTTAACAGTAAAAACGAAGATACCGGCTATATGGTAACTTTCGATTTCCGCAAAGAGAACAATGTCGGTAAACCGCAAATTGACTGGCGAAAGTATAACGGGAAAGAGATATTTGATGTAATTGTAGGGTTTTGATCTTGGGGATGCCGCTGTTGTATTTTCGTTAATACTGTTTTTATTGAGGGTACTAATCAGGATATTAAGAAGATTGAGCGGGAATTGGGGGTTATTATATGCTTAACCCTTTATCCATAAATTCTCGGCTGCAGATTTTATTATCATGCTCTTTATAAATGATACGGTTTACTGATCCCCAAGTAATAAATTAATTTATTACTTGTTGTAGTATCTCTGCCGGCAGCAAAATTATTTTTAAAATATGAATACAGAAAAACACCCGTTTGCACCTTTCTTTCCTAACGGAGCTAAATATCTGTTTATGGGAAGTTTTCCGCCTAAGCGGGAGCGCTGGTCTATGGAGTTTTACTATCCCAATTTTCAAAACGATATGTGGCGGATCTTTGGCCTGTTATTTTTTGGCGATAAGAATTATTTTGTTAACATAAAAGAAAAAAGTTTCAGAAAAGACGCGGTCACGGCATTTTTAACGAAACAGCATATTGCGGTATATGATACAGCGGTATCTGTAATACGGCATAAAAATAATGCGTCTGATAAGGATCTGGAAGTTGCGGAAGCCGTTGATATAATTGACATAATACAAAAGCTGCCAGATTTAAAAAATATTATAGCTACCGGACAAAAAGCTTTGGATACTATTGTCGGCAGGTTAACGGAAGAAAATATAAAAATACGTCCTCCGGCTGTCGGGTCATGTGTTTTGTTTGTTATTGATAATAGAAGCCTGCGTCTGTACAGAATGCCGTCATCATCAAGAGCGTATCCTCTTGCGTTGGAGAAAAAAGCTGAGATATACAGTAAAGTTTTTAATGAAAGAAAGAACCGTCAACAGGAATAACTTTGTCGCGAACTCAGATCTGAGTTACGATCAGCCCCACAATTATCCCAAAGAGCGTTACTATGGTCGCGGTGCGGTTTTTGGTCATTACGATTGACTGCGGTATTATTTCGCCGAATACTACATACAGCATCGCGCCGCCCGCCGCGCTGAGCGACAGGGCGACAGCGAAGTTGGAGATGTTGCCGATAAGTATCCCCAAAAGAGCGCCCAGAATTGTTGTAGAGCCGGAGATAACGGTGAGAAGAATTACTTTCCACTTGCTTACCCCGCCGGCAAGAAGCGGCGCCGCGATAGCCATCCCTTCGGGGATGTTGTGCAGAGCTATTACAATTGTAAGGAGCGCGCCAAGCTCAAAGTCATAGATTCCTCCCGCGCCTATCGCGATGCCTTCGGGGATGTTGTGCAGGGCGAGAGCGATGAGTATCAGTACGCCGGCGCGAAGCATTTTTGATGGATTTTGAATAACCTGTTTTTCGTGATACCGCTCCGCATACGTGTGGTGTATTTTGGGATCGTCCTCTTTTGTGTGGGTAATTCGGTCTATAGCTTTATTTAGCAGCATTATAATGATTACGCCGATAATGAGGCCGTATACGGTAACCGTTACGCCTGCAAGTTCAATTGACTCTAAGGCAAGGCCGAAACATACTACGCCGATCATAACACCGGCGGCAAAGGAGAGCATCCAGCAGCTCATATTTTCTGAGGGACGTTTTAACAGGATTGTACTGATAAGCGCGCCCAAACCTGTTGCGAAGATTCCGGCTGCGGCGCTAAGTAAGATTATCTGGATCAAAATGACGGTTCCATGAGGGCGGTATGTGAGTTGCGTATAGTTTTATATTATTGAAGACACGATTAAATGCCGGCTTGCGCCTCGGTAAACACGGTGCGCCGTACCGCCCTGTGATCTCACGATCGTGTGATCTGCAATAATAATGAAAGTATAAATTAGTATAAATTGACCGGCTGTGTCAATAAATGCGGAGATTATATTATTACCTTTTTAAATAAAACGGGCTGATTTTGGCTGCCTCAATTACGGCTCTTTACCCGATTTTTTGTTTTTTATAAAAAAAATTCAATTAACAGTGTATGGACGGGTGACGAAAAACTATATTATAGTGATCTGCTTCTATTGCGGCTGTAATTGTTTGTAATTTTTATAGTATTATGATATACTGAAAATTAATCGGAAACAAACGTAACATATAAGTATAAATGTAATTGTGAAGGAGGAGTTCTGATGTGTTTTAAGAGAAGGAATGCGGCAGTTTTAGCGCTTTTGGTTGTGGCGTTTACCGCTTTTGGCAATGACGCTATGAAGAAGGCTCTTGGCGAACGGAAGTTTGCCGACGTTATGAAGCAGGGGGAGGCGATAGCCGCAGACGCCCGCACTGTTGAGCAGTGGATTATGCTGGGAAATGCTCAGGAGCAGATGAGAAATGATCCGCAGGCGCGTGAAAAGGCTAAGAGATTTTATGACGGCGCTATGAGAGCGAACCCAAGCCATCCGGCGGTTTATCTCGCTCTTGGTAATTTTGAGCTTCGCGGTAATAACCATCAGGAGGCGTTAAGGCATTTCCAGAGAAGCCATCTGCTTGAGGGCACATCAGCCGCCGCTGAAGGTATGGCCGTTGCCGCATCGAATCTTAGAGATTGGGAACGCGCCCGCGACGCCGCTGAGACAGCGATATCTCTTGACGCAGACGCGATTCAGTCCCGGCAGATTTTGGCAAAGATTTTATTTGACGGCAAAAGTTTTGCCGCTGCCGCTCCTCATCTTGAGCACATCGCCGCAAGAAAGCCCAGAGAGATTGAGACATGGAGACAGCTTGTCGTATGCTATGAAAACACAAAAAATGCTGAGGCTCTCGCCAAGGTAGATCCAAAAATTATAGAGCTTGACGCCAAAGATGTTAAGTCCCGCCAGAGGCACGCGGAGTGGGCTCTGTCAAAAGGCGATACCAAAACCGCTCTCAGTCTGTTTAAAGACTTGGCGCTTTTGACCCCCAACGACGCAAAGCCGTTTAAAAATCTTTACGAAGCTTCTCTTAAGGACGGCAATAAAAAAGACGGTATAATGTATCTTAGAAACTTTGTAGTTCTCGACTCCAGCGACGCTTCTGCCATCCGTCAATTAGCGGATCTGCTCTATGAAGCCAAGGATATAGAGGGCGCTCTTAATGCGTACCGCAAAGCTGTGCGCCGTGACGCGAACATCAAGGGCGTTTCCAAGAATCACGCGGCCATAGTGCTTGAAAGAAAGCTTGATGACGAGGCCATCAGGGTGGTTCAGAGAGCTATTACGCTCAAGGAAGCCGACGCTGCGATGTATGAGGCGGCGGGTGATATCTACTCAAGGCGCAATGATCACGCAAACGCGATAAGAATGTACAACGCGGCCCTTGATCTTGACAAACAGAATCTCCCTCTTCTTACCAAGGTCGCGCAGGCTCAGGCAGCCTCCGGTAATATTAAAAATGCTATAGTCTCTTATCAGCAGATAGTTCTTTTGAATCCTCAGGCTGTCAGCGAACTGAAAATACTCGCCGATCTCACTACCCGCGACGGCAAGGTTAAAGAGGGTATAGATATTTTTAAAAGGTACTTCGAAAAAGCGCCCAACGATCAGGAAGTCGCTGTAAGAATCGGTATGTTTGAGTACAACAATAAGCAGTTTAAGGACGCTGTCAGTTTTCTTACAAAAGTAAGAGACAATAAGCTCCTCACAACAGACGTACTGTTTGCTCTTGGAGACTCTTACGCCAAGCTTGAAGACTGCAAGAACGCCATAGCGAGCTTTGAAAGAGTCAGAGCTTCAAAGCCCTCCAATCAGGTTCTTGTAAACACGCTCAGGCCGTTGGCTGAGTGTTATGAGAAAGAGGGGAACAAGGCTAAGGCGGCGGAGATGTACACCGCTTTTGCTGCGCTGCCCAACGTCAGAGACGCCGACGCTTCATTTCTCAGAGCTTTCCTGCGTGAAGATGCGGACAGAGCGGGCGCAGTCAAAATATATGAGGCTAATACGAAAGATTTCCCAAGAGATCACCGCAGCTTCATGAGACTTGGCCTTATTCATTCGCGCGATAACGCCGCTTTGCAGCAGGCGGTCACCAATCTTACCGCAGCTTCCAGACTGACCGATACCGTCGCTATTATATGGAAAACCCTCGGTGAAGTTCAGGGCAAACTCAAAAACACCGACGGGGAGCTTGCCGCGTACACAAGGCTTCTCGCTTTGCAGCCTGATGACGTTACGGCCAATAAGCGCGTTGGTACCATACAGATTAACCGCAAACAGTGGGCGCCCGGTATCGCAAGTCTTGAAAAAGTAGTAGCGGCCGACGATAAGGATTTTGAGGCTTCCATGCTTCTTGCGGCCGGTTACTCCAACACGAACCGTCACAAGGAGGCTTCCGATCAGTTAAAGAGAGCCAAGGCTTTGAAAGCTGACGACGTCTCAATCAGACTCAGTCTTATTGACGCGCTTGAAAAATCAGGCGACAGCACGGGTGTAAGAGACGAGAGAAGATCACTTGCGGATCTTGACCGCAGAATCGCTAATACAGATAAGAAAAATGTTGAATCCCGCCAGCGTCTCGTAGTGCACAGCATGGCCAATAAGGATAACGCTACAGCTTACTTATTCCTTAATGAGCTTGCCGCGCTTACGCCCAGAGATCAGGTCGTCTTTAAAAATCTTTATGATATGGCAATGGCTAGCGGTAAGAAAAAAGAGGCTATCGGCCATCTCAGAAAGTATATCGCTTTAAGACCGAATATCGCTGAGGCTCATAAGAATCTTGGTCTTCTGCTTCACGAGGAGAAAGATTTTGACGGTGCGCTCGCATCTTTCAGAGAGGCGCGCAAACTTGACCCGGCTATAACCGGCATCTATAAAGAGTACCTCGCTATTCTT
>Ga0123356_10001070_pt1 | contig 30301 bp, 26 predicted proteins | sample TergutEmb28metaG_2_FD_92546 | JGI IMG/M metagenome (GOLD analysis project Ga0123356, IMG submission 92546) | Embiratermes neotenicus P3 segment gut microbial communities from Petit-Saut dam, French Guiana - Emb289 P3 | ecosystem: Host-associated > Arthropoda: Insects > Digestive system > Gut ...
GAGTTGCAAAAAACAGTTTCCTTATCGAAAATGGAAAAATTAAAGATGCGATAAAAGAGACAATGGTATCGTTTAATATTTTAGATATACTTGGAAAAATAGAAATATCAAAAGAACAATGCAAGAATGGTTACAGCGTACTGCCCTGGTGCTGCTTTGACGGAATAACCATATCTTAAAGAGGAAAACATGGATAAAAAAACCGAAGATTTTTTAAAAGCTCAAGCAAAAGAAATCCGCAAAATGACTATCGAAGAAATTGCGACCCTGGGAACAGGGCATATCGGAGGAGCCATGTCGATTGTCGATTTACTGGCTCTTTTATATTTTCACCGCATGAAAATTGATCCGCAAAAACCGCGCTGGGAAGATCGCGACCAGCTTGTAGTTTCCAAAGGGCACGCAGGTCCTGCAGTTTATGCGGCGCTCGCGTTAAAAGGATTTTTTCCAAAAGACTGGCTTACAACTCTTAACAAAGGCGGAACAAGTTTACCAAGCCACTGCGACCGCAATAAAACACCCGGCATCGACATGACAACAGGTTCGCTTGGGCAGGGTTTTTCCGCGGCTATCGGTATTGCCCTCGGTTTAAAGATGGATAAAAAAACATCAACAGTTTACACGATTATCGGAGACGGTGAATCTAACGAAGGGCAGGTTTGGGAAGGCGCATTGTTTGCAAGTTTTCAAAAACTTTCAAATTTAATCGCCTTTACCGATTACAACAAACAGCAGCTTGACGGTTTTACCAAAGACATTTTAGACCTTGGCGACCTTGGCGCGAAATGGGAAAGTTTCGGCTGGTTTACACAAGTTGTAGACGGACATGACATAGCCGCACTGGACAGCGCAATCGAAAAAGCACTTTCGCAAACTGAAAAACCTTCAATGATTGTTATGAACACAATCAAGGGTAAAGGTTGCAACTTTGCAGAAGGTATCGAAAAAAATCACAGCATGGTTTTTGATATGGAAAAAGCAAAAGAAGCCATAGCGGCATTAGCGTGAACCTCGGATAAGGAGATAAAAATGTCTGAACAACAAAAAGAAATGAGAATGGCTTATGTCGACACGCTTGTCGAGTTAGCAGAAAAAAATAAAGATATAGTCGTACTGGAAGCAGACCTTATGAGCTGCACAAACACAGGTGTTTTTAAAAAAGCGTACCCCGACCGCCACTTTAACTGCGGCATCGCGGAAGCCAACATGGTAGGTATCGCATCCGGGCTTTCCACTTTGGGAAAAATTCCTTTTGCGGCTAGCTTTGGCTGTTTTGCTTCCCGCCGTGTATACGACCAGTTTTTTCTTTCGGCAGCTTACGCGCAGCTAAATGTAAAACTTGTCGGAACTGACCCCGGCGTAACGGCGGCTTTTAACGGCGGCACTCACATGCCATTTGAAGACCTCGCTTTAATGAGAGTCGTACCAAAACTAACTGTCGTAGAACCGTCAGACCCCGCATCCTGCGCTGCATTCGTTCGCCTGATGGCAGGGGAATACGGCTGTCATTATTTGCGCATTCCGCGAAAACCTGTTCCGTATCTTTATGGCGAAAACGAAACATTTAAATTCGGGCAAGCAAAAGTTTTAAAAGAAGGAAAAGATATTTGCTTTGTTGCACTTGGCAGCTTGATGGTAAACCAGTCACTTAAAGCCTGCGAAAAACTTGGCGAGCAAGGTATCAGCGCAGGTGTGCTTGATGTATTAACTTTAAAACCCATCGATACCGATGCGATTCTAAACCAAGCCGGCAAAGTACGCGCCATCATCAGCGTAGAGAACGCACAAATAATGGGCGGACTTGGCGGTGCTGTTGCGGAAATACTTGCCGAAAATTGCTGCGTTGGCGCAAACAACTGCTGCAAGTTTGCTCGTATCGGCATCCGCGACGAGTTCGGCGAAGTTGGAACACAGGATTATCTTGTAGACCGCTACGGTCTTGATGTTGGAAGTCTTGTAAAAAAAGCGAAAGAATTACTTTAGTTGTTTGACATTTATTGGTTCCAATAAGTGTAGACAGAATACATTTATTGGTTGCAAAAAGTGTGGATTTGTAATATAATTATAACTATGGAAAGATACGCAATAGAGGATTTAAAAAAATGGAAAAACTCTCCGAACCGCAAACCTTTAATTCTATTTGGAGCAAGGCAGGTTGGAAAAACCTGGCTTGTAAGAGAATTCGCGACATTTAATTACAATGATTATGTAGAATTAAACTTTTTTACAGATGAATCACTCAAAACAATTTTTGAAAGAAATATAAATCCGGAACAGATAATTCAACAACTGGAATTGCGATTTAACAGGGAAATTGACCCTGAGCATACACTGTTATTTTTTGATGAAATACAGGAATCACAGCGGGCAATGGACGCTTTAAAAGCATTTAACGAAAATAGCTGTAAATACAACATAATAGCGGCAGGCAGTTTTCTTGGCGTTATGATAGGCCGCAGACCTGTTGGACAAACAGATCAGCTTACATTATATCCCATGTCCTTTTGTGAATTCCTGGAAGCAATGGGACGAAAAATGTTGGCAGACTCCATAAAAAATCGCGATGTTACCGCTTTATCGGGAGTAAGCGAATTAATGGAATCATTATTAAAACAATACTACTATGTCGGCGGAATGCCGGAAGCCGTAAATGAATACGTTATGTCCGGCAATTGGGAGAAAGTACGGGAAATTCAAAATGGATTAATAACAACTTATAAAGGTGATTTTTCCAAACATATAAACGATCCGCGTACAGAACCAAAAATCAAAATGTTGTGGGATTCTATTTCGCTGCATCTTGTAAAGGAAAATAAAAAATTTATATACAAAAATGTTAAAAGCGGCGGACGGGCGGCAGAGTTTGAAAATGCAATGCAATGGCTGGTTGATACAGGATTAGTCCATAAAATCTACAAAGTTGAAAAACCAAAAATCCCGTTAAAAATGTATTACAAAGAAGACTATTTTAAATTATACATGCTAGATATCGGTCTTTTTTGCGCACAAGCAGAAATAAGACCGGCAAATATATTAGCCTCCGGTACAGATATAGTTGATGATATGAACGGCGCGTTAGCAGAACAATTTGTATGCCAGGAATTAAAAGCGGCAAGAGTAAGTCCGTTATTTTATTGGGGACGAGAAGGCAGCACAGCGGAAGTTGATTTTATCACACAGGGGAATGATGAGCAAAATCCCGGTGAAATAATACCAATAGAAGTAAAATCGGCAAAACATACTAAATCACAATCGTTAAAAGTATATATACAAGAATACAGTCCAAAATACGCCGTAAGAACATCGCTAAAAAATTACGGCATAGCGGAAACAAAACAAGCAGGTAATTTATATTCAATACCTTTGTATTTAATATCGCAGTTATTGCGATTAATTAATAAAAGCAATTGAAATCTAACTTTAATTTACTTTTTAGTATTAGTATTTCCCGGTTTAATGCCGCAAGTCGTGCTCGATCCGTCCTTGCGGTGATATTCCTGACATGCTTTGCAATCTCCGTGGCGCGAGCAGCCATACGGGCATTTGCAATCTTTGTTTTTATCTGACATTGATTTTCTATCTCCTTATTAAGATTTATTTATTAGAAAAAAGTTTATTTAATTTTTTATATAACTCCATTAATGATACTACATCAATACCTTTATTTAAAGACCAGCCTTTTTCTGAAGGTATAACAACAAAAGAATGCAGCGGTTTAATGTCATCAATAGCAAGATAATTGCCTTTTGTCAAAACGGGACTTAAAGATGCTTTACACTCAATTGCGCAAATCTTTCCATTTTTACTAATGACGAAATCTATTTCTGCGCCGTTCGATGTCCTGTAATAACATATTTCAGCGTCTGCAAACCATCCCCTGATATTCGCAAGCACTATTTGTTCCCAAACAGAACCAAATGCCGGATGCCCCGATAAATCATTAAATGAATTAAGTCCCAATAGGGCTGCGGTAATTCCTGAATCATTAATATAAACTTTCGGCGATTTAAATAACCGTTTCCCCAGATTTGAATACCATGGAGAAATAACTTCCACCATGTAGGTACTTGCAAGAAGATCGATATAATTTTTAACTGATACTGAACTTATACCAAGTGATGAAGCTAATGTTGAATAATTTATAATCTGCCCGTTTACATAAGATAACATTCTCCAAAGCCTTTTCATGGCAGCAGGATTAAATTCTCTCCATTGAAGCAAATCCCTTTCAAGGAATGTTGATATAAAATCCTCCCGCCACCTCAATGATACTTGATCATTGGCAGCAAGAATACTTCTAGGAAAACCGCCGGCATAAAAATATTGTTCCATTGTGTGGTTTTTATTTATTTCATTCCATAAAAAAGGAGTAAGGCGGTTATAAGAAATCCTTCCTGCCAGGGATTCAGAGCTTTGTTTTAAAAGTTCACGCGAAGCCGAACCTAGAACCAAAAAACATCCCGGTTTATCCCATTCATCCACAAGGCTGCGTATTAATGGAAAAATTTCAGGTTTGCGTTGAATTTCGTCGATACAAACAAGTTTATTTTTATTCGATCTTAAAAACCATTCGGTATTATTTAATTTTGCAAGATCCGAAGGCCTCTCCAAATCCAGGTAAATATGTTTGTTATTATAAGTGTCTTTTAAAAGCTGCTTAACCAAAGTGGATTTTCCGCACTGCCTTGGACCTGTTACAGCAGTAACCGGAAAATACTTCAGCGAATCCAGTATAGGTTTTTGTAAATTTCGTGTATAAATAGCCAAATTTTCTCCATGTAAATTTAAAACTTAATTTTAATATTACATGGTAAATAATAGCGTAAAAATACAGCTTTGTCAAGGAAGTTAAATATTATTTTTTTAAATCAGCCAATTTTTAATTGTTTTACCGCGCTTTTAACTTCATCTATAATATTCTGCGCTTTGCGAAGATCCAATCCTGCCTTTTTTGCAACTGACATTATATGTTCTTCTGTAGGGGAACGCCCTTCGCCGTCAATAGCAGTTGCATGTTCGCCGTTCATTCCGGCATTATAAACCAAATCATATACAGGTGAAACTTGCCATTTTTTACTATCGTCAAAAAGGAAGGAAAAGTTTTTTGAATGATCGTCTCGGTTGTGCGAAAAAACATTAAAACACATAAGGCGAAACATTTTTTCTACTTCACGAAAATCGCGTGTTAATTCCAAAGTTAAGGTCATTAAACTATTGTAATCCAATGTTGGAAATCTGTGGCTGGCATCCAGTAATCCGCTTGAAGAAATCATAAATACCTTGCTGCCGTCTTTTTTTCTGTCAAATCGTTTTACGCCAAAATATTTATCTTCGAACAATTTTATTTGCGGCACTATTAACCCTGCTGCTTTTGCGCAGGTCATATAATCGTATTCGATTTTCCCGATATTTTTAGGATCGATGCTTGCGCGGAATTTAACAATCCAGTCTTCTGCGACATGACCGTCGCCTTTATAATCTATTAAAACTTTAGGACGAGCGCCGCCTGAGCTGCCGCCAAGTTTTACCAAGTCTTCCAATTTACGCCCGTCGTACTTTTCATTTAATATGGCTTGCGCTTCATTTGCCAATGTATCCAGATTGTATTTTTTTACATCGTCAGCTAAATGTTCTTCGGGTTTGTATTCCAGCGCACCCATTCCGCTTGAGCCGACAATTGCAAGGCGATCCAATATAGAAACAGTAGAAAGTTCGATATGTTTTTTTAAAAGCAGTCTGTCGATCAATAAACGACCCCAGCCGTCTGGAAGACTGTCATTGAAAACACCAAAGTTGCCATCGAACGGATCGCGCGGCGCGATAAACACACGTTTTTCTAACGGCAGTTTAAATGGTGAAATAGAAAAACCATCACGCAGCCATTCAGCATCGTATTCAAACGCTAAAAGATTTTCTTGCGTTTGGGCAATTCTGCCTACTCTGTGTTTATCATAAAAAACATTTAAAAATTTATTTTGCATTTATAATCTCGTCAATCGATTGATAATTTTTGCGTTCAAAGAGCCTGTCAAAATCTGTTTCATAACCGAGTACAACGGCAATGCGAAGAAGACTTGTAAGAGAAATCTCTCCAGAGTTTTCAAAACGTTTAATCGAACCAAGTGATACTCCGCTTTTACCTGCTAATTCTGCCTGGGAAATTTTACCTTCGCGTCTTCTAATGCGAATTCTCTGTGATAATCTTTGTTTTATATCTAATATATTAGCCATTTTACCCTTATTTTAATGGTTATAGCTAATATATTAGACTATTTGGGAGGAAATGTCAAGTATTCAAAGCAATAATTTCCTTCCTTCCAGTCCACAACGGCGCTTCCGCCTTCGCTTAATCTGCCGAATAAAACTTCATCTACAAAGAAACTTTTAATTTTATCTTCAATAAGCCTGCTTACATTTCGTGCACCAAACTCGCGGCTGTATCCTTCTTCTGCAAGTTTATCTACACAGCGTTCCGTTACAGTTATGGTTACATTCTTTTGCGCAAGCTGTTGTGAAAAAACATCAAGTTCTTTTTTAACAATGGATACAATAATGTCACGTGAAAGATGCACAAAGTGGACCACTTCATCCAGACGGTTACGGAACTCCGGGGTAAATGTTTTTTCCACGGCGCTGTCTACCACGCTGTCATCCTGCACCCTGTCTCCAAAGCCTATAAGCCCTTTGCCTATTTCACCAGCTCCTGCGTTACTCGTCATTATTAAAATAATGTTTCTAAAATCAGCTTTGCGTCCATGATTGTCGGTTAATGTTGCATTATCCATAACCTGAAGAAGCAAATTGAATATATCGCTGTGAGCTTTTTCAATTTCGTCCAGTAACAATACAGCATGGGGTTGTTTACGAACAGCATCTATAAGCTGACCTCCTTCATCATATCCTATATAACCCGGAGAAGAACCAATAAGGCGCGATACTGTAATTTTTTCCTGATACTCGCTCATATCATAGCGAATCATTGGAATGCTAAGTATTTCTGCTAGCTGACGGGCAAGTTCGGTTTTACCAACACCAGTGGGACCTGCAAAAAGGAAGTTTGCTACAGGTTTATCTTCGGCTCTAAAACCAGCTCTGGATCTTTTTACCGCTTTTACAATCACATTAATTGCCTGGTCTTGAGAAAATATTTTTTCTTTTAAAAGACTTTCAAGATTTTTCAACTTGTCTTTTTCTGAATTTTTAACCGTTTGCTCTGGTATTTTACCAAGCCTGGATATAACGTTTTCAACATGCGATTGCTCTATTTTAATTGTTTTATATCCATCGTTTTTTGTACGAACATGAGATGCGATGATATCCATACAATTAATTGACTTGTCCGGCTGCTTGCCTTGTATATATTCTGATAACTTTACTATTCTTAAAATAACATCTTTGTTAATTTCGACATTATGATATGATTCATATTGGAATTTGATTCCATTAAGGATGGTTATAGTATCCTCTGAAGAAGGTTCGTTTATATCGATTTTCTGAAACCGCCGTGAAAGAGCTTTGTCTTTTTCAAAATATTTATTGTATTCATCGTAGGTTGTGGCTCCGATTATTGTTAACCTGCCACGAGCAAGATCAGATTTTAGCATATTTCCTACATCCAGTTGACTGGAAGCGGAGCCAGCTCCGATTATGGTGTGTATCTCATCTATAAAAAGAATTGATTTTCCTTTTTCGCTTATCTCTTTAATGACTCGTTTTAATCGTTTTTCAAACGTGCCGCGGTACTTGGTTCCTGCTATTAATGAACCCATATCCAATGAATGAATAGTATAATCTTTTAATCTTTCCGGGACATCGTTAGCTGCAATTAACTGCGCAAACCCCTCTATAATCGCGGTTTTGCCAACGCCTGCTTCTCCACAAATAATTGGATTATTTTTAACTCTGCGACAGAGAACTTCGATTGTAAGCTCAAGCTCTTCTTGTCTGCCTATCAGTATTTCTAGCTTCTGCTCACGGGCTAAAGCGGTAAGATCTGTTGTAAATTTAAAAAGAGCACTTCCTTCTTTATCAAGGCTGGATATATTTTCGCTGCCGCAAGAAAGAGCTTTTCTTAGTTTAAGCCTTGTAACTCCTGCATTTCGCATAACATTTGAACATACAGATTTCGTTTCGAACAAAGCTACAAGAAGGTCGTTTATATCTATTATCTTTATCTTCTCTGCTTCAATCATTTCAATTTTAGTCTTAGGCGGATTAATTGGCGTAAGGCGCGCCTTGCACTCTGCAGACATCTTATTCAAAAATTGTATATAACTCTCTGTTTTATACGGTTCTACATTTGTGTTTTTTGTAACAGGTATTTCCTTAAAATAATCCTCTAGCTGTTTCATTATTATAAACATAGCAGCATCCATTCTGCGAAAGATATCTACAACTTTCCTTTCGAGTAATATACTATTATACAAAACATGTTCTGCAGTGACGTATTCGTGTTTTGCGTTATTCGCATAACTAAACGAACCGTCAATTATCGCTTGAAGTTCCGGATTGAATCTCATACTAACCTCCTTAACATTCTTCGGCAATACATTTAAGCGGGAACTCTCTTTGAACAGCTTCGAGATGAACCCTTTTTACCATCGTCAACGCAATATCTTTTGCGTAAACGCCAACTATCTCTCTGCCATTTGAGTGAATAGCATGTGCTATTTTTATTGCCTCCCCTTTTGTTTTATGAAAAACTGTAACTAAGATATCTTCTACAAATTCGAACGTTGTAAAAGGATCGTTTAGTATAATTACTGTATATTGTCTTTGAAGTTTTTGTTTTAGCCTTTTTTTAATTTTTGTTTTTTCAGATGTTTTTTCATTAAATAGCTTTTCCATTGTTTTACTCCTTAAAATTTAATAAAAATATTTATTTGCATAAGGATTTATATCCCTAACCAGTTTAAGATAATCGTTAGCTGTATATAATTGAGCACCAAGCTTAAATTTGTATGCATTGTACTTTATGTTATCCGGTCCAAAATCTTTCAGTACAAAATTTTTATTTTTTAGAGTTTCCGCGTATAAGATTAATTGGGATGTTCCCCCATTATTTTTAACTTTATGACCTGAAAAAGATGTATATATTCTCCCATTTAGCACGCCTAAATCTCCTGCACAATATTCATTTTCATCAAATAATGAGACGCTGGTTCCTATTAAATGATTATCTGTTTGATTCAGAGCCTCAAGATAATACTGTAAAAATAATAAATAAGAAGGATCAACAATGTTTCTTTTGTGATCTTTATAATGCTCAATTAATCTATCAGCCATTTGTTTAACATTTTTGGATTCTTCCAAAGTATATTTATTGTTTTTTTTAAAATGTCTTATAATAGATTTACTTTTTTTTATTTTATCCAGATGCAGAATAATTCTATCACTTAATACCGGCATTAGAACCATTGTTTTTCCGAACTCTCCCACATATCCTGGGAAAAATCCGGCTTTTATTGTATCACTTATTGTTTCTACTTTTTCGTGAAGCGAAGTCACAATTGTAACGAATTTGCCGGGAGCCCTGCATTCTGGGTATATTAATTTAAACGCTTTTTTTGCATTATATTCTGCTAATTCAATTTCATTCTTTTTTAAATTGATACGTAGGAGATTTTTATGACTATAAGAACATTTTGGATTTATTTCAATTGATTTAATATAATCTCTTTCTGCATCATCGTATAAAAACATTTCTTCAAAGCAACTACCCCTTCCGCAATAGCTGTCTAATAACAATTTATTTGATGAAGATTTATTTATATACAAATATTTATCCAGTATTAGATTAATTGCATTAGTATAAACTTTAATAGCATTTGAATATAACTTTTTTTTCTTATAAAGAAAGCCAAGATTATAAAACCCTAATGCAAAATAGGTGTTGTTTTTAACAATATTTTCTAATTTTTCAACTGCTAAGTCAGTTTGACCTATTTCATCGTCACAGCATGCTTCATTTAATTGAGCATCCGGATCATTTGGATTTAATTCTAATGCTTGACTATAATAGTTAGAGGCTGTACGATAATCACCTTTACAATAATAGTCATTTCCACTTTTCAAGTAATTATTAAATTTGTTTTCCATTGTCAACCTCCCTTAACCGTTTCAAATAATTTGGGGTAATCCTCACACACAACACAACCCAAATTATCGTGTTTATAGCGCCAGCGATATGATGGTGTGCCGTAATCAATAATCCGGCATCCATCCATTTCAAGCTTTATAGCGTGAAGAATAAGCTGCGCGGTTCCAGCATTATTGAAATAATGACAACCTGAATAACTGGTATAAGTAAATTTATTACGAACTCCAACATCTATAGCGGCAAGTTTGCCATCTTCATTGTAAAGAGCGACCGAAACTCCTCTTGGATATCCGGAAATTAAGTTAATTTTTGATAAATAAAATCTAAGCATTGGCAAGTAGTTCTCATCTACTCCATTAGACTTTTCTTTGAAATATTCAATTAACTTATCTATAAAGTATTGAATATCGTTATTTGTTTCTGATTCAACAAGGCGATAGGTATGTTTTTTAAAATGCCTTACCATGCTCTTTTTCATATGAATTTTATTGGGATACAAAACAACACGCCGCTTACTACTAGACGGTTTTACCATTACCATTTTATGTTTTTTATTTATGGCTAAATCAAGGTAATAACCAGAAGCAAGTAAGTATTTCACTAATTGAACTCCATCGTCTAGCTTATCAAAAGAGATAGTTTTAATTAATTCTTTGTAATTTTCCGGATAAGAAATTTTAATTGCATTGGTATAATCGCTGATTGTTCTTTCAAATGCATTTAATCTATTGAAACAGTAGGCTCTGTTATTTAACGCAAAGATATAATCATGTGAGAGATCAAGACATTTATTACAATCATTTATCGCTTCTTCCCAATTTTCTAAAAAACGGTGAATACGCGAACGTGTGTAATACGTAAAATAATAGTTTGGAAAATAGGAAATGCCTTCGTTAAGAATTTCTAATGCTTGATTATAATCCTCGATGTCTATTAGATTAGACCCTATATTGTTGAACACCGGGGGGTTCCAATAATTATTTCTTGGATATGACAGTTCAAGAATTTTGGAATAATTTTCTACAGCGCCTTTAGGGTTCATCTGCTCAGCCATTTTAAAAGCAATGTCAAAAAGTTCATCTCTTGTTAAGTTTGATTTATCGTTCATGTTATTCCTCTAAAAATAATATTCTCTCATTGTTTAGGTTTATAGCAACAAAGCCAGAGCCTTGTTGCTATAAACTTTTTTACGTTCCGGTTAATCTCTAATCTTTCCACCGCTCACTAACAAGAAAACCGAAAGCGTGTTCAAATCGTCTTGTTCCAAACCCAATACCTGAATATTTAAAAAGCTCTTCATTGAACGTTACATTTTTCCAGTTGAAACTATCTTCATAGATTACACCTGTTTCGTGATCAATACGCTTATTACTATACCAGGTCAGATCAAAAAATAGGATTCTTCCATCAGTCAATATCAATTCGTTCCAGGCGTGACTAGATGAAGACCACTTTTTTACAGCTTGAACTGATTTTAGTTCTAGAGCTTTATCCATAACTTCATCTGCGTAACCGCCACAAACAAGATATCTCATTCCTGGAGTTCGTATTACAGGAGCGCCTGAATATCCACTATAATTTGCATAGTCGTATTCGATTTCGGAGTTTAATTTTTTTGCAAATTCAACAATTTCAGCATATGCCGGATCAGTTTTTAATAGTCTTTCTACCTCATTTTCGTATTCCCAATTAAATTTTAATGTATGGTATTTGGAATATTCACCGTACCAATCGAAGATTACTGGAGATCCTGAATATGTGTTTTGCCTCCATGTCTTTGTATTTCCAGCTCCCACATATCCCTGTGCTATAGTATAAGTAACTTCTGAATAAATAGAATGTCGATCCTCACCCCACCATATTTTTAATTTAGGGTCAATCATGGATGGCTGTTCCATTTGATCTTGTGGGAACGCTCTATAAACGATCCATTCTCTAAATTTTTTCGGGAATTGTGAAAGATCAGCACCATAGTACATCATATCCGATACATGTACAGAAGTTACAGAAGTGGGAGCAAGTTCGGATGCGGATTCTATACTTACGCATCCCCAAAACCCAGTTGCTACTACAACTAATAGCCATTGAATAAACTTTTTCATAAATTACCCCTTACAAAAATATTATTAGTAATCGACAACGTCGATCTTCATTCTACAAATACATAAACATTCCTTCGTTTTATTCTCTTTGCCATAATATATTTGAATTATTAATATTCGCCACACATTGTGTTTTAAATATTCATGGCACACTAATCAATTGTATTGAAATCTTGTCTATTTCTGCCAAATTTTTAAGAAATTTAGAAAAAGTAATATAATTTACATCAAAAAATAAATAAAGAAAAATTAAAAAAAGTTCTATGATGACTAATTCCTGTATGTGTAAATTGACAATAAAAAGAAGTTTTATAAAGTTTTTCATTAAGCCTCTTTTATTTTTCTTTTGTCCAAATTTTTCTTTTAAAATTTGGGCGAATATAGGTTCCTGCAGACTTACCGCAAGTATCGTCTTACCATTTGTTGAGTAACATCGACATCAAAAGTTGGGTCATACTTATCTCCCCATGCGTTGTTCATAATTATCATACCTCCATTGCCAGCCTGAGGTTCTATTGTCTGCCATGTATTATCCGTTCGCCGCACAGCATTAAAAGCGTGATTCATATTTTTATTAGAATTGAAGATTATTCTTACATCAAACTTGGCTTCTGTAGCAATTTGATAGAACAAAAGTGCAAAATCGACGCAATCAATAACTCCGTTTCCATCCATATCGTTTTTTGTAGGTACGCTCATCATCCTCCTGACCTCCACTCCCAATTGGTGATCAGAAATATTTTCTGAAAAAACCCAGTTATTTAACACACGATAATTATTATATTCCAGTAACTCTGCAACTTGTTTTAGAATTGGTGTAAGATCGTTTGTGATATGTTCAACCAACCGGTATTCTATTTCTTCTTTTACAAAAAACTTTTCCACTTTATCTATTGTTGCAAAAAAGTCAAATGTATGCTTCCCAATTTGGAATATATATATTCCTGATTGTTTATTATTATCAGCGTTTAACAAATTGGCAGCAATTATAAATAATATAAAAATAACCAACGTACACAAAATCATCTTTATTAAACTAAAAATTACTTTCATAAGAATCCTCCAGATTTTTTACAGTCCATATGAACTGTTTTTTTATATACACTAAGCTCCGATCTCACCTCCTTATATTCATTTTTCACCTCCAATAAATTTTTATATCCCTATTGTTACTCTAGGTGTAAAGACCTTGGAATAGCAAGGTTTTTTTTTCGACAAAAAAACGAAGAATGTGTGACATAAAATCGAAAAATGGGGATACAAAATCGAAGTTTTCGATTTTGTAATATTTTTTGGAAAGTTTTTATTATTTAGTTGTAATTGTATTTATTATAAATAGATATATTGTTTTAACAACTTTTTTAATCTTTTTCTGAAACATCTATTTTTGCTATAGCTCTTATAAGGTTATATAAATCTTGATCAAAACCTATGGATTCATAAGAATTAATACTTTTTTTTCTTATTTCAGAAATTACTTCCTTTGAAAATGTATCCTTATCTAAAACTTTCATATCTAAACTAATTTCATATATCATATCTTTCTCTTCAGGAGTATATTTTTCTTTAATTCTTTGAAACTTATTTTTATTTTTAATTATCTCTTTCAACTCTTCATGTTTTATATAAAAAAATTGCTTATTTCCTAATCTGACAAGCGGTAATAAAGAATTAATACTATCTTCATTTAATTCATCTTTTGACAGCAGCATTCCATGTGTTACAAGATCCCTTTTTTGATCTCCTGCGGATATTGCAGAACAAACTGCAGGAAATATATCATATTTACCATCACCTCTAAAGCAATGCAATTTAAATTGAATGCTATTAATATCTGGTACTTCATTAAAGTCTACCCTTTTTAATCTGATATTTGCATAAGTCTCAGTACCGCCAAAACTTGTGCAAATAATATCGCCTTTATAATGTTTTTTATCCTTGCCTTTTCCTAGATACGTAATATCTAAAATAAAATCTACTGTAAGATCATCATTTATGTTTAGTTTACCTTCATTATACCAATATTTATTTGTTTTTTTTCCTTGTGCTGCACTTGCTTTAATATCTTTTCCCAAACAAGTTTTATAGAAATAGCAATAATATTCTTTATTTAAATGATTATCAAAATAATTTTTTGATTCAAAAACCAATATTTTTTCTTGTAATTTCTTTATTAATTCATTGCAAACAAAATTGATATCTCCCCAAAATTCATCCCAATTATTTAATATTAATAAATCTTTTTTAATATCTTCAAACTTTTTAATACCATTAATTTCATTTTCTATATCTTTTATTTTATAATCCTTTTCTTTAATATGTTTTATTATTGAACTTAATAAAATTATATATATATCTTCTGGAATTTCTTTTACTTTATTATTGTCTAAAATATAACCACTAATTAAATCTTCATATTTTCCTATTTTCTTATCTTTATCTTCACCGTCTATTTTTTTGCTATCTATTTCTGTATATAATTCTTTTGCTAAATCTTTTTGCTTTTTTTTGTCTTTCACGTTACAAAAGATGCGTAAAAGACGACGCAGTCCCTCATTTTTATGAGATACTTCTCTATAATTATATTGTATATAATCAGACATAAAACACCTCTTTGTTTAATAAAAAGATTCTATTAATACTTTCTAAACATCAATTTAAGATATAATAATTTTGCTATTTTGTCAATAAATTCGAAAACCATAAATTCGAAAACCAATAAATAAATTCATTGACTTTTTCACTAAAGTGAGCTATATATAACTAATAGGGTAATTATGTTAAAAATGAAAATCATATATTGTTTATGTGCCATTACTTTCATTACAGCCTGTGTTTCAGTAAGTAATAATACAACAGAAAAAGAATTTTACTGGATTGAATATACTGTAAAAAGCGGAGACACTTTAACATCAATTTCTACACAATTCAATATTTCTGCACAAACCATTCTTGCATTAAATACTGCAAAAACTATAAAAATCGGAGAAACATTTAGAATACCAAGTATTGACGGTATTATATACACAGTAACAGCTGGTGATTCAATTTCCCTCATAGGAGAAAAGTATTCTATTTCAAGAGAAATAATAATTCTTGCTAATAACTTGCAAAACAGAATAAATATAGGTGATAAACTTTTTTTACCTGGTGCAGAAACAAATTAAAATCTGCACATTAAGGCGTTTCTTTTAAATCGATTTTTTTACTAAATCAATTTCTTCAACCTTATCAGAAAAATTTTCAAATTCTTCTTTAGATTCTATAATTAGATTACCACCAACCTCAAAGCCGGCAATATCGTTTGATATTCCTTTAATGTAACTTTTTCCTTTTTTACGGTAAGCAAAATACACTTCTCTGTATTCTTTTCTTGTACGAAATAAAAGGTTAAATGTATTACCTGACTTAGAAATATATCTATTTATTTTATCATTTAATTCAAAAAGAATTTTATCCTTGTCATCCACTGTATAACGAGCGAGAATCCCAGGAAATGGCCAGACATTATCATTAATATTAATTAGTTCTGAAGTATAATTATTATAATCATTATTTAATTTTTCAAAAACAGGAAAATTGCTTTTTATTAATTGTAAATGCAAAGTATCCATTGAGTTTCCAGCAAAAATAGGGCTATAAAATAATGAATAAGTATCTGAATTTATCTGTGAAAACAGATCATCTATCCACCATAATATATCATCATGATATATTTGTTTTAAAACATAATGACTATTATTTTTTGAAAAAACTTTAGCAAAAATAATAAAATGATTCTCCTGAAACCCTGCCCAATTTGCGGTAACATTGAATTCCTGATACGAACCATCTTTGGATTGTAAATTACAGGATATTAATTCACCTTTGGGGTTTTGATCTTTATAAATAAAAATTGTTGCTTTTCTTGTAACTTTTTGAACATCATTCGGAAGTTTATTAAGTGTTTCTTTATCAATATAAGAAATATAAAATGGATCAATATCTGGATCTTCGTATTCATAATATTGTAATGCATTTTCTTTTCTAATACCCAGATCAATCAATAATTTAGTGTTATTCCGATCTTTTCTCGTACGTATATAAAAAACATTAAATATAGAATTTGATTTTTCTATATAGACTTTTTTGCTTGGACCATAAGAAAAATTATCAAGGGTTTGATTGTCATTATAATAGTCTTTACAGTACTTCAAAATTATATGTTTTTTTTCTTGATATAACCTTGGAGTTAATATAGCTCCAGCGGTATTCTGCTTTTCAAATAATTCCTCAATTTTCTTTACTGATATTTTTTCTATTCCAGTCATTTTTAAATCTCCTCAAAAATTTCACTGTACTCTTAAAACATCAATCAATCCTCTGCTGTTTTACTCTCAGTCTTTCAGCTTCGTGGTACCTTAAGTTATCCCAAAGCTTACCATACTCTGCAACCAAAAGGGGCAATAACGAAATACCAAAACAAATGAGCCAGTGATAAGGGTTCATCTGAACAAGTCCGAAAAAGTTTGCGCCCCTTAAATCTCCTGCAAGCGGAGGTAAAAGCGCCATACCTGCAAGAAGCAGGAACATAATCCCTGTGCTTATCGGCAGCTGCGGATTATCTTTAAGAGTGCGTTTAAAAACAGAAATTCGGCTTCTTACAACGAAAATATGACATAGCGATGTCCAGCCTAGTATAAGGAAAGCCATTGTCTGACCAAGAGTATGTGACGGCAAAACACTTCCTGGAATGACAATAAACTTTCCGATATAAAAACCTATCAATACTACAATGCTGCACATAATTGTCTGCTGGATAATTACTTCCATAAGCCCGCCTGCAAAAAAACTTTCTTCGCGGTCGATTGGTTTTCGTACCATGATTCTTGTATCAGAATGTTCTTTTGCAAGAGCCATTCCTGGAATTCCATCAGCTATTACATTAATAATTAAAAGCATTATGGGAGTTACTATCCCTATACTTTCATAATGATGATCGTTTATTCCCCAACCGGAAACCTGCCCGAAAATCATAATAACTATTTCGGATATATTACACACAATAAGGAAGTAAACCAGTTTTTTAATATTGGCAAAAACTTTGCGTCCTTCATTTATAGCTTCTACAATTGTCGAAAAATTATCGTCTGTTAAAACCATGTCCGATGCGCTCTTTGCAACTTCAGTGCCGTTAATACCCATCGCAACACCGACATCGGCTGCCTTAAGCGCAGGTGCGTCGTTTACGCCGTCGCCTGTCATCGATACAACCGCGCCTTTTTGCTGCCATGCCTGTACTATGCGGATTTTATCTGACGGTGATACTCGCGCATAAACCGAATAAAACTCGATACTGTCATTTAATTCATCATCTGAAAGATTGGAAAGTTCTTCACCTGTGATAATTCCTTCTTTAGCGGCAATGATGCCAAGCTCTCTTGCGATAGCCGCCGCAGTTACCGCATGATCTCCTGTGATCATGATAGTGCGTACTCCGGCTTTTTTCGCACGATATATCGCCGCGGCAGCTTCAGGACGAGGCGGATCGATAAGACCGATGAACCCTTCAAAGTTTAGATCTTTTTCAATACTTTCAAGATCATCTTTAGCAGGCAGAGTATCAATTTCTTTGGAAGCAAGCGTAATTACACGCAATGCATCTTGTGCAAACGAATCGTGCATTTTTTCAAGTTCATTCACATAATTTAAATCGTTTTTTATATATGGAATTTTATCAAAAGCGCCTTTTGTTAAAACAAGGTATTTACCGTTTTGTTTTTTGTAAATCGATGTCATCATCTTTCGCGCCGAGGAAAAAGGAATTTCGCCGACCTTTTCGTAATCGGTAAAGTTTTCTCTTTTTATTTGTTTATCGAGCGAAAGGCGCATTATCGCAGATTCTGTAGGGTCGCCTATAATTTTATCTTCGCCCTTTTCATTCTTTTCTACTGTTACATTACTTGCCAAAAGGAATCTTTTAATCAGTTCAATATGTTCCTGCGAATCCGCTTCTGTATCTTTAACAGGGTTGTTTCCGTAAATCCAAAGTCTTTTAATTGACATTTTATTCTGGGTTAAAGTTCCGGTTTTATCCGAACAAATAACACAAGTGCTTCCCAGTGTTTCTACAGCCTGCAGCTTTCTTATTAAGGCGTTTTTGTTCACCATTTTTTTAACACCGTGAGTAAGCATCAATGTAACGATTAGTGAAAGAGTTTCCGGAACTGCTGCAACAGCGAGAGTTACAGCCAGCATCATAAGGAACCAAAATTCCAGCTGCTGTACAAGACCAATCATGATGATCGTAAACGCTGCAACAATCGCAATGGTACTGATTAATTTGCCGAGTTTATCAAGGCGCAGCTGCAAAGGCGTTTTATTCTTTTTTGTATGATTTAAGTATCCGGCAATTTTTCCGATTTCTGTGTTCATTCCTGTTGCGATAACAACCGCTGTAGCATAACCGCTTACAACAAGACAGCCGGAAAAAACCATGTTCAGGCGATCTCCCAAAGGAGCATTTTCTTTTGTTAAAGTTTCCGTTTGTTTTTCTGACGGCTCGCTTTCACCTGTAAGCGATGCTTCGTCTACGGCAAAACTTTCACATTCCAAAAGACGAGCATCGGCGGGCACAAGATCGCCTGTTTTTAATACAATTATATCCCCGGGTACAACTAAAGTTGTATCGATCTCCTGTTTATTGCCGTCTCTTAATACAAAGCAGCTGGGACTGTTTAAAACCGCAAGCGCTTCCAGCGCCTTTTCAGCTCCCCGCTCCTGGGTAACCGCCAAAATTACATTCATTATTACTATGGAAAGGATAACAATCGATTCAATAAAGTTAACATTATGACCTTCCATCAGTTCGCGAAGTTCCAGAACAAAAGAAAGCACTGCCGCCAAAAGTAAAATGATTACTGCAACATCCTTAAGATGGCGCATTATTTGTACAAAAAGACTTTCTTTCTTTTTTTCGGCAAACTTGTTAAGACCAAATTCAATCTTTCTTTTTTCAACTTCAGCCGTATTTAATCCGTTTTTTACATCAGATTTCTGCTCTCTTAAAACTGCTTCTTTATCTAAATTATACCAATTATCCAATATCTGCTCCTAATTAAAAACCGCAGGTACATTAATTCACGGAGTTTTGCCGCAGGCGAAACTCCAAGCTAAAAAGCCTTTGGCTTTTTAGCATTGATCCAGGGCTGACTCGAACAGCCGACCTGCCGCTTAGGAGGCGGCCGCTCTATCCCCTGAGCTACTGGACCGTCTTAAAGATAACTTTCACCTTAGGCTATCACCCCTGCCTTTTATTGTCAACTTGACGAAGCTATTTCAATATTCTAAAATTATGGAATATTAAGTTACAGGGGTTCAATGTGATTAAACGAGGGATTTCCCTAATTTTTCTATTAATAATCGGTTTCTCCGTTCTTGCTGCACAGGAAATAGTAACAGCAGAAAGTTACCTGAGAATGGTTTCTGATGTATACGCTTCTTTAAGGGATTATGAAGCAAGTGTTATAATCCGCTCGGGAGGAAGTAACATGGCAGGAAACGTAAGTTTTCGCTCGCCTAACTTATTACGGATAGATTTTTCACAACCTGCAAACCAGGTAATTGTTTTTAACGGTGATTCATTAGTTGTCTATCTTCCCGAATTCAGAGCAGTATTGAATCAGGAAGTTAATAGGAGAACAGCTCAATCGGGATCGGGTCTTTCAATGCTGATTCGTAATTTTACTCCTACTTTTCTTACAGGACCAAATCCCGAACCTCTGGACAGCGGATCATCGGAGAGGGTAATTAAACTGCGCCTTACAAGACGTTTCACTTCCGAAGGATTTAGAGAATTAATATTAAGCATAAATCCTGATACAAGATTAATAAGAAGAATCGAAGGAAGAACGATTGCGGAAGTTGATGTACGTATCGATTTTACAAGTATTAGAACAAATGTGGGTGTACCGGTAGCTCGTTTTGAATATGACACACCGCCCAATTCAAACATGTATAACAATTTTCTATTCAGAGATACTGATTAGGCAGGGGGAGCTCAATGGAATCTCTGGGTGAAAAACTAAAATCTGCCCGTTTGGAAAAAGGGCTTAGTTTTGATCAGATAAGCCGCGAAACAAATATATCAATCCGCTATCTTGAAGCCCTTGAAACAGAAAATTTTAACGCTTTCCCCGGTGAACCTTATGTTATTGGTTTTTTAAAAAATTACGGCGAGTATCTTGATCTTGATGTTCAAAAAGTATTATCGCTTTACAGAGCGCTTCGTATTCAGGAGCAGCCTGTCCCTGTAGAACAATTATTAAAAAACCCAATCAAGCTGCCCGGTTTTGTTATACCTCTTGGCATCATACTTTTGGTTTTGTGCGCAGGCAGCTGGGGTATATATCAATTAATTTTGTATAACCAAAATCACAGAACTGCCAACACACAGGTAAACCAATCTTCTTCTGAATATCTTATGGAAGGTAACTTTTTTGAAAGGCGTTTGTACAGAAATGATTCTGTTTTAATTTCACTTGATAATGAAATATATAAAATGGAACTTTCAAGCCTGGGAGAAACAGTATCGATTAGAACCCCAAGCGGTTTAAGAAATATGGATTTGGGTCAGGAAATAATTATCGATCTTAACAATGACGGAATCCCTGACTTGCGCATCAACCTGGTTGATTTTGTAAAAAACAATGCCGACATGGGAGCGTTACTTCATTTTATTTTAATAGATTCTGATGTATATACAGGCGCTGATATAAATCAAATTACAAATACAACAGCACCTGCGCCTGTAAATGCCGCAAGCAGTGTAACAATAATTCCAGGCACGCCAAGCGCATATCCTTTTACATTACAGGTAGTTTTTCAGGGGTATAACATGTTCCGCTGGGAGATTTTAAACGAACGTGATCGAAGGGGAACCAACCAGCGTTATTTCCAAAGAGCCGAACAGCTCGATATTCAGGCTCAAAACGGCATTCGTATCTGGACATCAAACGCACAGGCGGCAAGGTTTCAGGTTATCGGCGGAGGGCGTGTTTACCCTGTTGAAATCGGTGCGTCAGGTGAAGTTGTTGTAACTGACATCCGCTGGGTCAGAGATGATGAAAACCGTTTCCGTTTAATATTGATGCGATTAGAAAGTTAATGCTGTCAACGCATTAACGCAGGCATTGGAAAATGAAATATTTTCTTGATCCATTCGGATGTGTAAAAAATCAGGTAGATGCTGAAAACATGATGGCGCATTTAAATAATGCCGGATGGGAAAGCACCGCTGATAATGAGCAAGCCGATCTTATAATCGTTAATTCCTGCGGTTTTATAGAAAGCGCCAAACAAGAATCGATCGACGCTGTTATTGAATGGCGCAGATTATTTGCGAATAAAAAAATACTCCTGGCAGGCTGTCTTTCCCAGCGTTATGAAAAAGAACTTAAAGAAAGTCTTACCGAAGCTGATGGCTTTTTGGGGGTCGGCAACCCATCGCAGATTGTGGAAAAAGCAAATAATTTTTTTCAAGAAGAGTTCTCGCAAGCTGCTTTCGCAGCTAATAGTGAAAAGAACTTACAATTTGAAAAACCCATATTCCCCTCCGCGCCTCTGCGCCTTTGCGAGAGTAAAATAAAAAAATTATCGCAAGGCGAAAGGCCGCTATTGTCGCTGCCGGGGTCGGCGTATGTAAAAATAAGTGAAGGCTGTAATAACAACTGCTCTTACTGCGCGATTCCTCTTATACGAGGAAAACTTGTTTGCAGGATAATTGACGAAATCCTGGATGAATGCCGCACTCTTATATCACGCGGGATTAAAGAACTTTGTATCATCGGACAGGATATTGGAGCGTATGGAAACGAAGAGAAGCGTTTAGGATTAACAGAATTGTTGGAAGCAATTTCTACATTAGAAGGGGATTTTTGGGTGCGGTTATTATATATTCATCCCAATCATTTTCCTTTGGAAATACTGGATTTAATGGAAAAAGATCCGCGCTTTCTTCCATATTTTGATATTCCGTTTCAGCACGCATCAGAAAAAATTTTAACTTCCATGAACCGCATTCATTCTTCTTCCCTTTTTCCTCTCCGTGCCTCCGTGCCTCCGTGTGATAATTTTGCAAAAGAATACCTGGAATTACTAAAAACCATCCGTGCCCGTCTGCCGGATGCGGTTATTCGTTCCACATTTATGTTAGGTTTTCCAGGCGAAACAGAAGAAGATTTTAACGAGTTACTGGACTTTCAGCAAAAAGCCAATCTAGACTGGCTTGGTTGTTTTACATATTCAAGGGAAGAAGGCACTGCTTCGTATTCCATGAAAGGACGTGTCCCTGTAAAAACAGCAGAAAAGCGCAAACAGCTAATAGAAGAAAAACAAATATCGATAACAGAAAAAAATATGGACAGGTTCATAGGTCAAATTATGGATGTGTTAATTGAAGAACAGCTTGACGCAAGAGATGATAACGATGAAGAAAGTGAAACAATTTGGCTAGGCAGACTTTTCTGTCAGGCTCCGGATATTGACGGAGCCGCAGTAATTGTCAGCGATGAAACTGGAAAAAAATTACAAACAGGAACATTTGCAAAATGCAAAGTTATCGCAAGACGCGGATTTGATCTGGAAGTTAGAGTTTTATCTGAATGAACCTAAATCATAGCGCCAGCCGATGTGAAGATAAGCAGTAACCGTTGAATAATCCCATCTTCCGGAATCTTTAAATTCAATATCCAGAATATTTCCTTTTGAACTGGAAAATGCATTTAATACTGAATTTACTCCCAACTCCAAATATATTTTTTGAGAAAAATTTATTTGCATTGAAAGGTCAGCGAACATTCCGGCTCCCCAGTAATTAATAGTACTGTCTTCAAAATCATCAAAATCCATTATTGTAAAATTTACACCTAGATCGGTATAAAAACTAAACCTTCTTGTCATTAGAAATCTTTGAGAAAGACCAACCCCAAAATCCATAATCGAATACATACCGTCTTTTGATTTAAATTTTCCAGAATGTGGAATGCCGTCTATATGCCCGTTTTCCTTCCAACCTAAAGAAAATACTGCCCTATCGCGAAAAACAAAACCGGTAGAAAACGCATTATAATCATCGGGAAAAACCCTTATTAAAAAACTTATACCAATAGAAGTAAATGATGCAGTGTTAGCATAATTAATGCCAAAATATAAAGGTGGAACTAAAGGTTCAACAATAGTATTTTCTACTTTATGTGTTACAAAACTAAGATCAACTCCGCCGGAAATCTGCATTTCCAGCGCCATTATATTACCGGTTATACCAATAAAAAGCAGGAATATAAAAAGAATAGTAATTTTTTTCATATTAAACCTTCCTTATTTCAAAAAGTATATTATAATTATAACATTAATCATATAAAATAACACGATTTTTACAGACAAAAAAAGGCAGCCCCAATTCCGGGACTGCCCAATAACTGTTATAAAGAATATTTACTTTGAAACAGTAAAAGTGTCTACAACTCTTGTTCTTAGATTGTCTTGTACTTCATGGGCTCTGAATGTAACTGTGTTATTATTAACATCAATTTCCAAAAACATCGGTTTGTAATCCTGATGATAAAAATTAACAGGATATGGAATATTACCAGACATCAATACTGCGCTTCCTGCCGTGCCGTCTTCAAAGTATGGATACTCAGTATTATTTTTTACATCGGGAACAAACTCTTCGTAGAACTTCTGCCCGGTGGAAGAATTCAATGTAAAGTAAACAGTTCCGCCTGTATTGGAAATTCTTCTGCCGTCACGCATCGGATAACTTCTTGCGTATATATGATCGTGACCTGCAAGAACAAAATCAACATTATGTTTATCCATCAGCTGCTGAAAACCCGCTTCAACATAAAATTGAATATCTCTGTCTGCCGCGTGGTCAGCCAAACTTGCGATTGATTTGTGAGTCTGCACAAACAGCCATCTGTACTGCCCCTGATGCTGCTGAACCGCAGCTGTCAATGTAACATCAAAATGTTCGTTGATTATTCTGGCTGCTTCATCCCTGTTTCGAGGATATGCCGAAGTATTCAGCACTACAAACAAGGCATTGTTATACAAGTAAAAATAATTTCCTCTGGATTCCATTTCGTGCCGTGAACCGCTTTGCCCCGTAGGAACCGATGTTAAAGGCTGTTCATTAGGAATGTTATAATGATATAAAAAGCCGAAATTTGATCTTGATTCATGATTACCAACCACAGGAGCGAAAGGTAAACTTCTAAGTGCAGGCGGCGCAAAAAAGTTAGCGTACTTAACTTCATGCGGATTACTGGAATCTTCGGGGCGTCCAAGTTCGCTTATTAAGTTTCTGTCAATTGCATCACCTACGCCTGCAATGAAACGTACATTTGTAACTTGCCTTGAAATTACATTTACAACATCAATCCAGCTTTGTCTTGTTGTTCTGGAATTATTTTTTTCCATAAAGCCGCCGGGTACACCTTCTGCAGTTGGCGAAACTCCGGGTTCTGTAAGCTGAGGATCACCTACAGCTACAAAAGTAAATCTGCCGGCAGCAGGAGTCCTGTATGTATAAATTCTACTAAAGTTAATTCCATCACTGGAAACGCTGTAAGCGTATAAAGTATTTGGTGTTAACCCTGTTATTGTTGCTTTGTGGGAAACCTTGCCGGTACTGGCATCAATTCCTGCAGCATCCAAGACTTGCGCATTGGCTGGAAAAGCTCCGTTTCTGACTGCAGAATTAAGCGCATACTTAACCTTGCCTGATCTTCCGTCATCTGCATCTCCGTACCATGTGATGTTAATTTCTGCTGTTGTTCTGCCGGGTGTAAGCGTAAGTGTTTGCGCTTCAAACCCATCGTTAGCATGTCCTTGCGGAAGAACACAGAATAAAAAACAAATACCAAGTAACAGTGTTAAAAATTTTGACTTTATCATTTTATAAACCTCCAAGTTTATTTTGGAATCATCTTAAAAATGCTGTGTGAAAATTTTATTAGACAATTGTTAAAAAATAAAAAAAGCGTACCTGACGCTTTACGCCTATTCTGTTACAATAAATTAATGCGCACATCTGATTATCCTTCCTATCTTGAGCCGCTCAATGACGAGCAGAGGCAGGCTGTTTTACATACAGGAAAGCCGCTTCTAATTCTTGCAGGAGCGGGTTCGGGTAAAACAAGAGTAATAACAACCAAGATCGCATGGCTTATAAGAGAAAAGGGAATGGACCCCCGATCGATTTTAGCGGTAACATTTACAAACAAAGCTGCAAGAGAAATGGCACAGCGTGCCCGTCAAATAGATGAAAGAGCAGGAGATGCTATGCTTCGCACCTTTCACTCTTTTGGCGCGTGGTTTTTGCGGCGTAACGGCAGCTTTGCAGGGCTTAATTCTTCTTTTATAATTTATGATGATAACGATGTTATATCCCTTCTTTCATCGATTTTAGATAACACACCCAAATCAGAAATTAAACATTGGGCACATTGTATTTCACGGGCAAAAGATTATTTTCTTAACCCCGATGATCCGCAGCTTGTTACAATCGATCATCATAAAAAATTCAAAGATATTTACAAACGTTACGAACAGCGCATGAGTCAAATCGGCAATGTCGATTTCGGCGACCTGATAAAAAAACCTGTTGAAATTTTAAGAAGCCAAAGCGAAGTGGCGGATCGTTTTCGCCAGAGGTTTTCTGTCATCATGGTAGACGAGTATCAGGATGCAAACGTTGCGCAGTTTCAGCTTTTAAAGGAATTGTGCGGCGAGCAAACTTATGTGTGCGTAGTCGGCGATGACGACCAGTCGATATACCGTTTCCGCGGCGCTGAAGTTAAAAATATTTTAGAGTTTCCCGACCGTTTTGCCGGAGCCGATATAATTCGTCTTGAACAAAATTACCGCTCCACAAGTCCTATTTTGGGAGCTGCTTCTTCTGTAGTGGATTACAACCGTGACAGGCTTGGAAAAACACTGCGCTCTGTAAAAGGAGACGGATGTCAGCCCGCTCTTGTTTACCTTCCCGATCAAAATGCAGAATCTGATTTTTGCGCAGATAAAATTCAGGCATCAGTAAAAAAGAAGGAAACAACATGGGCAGATTGGGCAATACTTTACAGAACCAACGCTCAATCATTGGGGTTTGAAACAAAATTTTTAAAAAGAAGTATACCGTATCGAGTTGTCGGCTCGTTAAAATTTTATGAAAGAGAAGAAGTAAAAGATGCAATTGCGCTTTTGTCTTTCCTTGTAAATCCCCGTGACGAAGTCGCTTTCAGAAGAGTTGTAAATAAACCTGCAAGAGGAGCCGGCGGAGTTACGATAGATAAAATAGTAGAAAAAGCGATAACCGGCAACATCGATTTAATTGAAGCGGGAAAAGATCTGGAATGTTCAAAAAAAGCACGAAAAGGTTTGGATTCATTTTATAAAGTTATCGAGGATGGCAAATCATCATTAAATACCTCTGCGCCTTTGCGCCTTTGCGCCTCTGCGAGAGAAAAATCAAAACAATTATTAAAGTCCGGTGAAGGTTTATCAATCTGCATAGAAAAACTTATAATCGATTCGGGGCTTGCAGAATATCACAAAGAGCAAGATGAGTTTTCCGGTAATTCAAAAATCAACAATTTACAGGAACTTTTAAACGGAGCCAGTGTTTATTCAAATGATTACGAAGGGCTATTAAAATTCCTTGAAGATATCGAACTTGATCGTTCCATGAATGAAGAAGCCGCTAATCAAAACAATCCGCAAGAATCGGTAACGCTTATAACTTTTCACAATACAAAAGGGCTGGAGTTTAAATGTGTTATAATGACAGGGCTTGAGCAGGGTATCTTTCCAAGAGAAGATAAAAAAGACGATGAACTTGAAGAAGAGCGCCGCCTTTTTTATGTCGGAGCGACACGGGCTATGGATGAATTGTATTTAACAACCTGCGAAAAAAGATTGATGTTCGGCAGGGTAATGCAAACACAGCCTTCGTTATTTTTGCGGGAGATTGACAGAAACTGTTTGAAGATTGAAACCAGCGCATTATTTACCACGAACCATCACGAAATAATGAAAAGAAAGAGTATAAGTTATATACAACAGCCAGCAAATAAAATAAAGTCCACGGATAGCGTGCTTATGGCACGACGCGGATTAACACGGAGAAATTTTAATCCGCTGGAAATACAAAGTTTAACTACGCCGAAAAGCGCTGTTAACGCAGAGCTTGAAGAGCGGGCGGGGTGGCGAAGGGGGCAGCGGCTTTTTAACGACAACTACGGCTACGGCGCTGTAATGAAAGTTGAAGACAGCGAAGAAGGACCTGTCGTACATGTCATTTTTGATAACGGACATAGAAATATTTTTTTAAGCGAAATCCAGGGCAGAGCTTATGAAAAGGTAGAGGTTTAATATGAAGAATAACGAAAATATTTTTAATGGCGATTTGTTTCTTTTGCGCCAGACCCCAAATGTTTTGCGAGCTAGGGGTTTTCGTCTTTATACAGAAGGCGCAAAACGTTTAATCGATCTTTGGTTAAACGGGGGAGCCGCAGTCCTGGGTCACACTCCTTCGAATATATTACGCGAACTTAAAAATACAGCAAGCCGCGGATTATACGCTCCATTTCCTCACTTTACAGAAAGCCGTTTTTTAAAAGCCTTGTTTAAACTTTTTCCAGGATGCAGCTTTCGTATTTACGCCTGCGCTCCTTTTGAACTTAAAAAATTATTTAATGAAGGAAATGTAAAATTATGGAGACCCTTTACAGACCCATCATCTCCTTTTAAAACAGATGATGTTCCAGTTTTTATACCTGTAATACCGGGAATCCAGACATGGCGCGATGGGTTGCCTGCAGGTCTTTGTATAGCCGGCGCTAAATTACAAGAAAACTTATCACAACTGCCGCCAAGCGATTTACTGCCGCCAATTCAACTTGCAGTTGCATGCCGCGGAATATACGACATCATCGCACAGCCGCAAAGAGCTAAACCCAAACTGCCCCGTACAGAAAAAGCGCTGAAAAACAGCCAATCGAAATGGCAAAGACAGGGTATTTATCTTACCTTAAAAGAAAAACCTGCGCACCAAGAATGGGAAACATTGTTTCATAAATTCCTTGAAGCCGGTTTTCTGCTGCCGCCAGCATCGTCTTTTCCGCTTATACTTCCGGGCGAACTATCAGACGGAGAAGACGCCAAGCTGGCTGCAATTTTAAGTTAAGGGTTTATTCCCGGAATATTCACCAATCTTTTACCGTTTAACCAAAAGAAAGCAAAAAATTTATATACACGCCTGTAAAGATTTTTATTATATTTGAATTTAGAAATACAAATAAAAGGTAAAATTATGAAAGATAATGAATTAATAACTTGGTCAAGCAAATTGTCATGCGGAATAAAACTTATTGATAATCAGCATAAAGAGCTGGTAGCGCTGGTTAATGATATGTTCAATCATGTTACGGGTGATTATTCGCAGGAAGCGGAATATTTCAGCCAAATCATCCATAAAGCGGTCAGATACATAAAGGTTCATTTTGCCACAGAGGAAAGAATAATGCTCGCTACCAAGTTTGAAGGATATACCGAACATAAAAAAAAGCATGAATCTTTTATACTTACCGTTGTTGAAAGCATCAATGACTTTAAATATAAAAGACGCTTTTCTTTGTTTTATTTTACAAAATTCCTTAAGGATTGGGTTTTAACTCACATAGCCGTTATGGATAAAAAATATTTTAATTACCTAAGATATATCGCAAGCCGCAAAACTAACGGTAAATTATCCATTACATTGGCAGATGTAAACAGAAAAGTAAGTTAGCTAATAAATGCGGCTTTCATTTGTGTTTATTGTTAAACATAGTAAATAACCATAAGAATACCCATAATAAAGATAAAATATATCCATGGTATCAATAATAATATTTCATTTATTCCTGATCATGCCCTATTATGTAATTTTCTTCACATTATATGCTCTTTTCATGTATACTTCAATCAGAGGGAATAATGGAAAATCTGAAACTTACAAACGCTGCTCTTGTGCTTGAAGGCGGCGGACTTCGCGGTACTTTTACAAGCGGAGTATTGCGCCGTTTTACAGACGACAAACTTTATTTTAAATATGTAATAGGTGTCTCTATGGGAGCGTGTAATGCGGCAAATTATGTTTCGCTGCAGCCCGAAAGAAACAGGATTGTAAACACCCGTTATGTTCGTGACAGCCGTTATATCAGTTACAGACGCCTCTTTTTTGGCGGCGATCTTTTCGGCATGAACTTTATTTTTAGTGAAATCCCGAACAAACTTATTCCTTATGATTTAAAAACTTTTCTTGATAATCCCATGCGCTGTATTACAGTAGCGACCGATTGCTTAACAGGAAATGCTCTTTACTTCGATAAAAACGATCTTGGCAGCGATTACCTTACAGTTTTAAAAGCTGCAAGCAGCCTGCCTTTTTTTGCCAAACCTGTCGAATATGGCGGAACGACATTAATGGACGGGGGTCTAAGCGATGCCATTCCTGTACGCCGTGCCGCAGATGACGGTTTTAAAAAACGTGTTGTAATCCTTACTCGTCAGAAAGGTTATCGAAAAAAACCTTCACGAATGCCGAAGTTTATGTTAAATCGATATAAAAAATTAAGCGGTTTACTGCAAAATATGGAAACACAGTATTCCCGTTACAACGAAACCATCGATCATATAGAAGAACTCGAGGTAAAAGGCGAAATCTTTGTTATCCGCCCTGATACTCCGCCTGCCGCAGGCCGTGTGGAAAGAAATGTAACAAAGATTTATCAAACTTATGATCAGGGGTATAAAACGGCTTGTAAGTGTTTTTCGCAATTATTGGAATATTTGCAGAAATGATAAAATATAACTGTATATTTTCGTATATATTGATCTATAATAATTGACAATACATCTTTTATGATGTATTGTAAAATATGAGCAAAAAGTGGCATATTCTTTACTATATTGAACAAGATGGCACAAAACCTGTTGAAGATTATATAAGAAAGCTTTCAATTAATGAACGAGCAAAAACTTTAGCGTTTATTGATAATTTAAAGGAGAATGGAGC
>Ga0123356_10001071_pt1 | contig 30293 bp, 26 predicted proteins | sample TergutEmb28metaG_2_FD_92546 | JGI IMG/M metagenome (GOLD analysis project Ga0123356, IMG submission 92546) | Embiratermes neotenicus P3 segment gut microbial communities from Petit-Saut dam, French Guiana - Emb289 P3 | ecosystem: Host-associated > Arthropoda: Insects > Digestive system > Gut ...
AAGCCGAGCAAATCGGTGGCTTGATCGTCATCGTCGTTCGTTTGCTCAATGTCCACGATGCGCGTTTCGCCCGCCAAAGCCTCGTACTGCGCCATCAAAATCGCGGCCGCTTGCTCAAAGGCATCGCTCGGCGTGATCGTGCCATCGGTGTCGATCGTCAAGGTCAGTTTGTCGAGATCAACATTGTCGCCAACGCGAGTTTTGTCGACAAAATAACGCACGCGGCGCACCGGCGAAAAGACCGCGTCGAGCGCGATCATATCGCTATGCAGGCGCTTGGTGGTGGATTCTTCGATCGTTTGGTAACCGCGGCCACTCTCGATGACGAGACTCATCTTGAGCTCGCCCTTCGGATCGTCGATGGTGGCGATTAACTGATCAGGATTGATGATTTCGACGTCTGCGGTTGTCTTGATATCGCCAGCCGTGACTACGCCGCCCTTTTTGCTCAAAGACAACTCAATCGGCTCACCGCTAAAGGATTTAATAGCGATCGATTTCAGATTCAACATGATTTCCACGACGTCTTCTTTGACGCCAGGGATGGTAGTGAATTCGTGACTGACGCCGTCGATTTTGAAAGCCGTCACCGCCGCGCCCTCGATACTCGAGAGCAATACTCGACGTAATGAGTTGCCGAGTGTCTGGCCGTAGCCGCTAGCTAGCGGTTCGATGACGATGGTGGCGCTGCTCGGGCCGGCCTCTTCGACGCTTGATACCACTGGATTTAAGATTGCTTTACTCATATTTCTCCTCCCTTTAGCGCGAGTAGTACTCGACAATTAATTGTTCATTGATATCCGGTTCCGCTTCTTCGCGACTCGGTAGACCGGTGATTTCGACCGTCATTTTCTTGACGTTGGCCTTGAGCCAGCCAACCCCACCGCCGCCAGCATCGCGAGAAATTTCGTCCAGGGACGCAAAGTAAGCAGTTTTAGCGCTAGAGGGCCGAACCGCGATTTGATCGCCAGCCTTGACGCGGATCGATGGAATGTCGACGCGGCGGCCATTCAAAGTAAAATGACCGTGGCTGACGAGTTGGCGGGCTTGGCGGCGCGACGTCGCAAAACCAGCCCGATAAACTGTGTTATCGAGACGTCGCTCGAGCAGCTGCAATAGATTTTCGCCCGACATGCCGCTCATTCGCTCGGCTTCTTTCATCAGGTTAGCGAATTGCTTTTCGAGCAGGCCGTAGATGCGGCGGACTTTTTGCTTTTCGCGTAATTGTGTCAAGTAAAGCGACGGTTTGCCACTACGGCCGTGAGCGTGTTGACCGGGGATGCCGGACTTGCGCGCCATGATTTTGTGCGCCTTGGGATGCAAAGCATAGCCCTCGCGGCGACTTTGTTTAACGATTGGTGATTTATCTCGTGCCATTTCTAAGGCCTCCTCTCGCGTTTTGCTCGAACCCCGCCGTGCGGTACGCCGGTTACGTCCGCGATGCTCTCGATTACAAAATCGTGATTATTTAGGGCTCGGACGGCCGCATCGCGACCCAAGCCGACGCCTTTGACGAAAACGTCGATTTTGGTTAGGCCGAATTGGCTGCGAGCGATTTCGGCGGCTTTGTCGGTGGCGATTTGCGCCGCATAAGCCGTGCCTTTCTTCGACCCGCGAAAACCACAAGTGCCGGCCGAGCTGGCGGCGATGACGTTGCCTTTGGCGTCCGCAAAGCTAATGATCGTGTTGTTGAACGTGGCCTGGATGTGGACTTGGCCGATGGGCACGCTGCGTTTGGTTTTCTTCTTGGCGCGCTTTTTGGCTTCTGGTTTTTCAGAAGCAGCCGCAGTTTCAGCCGGCGTTCCGGTATTGTCATCGTGAGACGGTTTATCGTCGTGTTGAGCCACTGCTTCGATCGAAGTAGGTTGCTTCGTCGCTTCGTTCCGCGCAATGACGTTATTTTCTTCTGCCATAATTTTATCCTCGCTCATGTCTTGCTCGCTGCTTTAGGTTGACTGCCACCGATGGCGATGCGTTTGCCGCGTTTAGTGCGAGCGTTGGTTCGCGTCCTTTGGCCGCGCACCGGCAGATTCGCCTTGTGACGCAGACCGCGGTACGAACCGATGTCTTTGAGCCGCTTGACATTGTTGGCCACCACGCGGTGCAAATCGCCCTCCACGTTGTAATTGGCATCAATAATGTCGCGGATTTTCTTCTCCTCCGCCTCGTCCAAATCCTTGACGCGCTTGGTCGGGTCGACTTTGGCGGCCGCGGCGATGTCGCTCGCCGATTTTGAACCAATGCCATAGATATAAGTCAGCGCGATGACGATCCGCTTGTCCGAAGGGACTTCGACGTTTGCAAATCTAGCCATTTATGCCGCATCCCCTCCTCCCAGATCTTCCGAGTATCCTGGGATCAGTGCTTCAATCTGTGAGTCTGTTAGTTCGTCTCGTGTCACCACTGTCATACCCATGTTTTCTAGTGCACTCGTAAATTCATCGTTATTATTCAAATCATCGGCGTCTACAACCAACATTATTACACCAGACGAATCAATAACAAACCTTGCATTTGGGTCGTGAGCTCTTCGATTAAACTCCTCTATTGTCACGGGCGACATCGATGTGTAATCAATCTGTCCAGGTCTAATCATAGGAATAACATCCCCCCCCCTACTACTACCATCACCTTCTAGTTTCCTTGACATATTCCTCCTATCCTTGCCTTTGCTTATTACGTGGTTTTTTCTTGTTTATGACACTGAGGCGCCCTTTGCGACGAACTAATTTGTCGTCGGGGCTGCGTTTTTTGACGCTGGCTTGAACTTTCATCTAGCGGCGCTGTCCTTTCCCTGCGAAACCGTTTCCTTGCGGTGCAGAATTACTTTTTTCCTCACGTAGCCGGAAGGTGATTCGTCCCTTTGTGAGATCATAAGGGGTCATCTCAACCTCGACTTTATCGCCCGGCACTAGCCGTATGTAGTGCTTGCGCATCTTTCCTGACACGTGGGCGATAATGGTATGGCTGTTCTCGAGCTCGACACGAAACTGGGCGCTCGGCAGAGTCTCCACCACAACGCCGATCATCTTGATAACTTCCTTGTCGGCTGCCATACTTTAACTACGGTCGTCAATTATACAGCAAAAGCCATATCAGTGCAACCCCTAATTTTTATATTACACCGAACACGCTCGTCTCGGTGACGATTACCCCTATTGTAGCACAAGCGCTTTCAAAAGTCAAGCCCTATTTCGTTTTCTCTTGGCGTCGGATGGTCAGAGCACCAATCAATAGAAAGCCTATGATGAAACCGCAAATAATTATTAGATCTTTGGTGTGGTCGACGCCCCAGCTACCACCAGCAGCGATGCGCTTCATTAAATCACTACTATAGGTCAGCGGCAGCCAATCAGAAATACGAGCCAGCACCGTCGCCATTTGGTCACGCGCCACGAATAATCCACACAGCAAAATCTGCGGGAACAAGAGCGCCGGCATGAACTGGATGGCCTGGAACTCGGTTCTGGCGAACGCGCTGGTGAACAGCCCCATGGTCGTACCGAGCAATGCAGAAGCAACCGCCGCGATGATGGCGAAACTGGTGCCGCCGCCTATTTCAATGCCGAGGCCATAAATCATCACTAGAGTGGCCAGCACTGCTTGGATTGCCGCTACTAGCGAGAACGCCAACGCGTAGCCGAATATAAAATCACTCTTTCGTAGTGGCATACTCATTAGCCGGCTTAGTGTACCACTTTTTCGCTCGCGCAATGTGGCGATGGATGTAATCAAAAACATCATAATCATCGGGAAAATTCCTAGCATCAGTGGCGCGAATTGGGTAAAGAATAAATCGTTATTAAAAACATATTTGAGTAGCCACAACAGTAGTGGTGGCACTGCAAAAATTAACACCAGCGTACGTGGGTCGTGCGCTAGTTGTTTAAGCACGCGCGCAGCAGTGTAAAGGGCTTTCATTTTGGCTCCTTTTTATTAGTTTGGCGGACCAATTTGAGAAATGCTTGTTCAATATTTCGTGATTTGGTTTTCTCCTCAAGCTCGCTTGGGCTGCCAATCGCGATGATTTTTCCTTCATGCATCAAAACTAAATCGTCGCAACGCGCCGCTTCGGTCATGGAGTGGCTGGAAACAATCAATGTCGCGCCTTTCCCCGTGATTTCGCGGAATAACTTCCACAGGTTCTCAATCAATAGCGGGTCGAGTCCGACAGTTGGCTCGTCGAGAACCAACAATTCTGGCTGGCCGAGCAGCGCCACCGCCAGGCTAACACGTTGTTTTTGCCCGCCGGACAAATCTGTGACTAGCTGGTTTTTCTGGTCAGACAAATCCACTTTGTGCAAAATCTCCTCGACACGGGTTTTGACTTCTAACCGACTTAACCCGATAATCCTAGCAAAGTAAATCAGGTTTTGTCGAACGGTTAGGTCGTCATAAACAGCCAACTCTTGCGACATATAGGCCACTCGCTCGCGTAGTTGTCCGGCGCCGGCCGAGAGCCCCAGCACCGCGACTTTGTTCGCTGGCAATTTCAGCTGCCCAACGATCGATTTAATCAGAGTGGTCTTGCCCGATCCTGACGGACCGATCAATCCCGCAATTTGCCCGATCGGGATTTTGAGGCTGACATCATCTAGCGCCTTCACTCTACCGTCGTAGGTAACGGACAAATCGCGCACCGTCGCCACATATTTCATGGTGACATTGTAACACAATTTTGTAAAAAGTTTTACTTATTCGTTGCGCGTTGCATAAACCAAAACGCGTTTATCGGCGGTCGGTACACCGTTGGCGTCCACGGTGCCGCGGTATTTTCCGGCGCAGGTGATTAGCGTCAACCCCTCTTTGTCGAGCTCGATCGACCGGACGGCTTTCTTCATGTCGACGTCGGCTAGTTTGACGATTTCGACCGATCGCACCGTGTATTCGAGCTTTTCACCATCGCCACGCTCTATGGTGATCGCATCGCCACGCTCTAACTTAGAAAGATTGTCAAAGACACACCTCATAGTCCGCGAAAAGCAAGTATGCCCGGTCAACAGCGTGGCCACGCCGTAATGCCCCGAACCGGGCAAAGTGGTCTGGGCGCAGCGCCGATCGACTAGCGGGTTGATTTGACAATCATACCAACCGACATCGTTGATATTTTTCGGCACGTCGAGTTGTTGATTGCCATCGTCGCCGGGAGATTTGACGCCGAGCGCGATCAACCTAGTTTTGCCCACGCCGGCCGCCGGGATGTAGAGGTAGCGCGGTCGCTCCGGCGGCACGGTGTACTCGTCGCGTTCTTGGTCGGAAATCGGTTCGGTGGAAATTTCTAGCTCGCTAAATTGCTGCTCGAACAATTCCCGCTCGCGATTATGCGACAGGATACGAACTACCATAAACCCGAGCGCTGCCGACACGACCAACACCAACACGGCCACCAGCATCGCCGTTTTTTTCTTGCCGAGACGTTTTGCCACCACGCGTCCGCCTACTTGTATTCGTCGTAAGTTACCATCAAAGCTCGCGAGTTGAGCTGGCGGAGGCTCTCGAGCGCCACGCTGACGACGATGAGTAGACCGGTGCCGCCAATCGCTAGATTTTGAGCCGCGCCACCCATGCCGAGCACCGTGAAGATATATTCAAAGACGAACGGCAAGACCGCGATCAACCCGAGAGCGAGTGAGCCGAACAAGGTCAAACGGTTGACGATTTTGGTCAAGTATTTTTCGGTCTGTTTACCCGGGCGCACACCATCAATAAATCCACCTTGCTTTTGCAGATTTTCAGCAATCTCGCTCGAGTTAAAGACAATCGAAGTGTAAAAGTAAGTAAAGCCCACGACCAACAGGAAATAAGCAATCGGATAGATCCACTGTGTCCAATCACCAACCGCGCTAAAGCTACTAGCGCCAGAGCGCTGGAACCACAAAATCAAGTTTTGGCCTAATTCAGCATTGTTCCCAGTCGCCACTAAGAGTTGCCCCAAGAAAGCCGGCAGCGACAAAAACGCCACCGCGAAGATGACCGGAATCACGCCAGCGGTGATGAGCTTTATCGGTAAAATCGATTTGATGCCACCGTAGGCGCTATTGCCATGGACGCGCTTGGCATAATTGATAGTGATGATGCGTTGGCCTTCGTTGATTTTGACCAGTATATATAACACCACGACGGCAATCATCCCCATAATCAGCAATAATATCGTGGCTCCATGATTGAGCCACGGAATCGTGAACCAATTAAACACGTGGAAAGCCTGGCTCGGATCGCTGACCGTAAAGATTGACGACCCCAGATCGCTAAGTGTTTTAGGCAACTGAGAAATAATACTCGCGAAAATGAGCAAACTAATACCGTTGCCGATGCCCTTTTCCGTGATAATTTCGCCCAACCACATCAGCATCATGGCGCCGGCCGTCATGGCCGAGACGGCTATTACCCACTGGTTCATCGACATCTCGATGCCCGCTAATGCTGGGTAAGTGCCACGCAAAATAAATATAAACGCCACCGATTGCAGAAGCGCCAGCGGCAGAGTAACTATGCGCGTCCATTGGTTGATTTTGCGTCGACCGGACTCGCCGTCCTTGTGCATTTCTTCTAATTTCGGAACGGCCTTGGTCAAGAGTTGCGAGATAATCGAAGCCGTAATATACGGCGCGAGTCCAACCAACATAATCGAGAGCCTAGATAGCGCACCGCCGCTCAACAGGTTGATAAAACCGCCAAGCGAGTCATTGCCGCCCAACATCGAGTTTATGACGTCCTTGAGCACAGTCGGCTCGGCCAAGGGCACCGGAATATGCGCCATGAAACGATAAACGATGATGATACCGAGCACCGCCAGCACGCGATTTCTCATGTCGCTATTCTTGAATGATTTAAAAATTGTTTTCCAGTTCAAAACGTTTCCCCTCTTAAGCTACTGCCGACCATTTTACCCGAAAAAATTGCCTCGGTCAAGGACTCATAAAGGTTTTGCAAGCTCCGTCCTTGCAAAGTTTTCGTGAATTATCGAGCGATTTTAGCAAGGACTGCCGCCGCACGATCAATGTCGCTCGCTCTGTTATGCAAGCCCAAACTCATGCGAACTAGCGGCGGATATTGTTTGACTTTATCGAGATAATAATGACAGCAGAAATAGCCACTGCGCGTCATGATGCCAGCATCGGATAGCGCATCAGCTAGCATATGACCATCAAAATTTTCGTGATAAAACGAAATCGTCGTGGTCGGTTCTTGATTAATCAAATGAATTTTCGGCGCCGATTGCAAAAAGTCGAAAATCTGCTGGGCGAACTGTGACAATTGTCCGTGACCATTTTGACTAAGGAAATCGATCGCCGCGCCCAGGCCGATAATCTCAGCATACGGTTGCAGCCCGGGCTCGAACGCCGTGTGAGCGTGCTCCGGGCTCCTGCTCGACAGATCATAAGTATCGGCTCGCACGTCATCCACCGTCATGCCACCGATGAAGGTTGAATCAATTCTGTCCAATAGTTTCCGCCGCACGACCATAACGCCCAAACTCGGGCCGTACATCTTGTGCGAAGAAAAACAGATCGCGTCGGCGTCGATGCCCTGCAACATCTCGCGGTAAAACGACATGGTTTGCGCGGCGTCGATAATGAAAATGCCGCCTTGTTTTTTGACTTTGGCCGCGACCTCTTTGATGTTCGACATTTGTCGGCCATCGATGTTTGAGACGGCGTTCATGACTACGACCGCGTCGGTGAAATCGGCCGTGCTGAGGTCGATCGAGCCGTCGTCGTTTCTTACCAGAATTTCGCGTGGGATACCGTGTTTCTTGGCAAAAGTAATGGTCGACAGAAACGGCGAATTGTGCTCGATGTCGCTGGTGATGACTTTTTTGATGCCGTCAATTTTCAGCTGATCGAGCAGCAGATTGATCCCGTAAGTTGTGTTGAGCGTAAAGCTAACGAAATAATCTTTCCCGCTCAGTTTTAGCATCTTCAGGATTTTGGCGCGCGTCGCGCTAACCCGTTCGTCGACCTCTCGACCCCATTTGTACTTGACGCGCTCACCACAGGAATTGAACTCGGTGTAATATTGTTGCATGGCGTCGATAACCGGCTGCGGCCTCAGACTCTGGCAAGCCGAATCCAAATAAACGTCAGTTTCCGTGAGATACGGGAAATCTTCGGCGGTGCTGGCGTGAGATTTTTTTAACAATTAATCCTCCTCGGTTTCACGAACAATTATAGCACAAATATTTTAGGATTTTCGTGAAAATTAATTTTTGCTTTCTCTAACTAATCTGCCTAAATCATACGAACCGTCCGGCTCCTTACCCGCCATTATTGATGCAATTTCCAGAACATCTACCCCAAGCTGATCAAATCCGACCATTTGGTAATGCAAACCACCGATTCGCCAGTCACTTATAGGATCGTCATATTCTAGTCGCGAATCTATATTGACGATTTTTCCAGTTTCGTCTAAAACTCTTTTCGCAATCACCTTCGCAGTTTCGCTGGGAATTATCTTTCCTTTACGATGAGTTTCGACAAGTCTTAATTCTTGCTCTTCACAGGTTCTCGCATAAGCTACAATATCATCTATGAAAGTTTCCACCTCGAATCGAAAATTTCCACCTCTAAAAATCGGTATAGTTCGGGACGCATTTTCGAGCGCTTCCACTTGCTGCTCGCTCAATCCAGCCGTCCCGATAATCAGAGGTTTTAAGACTTTTTCCGCGAAAGCCAGTATCTTATCAAAACTATCTTTGTGTGAAAAATCGACTATGACGTCAAAATCTTCTCTTATTTCGTCCAGCTCATCATATGTGTAATATCCCTCTCCCCTCTCTCGACTCACACCAGCTACAATTTCAGCCGGGCTTTGATTCTGGGCAGCTAGCGCTGCTTGGCCTGTCCGCCCAGTTATACCACTCCACAGAATTTTCGTTTTTTCGCTCATCTCAAACTCTTATTCTAAATTCGGGAGTCATTACTTGCTGCGCTTCTCGATGATTTCTTGCGCGACGTTGGGTGGGACTTCTTCGTATTGGGCGAGTTCCATGGTGCTGGCGGCGCGGCCTTGGGACATCGAGCGCAGATCGGTAGTGTAACCGAACAGATTGGCGAGTGGGACGAACGCCGTGATTTGCTTGGCGCCACCCATGAGGTCATCCATGGCGTCGATACGACCGCGGCGTGAGTTGAGGTCGCCGATGACGTCGCCCATGAAATCTTCCGGCGTGACGACGACCATTTTCATGATCGGTTCGAGCAGCACTGGTTTGGCTTGTTTGACGCCGTCGCGGGTCGCCAGCGCACCGGCCATTTTAAAGGCCATCTCGGACGAGTCGACGTCGTGGTACGAGCCGTCGTAGAGCGTGGCTTTGATGTCGACCACCGGATAACCAGCGATCACACCGCTATCGAGCGTCTCGATGATGCCGGCCTTGACGGCGGGACGATATTCTTGCGGAACGACGCCGCCCTTGACCGCGTCAAAGAACTCAAAACCTTTACCGGACTCATTGGGCTCGAGCCGCAAATAAACGTCGCCGTACTGACCGCGACCGCCGGATTGCTTGATGTATCTTCCTTGAACTTCGCTCGTACCGCGAATGGTCTCACGAAAAGCCACTTGCGGTTCACCGGTGTTAGCCTCGACGCTAAACTCGCGTTTCATGCGCTCGACAATAATGTCAAGGTGCAGCTCGCCCATGCCGCTAATAATCGTCTGGCCAGTTTCCTCATCAGTATGCACCCGAAAAGTCGGATCTTCTTCGGCCAGGCGCTGCAGAGCGAGGCTCATTTTTTCTTGGTCGGCCTTGGTTTTCGGCTCGACCGCGATGCTGACCGGCGGTTCGACAAAAGTAATCCCCTCGAGCTGGATCTGGTGCGCCGGATCGCAGAGCGTCGTGCCGGTCACGGTGTTTTTGAGACCGACCACGGCGGCGATGTCGCCGGCTTCGACCGTGCCGATGTCTTCGCGTTTATCGGCGAACATGCGGACGATGCGACCGATGCGCTCCTTGTCGCCAGTGGTAGCGTTAAAGACATAGCTGCCGGCCTCGAGTTTGCCGGAATAAACTCTCACAAAGATTAACTTGCCCACGAACGGGTCGGCCGCGATCTTGAACGCCAAGGCCGCCAACGGTTCTTTGTTGTCGGGCTTGCGCTGGACTTCGTCGCCATTTTTTGGATTGACGCCCCAGACCGCCTCAACATCGGTCGGCGCCGGCAAATAATCAGCCACCAAATCGAGCAGTTTCTCAACGATCACGCCGCGACCATCGCCACCGGTCACCAAGAAAAACTCGCCGGTCAGGACGGCTTTTCTGAGCGAGGCCTTTAATTCGTCTTCTGTGATCGAGTCCTCGCCCTGATCCAAATAGCGCTCAAACAACGTGTCGTCATATTCGACGGCCTTTTCGACCAACAGCGTCCGGGCGTTCTTCGCCTTCTCCATCATGTCGGCCGGAATTTCGCCTTCGATGAGCGCTTTGTCGTGATATTCGGTGTAAGTATAGGCCTTCATGGTGACGAGATCGACGATGCCGTTGATGGTTTTTTCGAAACCGATCGGCAGGTGAATCGGCAGGGCGTTTTTGCTGAGCCGCGCATGAATCGATTTGAGCGATTTATAAAAATCGCCGCCAATCGAGTTGATTTTATTAACAAAGCAGATCCGCGGCACGCCGTATTTGTTGGCCTGGCGCCAGACGGTTTCGGACTGCGCCTCAACGCCCATTTTGCCGTCAAAGACAGTCACCGCCCCATCGAGCACGCGGAGAGATCGCTCGACCTCGGCCGTAAAGTCGATGTGTCCCGGCGTGTCGATGATGTTGATTTTGTGATCTTTCCAAAAACACGTCACGGCCGCCGACGTGATCGTAATGCCGCGCTCTTTTTCCTGTTCCATCCAATCGGTCGTGGCGCCGTCACCGTCGCCTTTGACTTCGCCGATCTTGTGTGTTAGACCCGTGCGATACAAAATCGCCTCTGTTGTGGTGGTTTTGCCGGCGTCGATGTGAGCGATAATACCAATGTTTCTAAATTTTGCTAGTGGAACGGCTGCCATTTTCTTCCTATCTTTAAATAATTAATGAGTTGACTTCGCTGTTTCTTGTCGCCACCAAAAAGACGAGCAGAAATTGCTTGCGACCAGTTTAGCAGATCACCCCGCGAAAAGCAAATTATTCTTGAGCCGCTCGCCAGGCGCAATAATACCAACTCAATAGCACGGTGTGGATGATGGTCGGCATCAGTTTGTCCTTGGTCTGGCGCGCCAAATTCCGCGTCCATGATTTCTTGAGAAACTCTTCGTACATATTTAAGCGATAGATTCGCTGGACAATGTCGAGATACAGTGGCACGATGCCGCCGGCTTCGCGAATCCGGGCGCGATCGTTCCGCGACAATTTGACATCGGAAAATCTGAGTGGTCGCGCCACCAAATCAACACCAGTTTCAAACTGCCAATGTTTCATCCACAGGCCATTCGGCCCAAGGAACGCCACGTTGTTTTTGACTTTCTCGCGTAGGCCATCGCCCGGAACAAACACGCGTTTACGTTTAGTGTTACGCAATTGATCTTTCTGTCCACCGCGCAGCTCGGCCAATTTTTCTTCGTACGGATAATGATGCGCCGGCGTCAGACCGTCAACAATGGCGTGCGCCAACCAAGCCGCCTCAAAGGCCGCCTTTTCGCGAGCATCCTCGCGCAGTGAATGGATCAAATTTTTTTCGTGTGCCGCTATCATATCCAACAGATCGCGATCGCTCGGATCGTCCGGATCGATGAAATGTTTCGGGTCCTCGCAGTCGCCGGTCGTTTTGAGGCGGATGCTGTCCGGCCCGTGCTGCCCCTCAAATCGCAGCATCTCGCGCGATGACGGGAATTTGACGCCGTGCGGAATGAACGGCTGTAATTTGCGCCGCGCAATCCGATCGATTTTCTGGTGAGTCCCAAGTATAATTGAATTCATTTTCTAAAGTCTTCTATCTAAATTTCATAGACTACCATTATAACAGATCCTAGGTTCGTTAGGCGATCAACGACCTTTCTTTCTAAACCGAATCAGAGCTATGCTAATCGAGACGATCGAAAAAACGCTCGCGATCAGCCCGGTGTAGGCCGCCATGACAATACCGTAAATTGCCCAACCGACGGTATTTCCCATTAGCAGCCAGCGCAGGCGATTCTCGTCGCGTTGCAACATCGACGACAGCCAGAACATCGAGGACACAAACGGCAGGATATCGATGTGTGTTTGAAAAGTCAAAATCACCGACACTAGTAGAGCGAGAGCAAATATCGCCGCTAGCCACCATTTGACCCGGCGCCCCATTTTCTCGACAAGAAATATCGTCGAGGAAATAACAACACCGAGCGCGCAAGTCGCCGCGCCGCTATAGGCTTCGAGCAGAACATAATTGATCGTAAAGAAAATCGAGCCAATGATCACCAGGATGAGAATGTGCTCTTTCTTTTTGAATTGGACGCTAGCAATCGTCGCCGCCGAAGCCAGCAACCCGAAAACCTGCGCCATGATGAACATCGTGGTCATATCGATTTTCTATTTTAGCAGAAGCGAGCGGTTTTCTGAAATCTAGTTCGCTAAAATCTTTTTCGCCTCGCGCAGGAAAGTTTCGTCGCGCAGCACCATGAATGGTTGTTCGTATCTTTTTCTGTCACTACTTTTCGGAGCCGCAAGTTCGATGGCCGCGTCAATGTTCGGTGCCCAAACTGTCTCGAATTGTTCGGTGATTTCTTCTCCGGTAAAGTTCGGCCGGCCTTTCTCGCCGACGACGTGTCCGTAATAACAATACGATGTTTGCAAAAGTTTTAGCTCGCCGCGGATTTCGAAAATCTCGCCGATTTGGCCGTCGATTTCGATATTTACGCCGAGTTCTTCTTTTGTCTCGCGCTTGAGGGCTTCGATTCTACTTTCGCCTTTATCTACACCCCCCCCCGCAATTTTGTAGTAATCGTGTTTCTTGGAATGAATCAATCCAACTTTTCCTTTCGAATCAAAAACCACACAGCGCACCGCCTGGCGATGACGAAAATTGCTCGCGTCGAATTCCGGCGCGTTTTGGTCGAACGTTTGATCGGTGATAGTCAGTAATTTCTTCATATTAGTTCAATGTCGTTAATCGTTGATATTTCGCGACCTCGCGTGCCAACTCGGGATATTTTAACAAAGTTTTGGGGTTTTCGGCAATTTGGGCGGCGAAAGTCGTGGCAGCGCCAGCGGCTCGTTTGATGAGTTTGGTGTCGGCTAGGTTAGCGATCTGTAGGTTGAGGTCGCCGTGCTGCGCTGTGCCGTAGATTTCGCCGGCACCGCGCAGTTTGAGGTCGACTTCGGCTAGGTAAAAGCCGTCGCTACTGCGTTCGATCTCGCGCAGTCGGCGAGTCGGCGGGTTGCTATCGGATTGGACGAGAAAGCAGAATGACTGATGCTCGCCACGGCCGACGCGACCGCGCAGTTGGTGGAGCTGCGCCAGGCCGAATTGGTCGGCGTTTTCGATGACCATGACGCTGGCGTTCGGCACGTCGACACCGACTTCGATTACAGTTGTCGCCACCAAGATTTGAGTTTTGCCCGCGACGAATTCGCGCATGATTTTTTCCTTTTGTTCGCTCGTTTGCCGACCGTGCAAAATGCCGATTTTTATTGCAAGCTCCGTCCTTGCAAGAATCGCGCCCGCCTTTTTTGCAAGCTCCGTCCTTGCAAAGGTTTGCGCTACCTTCTTAGCCAAATTTTCGACATTTTCTTTTGCAAGAACGGTTCCTGCAGTAATAGTATCCATCTCCTTTGCAGGAACCGTTCCTGCAATGCTTTCTTCGATCAAGGGCGCAATGAAGTAGACTTGGTGTCCTTTGGCCAATTCGGCTGCAATTTTGGCATTCATCTGGGCGCGCGAGTTGGGCGAAACGATTTCGGTAGCAATCGGCCGCCTGCCTTTGGGCAACTGATCAAGAATCGAGATGTCGAGATCGCCGAACAGAGTCAGCTGGAGCGAGCGCGGGATCGGCGTCGCGGTCATGGCCAGCAGATGCGGCATGAAATTATTTGTTTTCGCGACCTCTCTGTTTGCAAGGACGGAGCTTGCAAAATTTGCACCTTTCGCTAGGAGCGCCTGGCGCTGTTTGACGCCAAAACGATGTTGCTCGTCGATGATCGCAAAGCCGAGCTTTAGGAACCGCACGGCCGGTTGGAAAAGAGCGTGCGTGCCGACCACGACCTGCGCCGCGCCGGACGCGATCTGTTTGAGCAGCTCGGCGCGCTTTTTGCCTTTGACCGAGCCGGTCAGCAGAGCCACCTTAACGCCATAAGGTTCGAGCAATTTGCGCAAAGTTTCGGCGTGCTGGGTCGCCAAAATCTCGGTCGGCGCCATGAAAGCCGTTTGATAGCCGGCGAGCGACGCCTGGTAGGCCGCCGCGCCCGCCACGACGGTTTTGCCCGAACCGACGTCGCCCTGCAGCAATCGATTCATCGGCGCGGTTTTTGCAAGGGTTTTTGCAGGAACCGTTCCTGCAGCGCCTGCAGCGTTTGCAAGGACGGAGCTTGCAAAGTTCGCAAAGTTCTGCAGGATTTCCCACAGCGCGCGCCGCTGGGCGTCGGTTAAATCAAACGGCAACTGGGCGACAAATTCCTTGATTTTCGACTGATCGAAAGGAATATCGAACCCGCGCAGGCGCGAATTTTCTTGTTTATTGAGGCGCGCCGCCAGAATCAGGCCGAACAATTCTTCGAACGCTAACCGCTTGCGCGCCGCCTCAGCTTCCCCGGCCGACTCGGGAAAATGTAGTCCCGTCAACGCCTCGGCACGACTAACCAACTTTTCCTGCTTCAGGATTTCCGCCGGCAAAGTCTCGGCTGTCATGGTGATCAGCGGCCGCAGCTCATTCAAAATTTTGCGCGTGACGTTCGGTTTCAGACCTTTGCGCGCCGGATAAATCGGCAAAACGCGACCGGTTTGGACAGGCAGATCTTTGACCGCCTCGGCGCTAGGATTGGTCAGTTGATAGCGCCCAGCGCGAAAAGCAAACTCGCCGCTAAAGAAGAATTCTGACGCGCCTTTCGCCCCCGTTTGCGTAGAAGACTGTCTTCTACGCAGAGACGGTTTCAATTGGGTTTCGCGATAAGGTTGATTGAACCAAACGGCCTGGCATCGGCTCGAGTCGTCGGCCAAAACGGCCGTCGTGATGCGCAAGCCCCGCCGCACGATGCGCGTGGAAATGCTCTCGCACCTCGCTTTGATCGTCACTTTGCCTGGGGTGAGTTCGGAAATCTTGACGACTTTGGAAAAGTCCTCGTAGGTTCGTGGCAGGAAATTTATTAGGTCGCCAGCAGTCACCAGGCCGGCCGCCGCCAATTTCTCGGCGGTTTTCGACCCGACGCCCTTGATGCTCGCTAACTCCGTATCGTTCTTCACTAAGAGTATTTTATCACAGAAAAAACACTCTCACTCGAAAGAAAATGAACGAGGTTCATTTTCTTTACTCGCTGCTCATATTTTAACACTTTTACGACTCAAATAGTTTTCGTATTTTTGTACAGTTTTTCTCAGCCTCGGCGACACAATTATCCAGCGTCAGCAGTTCCCGTTTTTGCTCCATTTTGGCGAAAACTTTTTCGACCGATTCTTGATAAGGAACGCCGCGTCGCCCCAGCTCGTGCAGCCAGATCAACGCGCCCTGGACAGTGGTAAATTTAGCGCATTCGGCATTTTTCATAACCTCCGCCGTCAAACTGGCGGTTGGCACTTGGCCGTGATGGGCTTCGATGGCGTTCAGGATGACGGCCTGATCGTCCGGTGAGACACGCCATTTGTCTAAGTACGATTTTGAGAATTCGGAACTTAGCTGTGGGTGGTTTTTCTGAACCTCTCCTTTCCAAATCGGACTAAAGACCGTGTGCGCCAGATACAGCGCGATTTTGACTAGCCGCACATCAACGCCGTATTTTTTCGCTAATATTTCGCCCTGCTTAATCGCTAGCTCGGTCAAACACCAAGCCGGCGCGCCGTTTTTTTCGGTGCATTCTTTCATCAAATCGCGCGCCATTAAAACTACATCGTCTAGATTCATCTCGGGGTTATTATACTAAAATATGCCGCGGATACCAAACATAATCAGTCCGCCGAGCTCGGCCAGGGCGCGCCACCAACCGCTCGGTTTGAGCCACCAGAGGTGCCAATATTTATCGTCGGAGGGCTTGGAGCGGAATTCGACCTCGGGCGCAGCGCGGTGGAATTCCCACGAAGTGCGCCGCATGTGGTACGGGCTGGTGGTGAGGATGGCAGTTTTGGCGCCTCGCTTTTTCAGGATTTTCGCGGTCTCGATGGCGTTTTCGGTGGTGTTTTTCGAAATTTCCTCAACGGTGATAGCGGAATTTGGCACACCGGCCTCGAGGGCGATTTTCCTCATCGCCTCGGCGTTACTTTGCGACCTCGGATCGCGGGCTGCGCCGCTGAAAATGATGTGCTTTGCCCAACCTTTTCGGTAGAGTTCGACCGCCGATTCAGCCCGTGCCGGCGTGTCGCCGCCGCTAACCGCGATTATGACGTCGACCGCTTGACATTCTTCTTGACTATTTGGTTTCTCGTCGCAAAATCTCAGGTCGTTCGGCGTGAGAAGGACGTTCAATCCTAGCACGATGAGCGCCAATGAAGCCACGGTGACGCCGATGAACAGGAAAATTTTGCTCATGACTCGGCTCCGAATTTTAATTGTTCGCGGATGGTTTCGACCAAAATAGGTTTAAGCTGTTCGATTTCTGCTGCGGTCGTTGGTCGACCGAGACTGATTCTGAGCGAACCATCGGCCAATTCGTCGGACAAGCCAATCGCGGTTAAAACGTGGCTGCGTTCGTTTTTGCTCGCCGCGCAGGCTGAGCCGGTGGCAACCGCGACGCCGCGGCCGTCGAGCGCAAAAACCGCCCGTTCGCCGTCGAGGCCTGGGATCGAAAAGTTGAGCAGGTTCGGCAGGCGATGCCTGGGGTGGCCGTTGATCTTTATGCCTTTTTTTGCAAGCTCCGTCCTTGCAGAGGTTTTTGCGATAGTGGAATCTGTCCCCGTTATATCCGCGCCCTTTGCAAGGACGGAGCTTGCAAAAGTGAAGGAAGTTTTTAGGTATTTTTCTAGATCGTCGCGGAGTTTCCCTAATCGCTCGACTTCGCCTTTTCGTTTCTTTTCGGCGATTTCTAGCGCCCGCGCGAAACCAATCGCTCCGGCCACGTTTTCCGTACCACTACGCAAACCTGATTCCTGTCCGCCACCAACGATTAGTGGATTCAGTCGCACGCCAGCCCGCACATAGAGCAGCCCAACTTGCTTTGGCCCATAACATTTGCCTCCGTTCAGCGTCATCATATCGACGCCGAGGCGCGCCACGTTAAGGTCGAGATAGCCCGCCGCCTGCGACGCGTCAGTGTGAAAATACAGTGGCACATTTTCACTGTTCGCCGCTCGCCGCGCACGTTCAGTCGCCACAATTTCGGCAATTTCCCATAACGGCTGAACCGTGCCGATTTCGTTATTAGCGTAGCCAATCGACACCAGAATCGTCTCGCCGGTCAACTGTTTCTCGAGATCATCCAGATCCAGCCGCCCGTGTTTATCGACTCTGACGATGCCAACCCGAGTAAAGAGAGTTTCTCGCGTGGCGGCCGCCCGCACGGCCTCGTGCTCGATGGCGGAAATGAGAATTTTGCTCTTTTTGAGGCGCGGCACGTTGAACGCCAGGTTAATCGATTCGGTCGCCCCGGCCGTCATGATGATCTCGGCCGGTCGCGCACCGATGGTTTGCGCGATCGAATGCCGCGCGTTTTCCAAATCTTCGCGAACATTTTTCGCCGCCAAATAAACAGCCGACGGATTGTGAAATTTCTCCGCAAAATACGGCTGCATGGCCGCCAACACTCGCTCATCCATCGGCGTCGCCGCCGCGTAATCTAGATAAACCACACTCTTATTTTACCATAAAATGTACATGCCGGCTCTCGGCTTGTGGTACAATAAGAAGATGAACTCCGGCTATATAATTGCCTTGATCTGCTCAGTCTTCTTTAGCCTATACATCGTGCCGAAGAAATTATCAAAGGCAAACCCGATAATTTACACTTTGTTTGTAGGGGTGGGCTTTGCCGGTGCCTCGCTGATTTCTTATGTTGTTGTAGGTTTGACAACAGGAAAATTCGACAATTTATGGCATCCGGCTGCAATTTTCTCGATCATGAACGGCATAAGTTGGATGATTGCTAGCGTGCTGTTCGTTACAGCGATTGATCGGATTGGCCTATCGCGATCCAACCAATGGAAGAATTTGCAGGGTCCGGTCGGCGCATTGCTGTGTCTGTTCGTACTGGGTGAATGGATGCAAACTCGCCTAGAATTTGTGCTGTTGGCCGTGGCGACGATTACAATTTCGGCATATCTATTTACCATCAAAAAGTCAGATGAAAAACGAGTTGACACGAAAAGCATTGGGTTGGCAATCGGCGCTGCGTTCCTGTTTGGTTTCAACGCGATGCTACAGAAATTAGCGATCAATCATGGACTCGAGACACAGGCGCAGCAGCTTTACTTTTCGTCCTTTGTTTTTATCTCGGCGGTAGTTTTTGTGTTTTTCAAATACCGCAATTTGAAAGTATTAGGGCAAATTAAGAAAAAGGACAACTGGCTCGGCATTTTGGGCGGCGCACTTTTCTTTTTCGCGTCGCTGACGTCGATAATTTCGAATCATTTCATACCGGCGTCGGTCGCCTTTACGATCATTCAATTCAACGCTGTTTGGACGGTGCTGATTGGCGTCTTGATTTTCAAGGAGATTGAATGGCGCAAGCATTGGCTGCGATTGCTGGCGGGTATAGTTTTGGCGATTGTTAGTATTGTGCTACTGGTGATGGCGAAACCTTAATTTAACAGGAACAGCTCGGTGGCGTTTTTTGTCGTTTGGATCGCGATCTGTTCATAAGTCTCGCCGCGCAGCTCGGCTAAAAATTCGACGATTTTCGGGATGAACGCCGGTTGGTTGGTTTTGCTGCGAAACGGCGGCGGCGCCAGGAACGGCGCGTCGGTTTCGAGCAGCATCCGGTTCAGAGGTAGCGTTTGGTGGACTTTGGTCAGCGCATCGTCTTTGTTAAAGGTCGCGATGCCGTTAACACCGATGAACAGGCCGCGCGCCAGAGCTTTCTCCATATTCGCGACGTTGTCGGTGAAAGAATGTAGCACGCCCCTGATTTTGCCGCCGAAATTGTTGAAAATCGGCCAAAAGTCATCAAAAGCCTCACGAACATGGAAATTGATCGGCAAATTGTGCCTCAGCGCCAGCTCAATCTGCACGTTCAGCGCCTCGATTTGGGCTTCTCTCGGGCTGTGATTGTAGTAATAATCGAGGCCGATTTCGCCAATACCGACGATTTTCTTTGCAAGGACGGAGCTTGCAGGAACCATTTTCTTTGCAGGAACCGTTCCTGCAAGAATAGCGTCCAACTCACTAACAAGAACCGTTCCTGCAATAGTTTTGGCGTCGTGAGGATGGAGGCCGATGGTGGCGAAAACGCCCTTGTTTTTGTTCGCAAAATCAACCGCGTCACGCGAGCTCTGGATGTCGGTGCCGATGCAAATAATTTTCTCGACACCGGCCGCACGCGCCGCCTCTAAAACTTCGTTTCGGTCGAGCGGATAATCGGCCTCGTGGATATGGCAGTGGGTGTCAATTAGCATCATTTTCGCGCTGGCTCGTCTGTGTATAAATACTTTTTCGGGAAGAGGATCGGGATTTCGACGGGCAGTTTATCGCCACCGAAAATGTCGCGGATTTTGGCGGCCGTATCGGGCAGGAATGGCGCCAAACTGTGCGAGAGGTGCAACAAATCATCGGTGAGAACTCGCAATATAACTTGCAAAACGCGTGCTGGGTCGGTTAGAGTTTCCTCGCGATACGTTGTCGTGGTGACGATCTTTTCGGCCTCATCCGTGGTCAAATCAGGATTTTTAAGGCGCGCTGCGATCAGTTTGGCGATCTCCCACGGCTTGCGATCGTCGATGTATTTGTTGTCCATTTGCACACTTTCCCAAACTTTCTCCAGCGCGGCCGCAAAGTCAAATTGATCCATCTTCGCTCGCACCACAGCGCTCGGCTCGGTGTCGATCTCGCCATGCACAATTTTCCCATCGGCGTATTTGTTGATCATTTGCGCCACGCGCGACACCAAATTCCCGAGGTCATTGGCCAGCTCGCCGTTGTATGCCGCTTCGAATTTTTCCCAGGTGAAATCACCGTCGTCGAACGTCGGGATGTGCCGCGCGAAGAAGTAGCGAAAGGCGTCAGCGCCGTATTCGTCGATGATCGCCAGCGGATCGATGACGTTGCCGATCGATTTGCTCATTTTGGCGCTGTTCACGTTGACGAAACCGTGCGCCAGGATTTTCTCCGGCAGCGGTAGTTCGAGCGCCATCAATATCGTCGGCCAAATGATGGCGTGGAAGCGCAGGATGTCTTTGCCGATGACTTGGACGTTGGCCGGCCACCACTGTTTATAATCGTCCGTTTCGGGATAGCCGAGCACCGTGATGTAGTTGCTCAGCGCGTCGACCCAAACGTACATGACGTGGTTGGCGTCGCCCGGCACCGGCACGCCCCAACTCAGTTTTTCCTTTGGTCGGGAAATGCTGACGTCGCGGGCGCCGTCCTTGATCAGTTCCAACAACTCGCGGCCACGAAATTCCGGTACGACGGCTGATTCAATAAACTCGCGGAGGCGGTCGGTGAATTGGCTGACTTTCAAAAAGTAATTGTCCTCGCTCAGTTTTTCGAATGGCTTGGCGTGATCCGGACAGGTGAAATCGAGCACTTTGGCCTCGGACTCGGTCACGAAATTTTCGCAACCGCTGCAGTACCAGCCCTCGTAGGTTCCTTTGTAGATGACGCCGGCCGCGTCGAGTTTTTTCCAAATTTCCTGAACCCGCCGTTCGTGATCCGGGTCGGTCGTGCGAATGAAATCAGTCACGCCGACGTTCATGCGGTCGATCATGGTGCGAAAACTCGGCGCCAAGTCGTCGACGAACTCTTGAGGCGAAACGCCTGCCTCGGCGGCTTTTTGGGCGACTTTGGTGCCGTGCTCGTCCAACCCGGCTGAAAAACGCACCGGCTTATCCGGCGCGCCGTGATAGCGCGCCCAAATGTCCGCCAGCAAATAATCCATGGCGTGGCCGATGTGCGGCCGCTCGTTGACGTAGGGGATGGCGGTGGTGATATAAGATTTTTTCACTAGATTATTTTACTACATAACGCGGCGAAAATATAGTTGACGGTAGTCCTGCGCAACCGCTATTGGGTGGGCCTGGGATCAGTTCCGGCGGCTCCACGAGCCTCTTCTCCCCCACCTCCCACCTGGCATTCACATTGCTATTGATCGTCAAATCCGCCCCGGAAATGAGATACGATGCCGGTATAGTAATAGTCATGGGGTTGGTGGAGGTTTCTGTCGGCGTACCGGAAAACGTTATGGGTATGTCAGTTGCCCCAGCTGGGATGTTCTCACTGACTGTCACGATCACACCAGGCGGCAGATTAGTGAACCAGCTGCTTATGTCAGTGCCGGCAGGGATGGCGTGTGCTGTGGCTGTGTTGTCTAAGGTAATGGTGGCGTCCTGTGGTGTTAGTGCCTGGCCGACCGTGCCGGTCACTGTAACGTCGGAAATGTCGGCGGTTGCTATGGTGATGTTCCATTTAGCGTCAGGATTGTCGGCTACGACTAGGTCAGCCCCAGACGTTAAAGCAGCGGCTGGGATGGTAACGGTCATAACGTCAGTACTGGTCATGGTCGGTGTGCCGGAAAACTCTATGGGGACGACTTCTATGGTACTGCGCGCGATGGCGCCAGCCACTGTGACAGTTAAACCATCCGGAATATTGGTGAACCAGCTGGTAATGTCTGTGCCAATGGGCAAGGTGCGGAAGGTTATGCCGTCGGATACAGCCGTGTTAGTCAGTGTAATACGACTGGTCTGTGGTATGAGAGCTACATCGGGCCAGCCGGTGACTGTAACATCATAAATGGCAGCATCGGCGGTGACGATGTTCCATTTGGCGTCAGGGTTGTCTATGGCGGTTAGATCAAAGCCAGACGTGACATAAGCGGCCGGGATGGTGGCAGTCATGGTGTCAGTGTCATCGGCCGTTGGTGTGCCGGAAAAGGTTATGGGGATGGCAGTGGCGCCTACAGCTACAGGCGAAGAAGTAGTGACGGTTATGCCAGGAGGAGTGTTAAACCAGGAGGAGATGTCGGTGCCGGCTGGGATGGAGGTTCTGACAGTGGTAGTGAGGGTGATGGTGGCGGTTTTTGGCGCCAAAGTCACGCTGGTCCAGCCATTGACCGTGATATTAGAGATGGCCGCTGTGGCCGGGCCGGAGTAGAAAGTGACGTTGCCTTTCTCGGTGCTGGTGGTGGGAATCCACTCAGTGTTGTTGGGGAAAGTTGCCCAACTACCTGGTGTTTGGGCGCCACAGTCGGGGGTAGGAACAGGTACGGCGCAGGACGTACCGTCGGTGCGATACCAGATGAGACCAGCATAAGCGCCAGTTGGGGCGGTGATGTTGAGGCCGGTGGCGTTGTAGGTGGGGATAACCTGACTGCCGGTGGTAGCGTTAACGGTGGGGTTGGCACTAGGCGTGCCGGTGGGGCTGATCTTGGCGGAGTAAGGACCCGCGAAGGTTCGCGTGGTGACTACCGTGGGGCCGACCATAAAGGTGGCGGTGCGGCGGGCGTAGTTATTGAAAGTGCCAGAGAACATATTAGTGAAACTTGTGCCACCACTAGTATTTATGGAGCTGAATAGTCCAGCAGGGGCGGTGCCGACAGTGGAATTGTAGGCGTAGGAATCAAAGGTACCTTGGAACATGTAGTAAAAGTTCGTGCCAATGCTAGTATCAAGATAGCTAAACAATCCGGCGGGGATGGTGCCGACGGTGGAGCTGTAGGCGTAGGAGTAGAAGGTGTTGCTGAACATATTATTGAAGCTTGTGCATTTGCTGGTGTTAATAGAATCGAACAGGCCGCTAGGGATGGTGGCGACGGTGGAGCTGTAGGCGTAATTACGAAAAGTACCAGAAAACATACTGCCGAAGCTTGTGCCGCTGCTGGTGTCGATAGAGTCGAACAGGCCGGTCGGGATGGTGGCGACGGTGGAGCTGTAGGCATAGGAAGCAAAAGTAGAGCCGAACATACTGCCGAAATCTGTGCCACTGCCGGTGTTGATGGAGTCTAGTAGGCCAGCTGGGATGGTGCCGATGGTGGATCTGTAGGCGTAGGCAGAGAAAGTAATATAGAACATATTGCTGAAGTTTGTGCCGCTACTGGTGTCGATAGAATCGAATAGGCCGGTCGGGATGGTACCAACGGTGGAGTTGTAGGCGTAGGAATAGAAGGTGCTTTGGAACGTGTATTCGAAGTTCTTGCCGAGGCTGGTGTTGATGGAGTTAAATAGTCCAGATGGGATGGTAGCAGTAGTGGAGTTATAAGCGTAGGAAGCGAAAGTGCCGCTGAACATATTGCTGAAATCTGTGCCACTGCCGGTGTTGATGGAGTCGAGCAGTCCGGTCGGGATGGTGCCGACGCTGGAGTTGCGGGCATAGTTATTGAAAGTGTAGCTGAACATATTTGCAAAATTTGTGCCGCTACTGGTGTCGATGGAGTCGAACAGGCCGGCTGGGATGTTACCGACGGTGGAGTTATAAGCGTAGTTAGAGAAAGTGCCGGAGAACATTCTGCTGAAGTTTGCGCATCCAGTAGTGTCAATAGAGTTAAATAGTCCAGTGGGGATAGTGCCGACAGTGGAGTTGTAGGCGTAGGAATTGAAAGTGTCGTAGAACATCTGTTCAACCCTTGTGCCACTACTAGTATCGATAGTACTAAATAGTCCAGCTGGGATGGTAGCAGTAGTGGAGTTGTAGGCGTAGGAAGCGAAAGTAGTGTAGAACATACCAGTAAAAACAGTATCGCTAGCTGTAGAGATGTTGACAAACAGATTGCTAGGAATCTCAGTGCCATTACGAGCGCCGTTGAACATTAAAGCAAAACGATAAATCACCCATTTGGTGCGCATTAGCTCCGTGAATGGTGTATCAATGGATTTGAACATGAGTTTATTGGCACTGGCGTTGGCGCCAGCAGTGCCAGTGTAAAACCCAAAAGCGTTAAACCAGCCCTCGGACGGTGCGGCGCTCGGGCGGATAGTGATCTGGTACTCGCCGGCACCGCCGGTTGAAGCGTAGTCGTGTGGGATGCCGTTAGCGTTAGCTCCTGTGGTGCCGCTAGTGCCAGAGACGGTTTGTTCGGCACTGCCATCGCCCCAGTTGATGATCCAATTGTATGAGCGGGAGGAACTAGCATTAACGTACCCCGACGTCGGTATCGCGAAAGTCGTCGCTGTACCACTATAGTGTGTCGGGTCAGTGTCGAGTGTATTAGTCATGCGAGTGTCGATGGTGAAGGCGAAACATTCCGGATTACCACCACAAGCTGCGATGGTTGACGGATCGGCGGCGATCAGGGCATTGGTATCGGAAGTTGGTTTCATAATAATGACCCCGACTAGCACCAATATCGCCAAAACAAAGGCTACGCCCGTATACCTAATGTGCCGGGGTATGCTTATACCGTGCCGCCTACTCTCCTTGTATCGATACATTATATAACTCCATTGTAACGCTTGTGCCAATCGAATACAAGTTATCGTTGCGTGGATTTAAATGTTTCGGCCAGAGTTTGCCAGTTTTCTAATGATAAGTCCTGCGCGCGCAGATTCGGGTCGATGTTGGCTCGTTTGAGCAGTTTTTCAGCCTCGGTTTTGGAAATTCCCAGGCCGCCGGACAAGGACGAACGGAGTTTTTTGCGGCGCTCGCTAAAGCCCGCCCTGACAACGCGGAAGAAAATCCGTTCCCGCACGTCATCGCGAGGTGACTTGTCGCCGTGGCGATCCAGAGCTGGATTGCTTCCCCCGGATCGAGTCCGGGGCTTCGGCTCACGTGCTCGCAATGACGGCTGCTTGTTTGGCCGCAAAATCACCACCTGCGAGTCGACTTTGGGCGGCGGTGTGAACATTTTGGCAGGCACGATCTCACCTAAACACACCTCGCTATAGAGCTGCGCTGCCACGGACAACACCGACATGGCGCCGGGCTCCGCCGCTAGCCGCTCGGCGACTTCCTTCTGCACCAGGAGCACCGCGACACTCGGCTTGTTCTCGGCGGTCAGCAGTTTCATGATGATTTTGTTGGTGATGTAGTACGGAATGTTGGCCACGACTTTGTAGCCGACCGGCAACGACGACAGATCGAATTTCAAAAAATCGGCGTTGATGATTTCAATTCTGTCATCGCGAGGCAGATCCATCTGCCGTGGCGATCCAGATTGAGATTGATTAGCTGGATTGCTTCGCTGCGCTCGCAATGACGTTTTTAATTTCTCCGCTAAATCAACATCAAATTCCACCGCCACCACGCGGCCGGCTTGAGCCGCCAGCACAGCGGTCAACGTCCCCAACCCCGCGCCGATTTCCAAAACCGTGTCGCTGGCCGTCAAATTGGCGTGCGCGGCTATCCCTTCTAAAACAGCCGCGTCCTTGAGCCAATGCTGCCCGAGATTTTTATCAGGTTTAGCGTCCATCACGATTAGTCCAATCGGTCGCGATGTCAAATTGCTCGGGGTTATTTTTCGCAAAACCGCCGGTGTCATAGACTTTGCCGCGGCCGACGCTGGTGTCGACCTCTGAGCAGCGCGGATAGCGATTCAGATTCGCCGCCACGATGACAAAGCCATCGCGATCCACTTTGACGCCATCGGCACGCACGGTGTAATAACCGCCCTGACCACAGTTACGCATCACCACACCCATCGGCAAATCATAGTAAGTCTCCTTGCGCAAAATCGGTCCCACCCAATAAGTTTGGGCGCCGCGCCGCGCCGACAGAGGTGGCACGCCCTCGAGCGATGATTTGATGCCAACCAATTCAACCTGCTCCACCGGTGGCATGTCGATCACCTCGCTCAGAATCCGACGACCGACCTCTTGGCCGTCGCGCACCTCGATCTCGTAGATCACCGTTCTTTGGCCGTCTTGGCCTTTGGTTTGGATTTCGCGGTAGCCGACCTTGCGGGTCGGATCGGTTACGATCTTAGTGGTAAAAGATATAACTTCGGTCGCGGTGACGGTCTGGATCCCTTCCCGCCAAACGCGCAAACTCATGCCGTCCTTTATCGGCGTGTCGAGCGCCAAATCCATGCCGTCGTCAAAGCCTAATTTTATGCCCTTTTCCTCTAATAACTCAGCCACGGTCGATTTTTGAGTCCGAACCACCAAATCTTGACCGTACAGCCGGAGATTGACCACTTTAGCGCGCTCGACTTTCATGAGGAGACCCGCGCCGTCCGTCAAGAGCAAATCATCCGGCAGCGACAGCTCGGCCTCGTCCTCGGGGTATAATTTGATGCCCGCCTTGGCCGCGATCTCCTCTCTGTCACGGGAAGCGGTAATCGTTCGCACTTCGCGCCGTCCGTCAACCACAACGATGGGTCGAGCGCGTCGGATATTGACGATCAGGATGGCTTCCTTTAGCTCCTGGTCGAGCGCCGGTTCGATATGATCATATTGACCGATGGAAATCTCGGCGCTTTTTAGGGCATCCGCCACATTCCCAGTGGTAGTAATAACAGTTTTCTCAACGTCTTCGTCGTAAATCGTCACCACGTGATACTGAATTTGGTTAGAGTCGGTCGCGCCTCTGGAGGCAAAGATCACGGCCGCTACCCCGGCGGCCACGGCGAATAAAACCAACACTGTTAGCGCCACAAACAGAGGTGACCGCGCTGACAGAAATTTATAACATCTACTAAACAGTTTCATCGCACTAGAACGAAATTATTTTTGCCTTTCTTGACCAAGGCGCCGGCCGGCAGCGGCTGATCGGCCGTGATTTTCGCACCATTCACAGATATAGCGTTCTGCTCGATCAGACGATTCGCCTCGCTGCTGCTGGCCGCTAGACCGCCCTCAATCAAAGCCGCCACCACGGTCACCCCATTCTTGACAACCGGGAGTTCCTGTTCCAAAATAGCGATTTCCGCTTCGCTCAGCTCACCCGAGCCAAAGAGCGCCTCGGTAGCGCGTTTAGCGTCGCCCGCCACGTTCTCACCATGCACCAATTTCGTCACCTCGTAGGCTAAGGTTTTTTGCGCCGCGCGCGTACTGGGGTCAGTAGCCTGCTCCGCCGCCAGCACGTCGATCTCGTCCCGGCCGAGAAGCGTGAAAATTTTCAGATAATCAACCACACCAGCGTCATCAACATTCAGCCAAAATTGATAGAATTGATACGGGCTAGTTTTTTCGGCCGAGAGGTAAATCGCGTTGCCTTCGCTCTTGCCAAATTTGTTGCCATTACCATCGAGCACCAGCGGCGTTGACCAAACGTCAGCGCGGGCGCCCTCTGCTTTGTTGATCAGGTGCACACCACTCAGGCAATTCCCCATCTGGTCGACCCCGCACAATTGCAAGTCAATTCCGTACGTCCGATAGAGGTACAAGAAATCATAGCCCTGTATAAGAGAGTACGAAACCTCCGCCACCGACAGGCCGCTGCCGCCCTCCCCAGTCCGCGCCTTGACAAAGTCGCGATCCAAAAGCTGCGTCATCGAAAAATACTGTCCGACTTCTCGTTGGAACTGATAAAACCCCAGGTCATTCAGCCAGTCATTATTGTTGACAATCCTGATGTCGCTGCCCATAATTCGTTTGAACTGTTCAGCTATACCCGTGGCGTTCCGCTCGATTTCTTCTATCGGCTTGACAGGGCGCTCTTTGTCCATCTTTGGATCGCCAATCTGCCCGGTGCCGCCACCGACCAACAGAGTCGGCTCATAGCCGTGACGAATGAAAACCTGGCACATCATCAGCGCCGCCAGATTACCGATCGTCATCGAATCGTCGCTCGGATCAACACCGATGTAGAATTTGCGCGTCTGATCATCTAGATCGGTTATATTATTAAAGGTATGCTGCGCCACAAAACCGCGCCAGGTCAATTCTTCACTTAATTTCATAATATACATTTTACACCAAAATCCCGCCAAAATAAAGTTTACACGCGACGCAAGTTGTGATAGACTGTTAAGCGTGAGCGATGAGAATGAATTTATTCATTTTCATCCGAGCGCGAGCATTTTATCTTTGATAAACTGTTTGCGCCAAATAGTGAGAAATTTATGGCGAGAAAGTCTAATACTGTTACCAAATCTAAGCCCAAGGCTAAACCGAAGGGCAAATCTAGTAAATCGCAATTTACGACTTATTCCAATTTGACCAAAAACCGGGGTAAAAGCAAGCGCCGAATCAAGAAAGACACCAAGAAACGAGCCCACGCCGAGTATTTGGCGACTTTGCCGAAAAATCCGATCTTGCGTTTTCTGGCGCATTTTCACCCCAAGCGCGTCTTTAAATATTGGTTTTCGATGCGCGGCCTGAAAATGTTCGGCAAGATCGCCGGTGTTACTATTTTGGTCATGGTGTTGGGCGCCGGCGCGCTGTTTATGTATTTTAGGAAAGAATTAGAGTCGCTGCGCCCCGAGGAGCTGATGAAACGCGTGGCTACAACGGTGACGCGCTACTATGATCGTAACTGTGATCTCGATGAACTAGCCAAGGACGACCGGGCTTGTGACGATAATCTGCTCTGGGAAGACACCGGTAGCGGAGATTACCGATTGGTAATCGATTCCGACCAGATTAGCCAAGTCATGAAAGACGCCACCATCGCGGTCGAGGATCATGAATTTTACCAGCACGGCGGGGTTAGCTTACAAGGCACCCTGCGCGCGGTCCTCAACAATGTCACCGGTTCTGGCGGCACGCAAGGCGGCTCGACGCTGACCCAACAACTCATCAAGCAAGTTTTCTTTAAAGAAGAAGCCGCCGAGCGCGGCATCAAGGGTATCCCCCGCAAAATCAAAGAGGCAATTTTGTCAGTCGAGGCCGAACGCATCTACACCAAAGACCAAATCCTGACCATGTATCTCAACGAGTCACCGTACGGCGGCCGGCGTAATGGCGTCGAGTCGGCCGCGCAAACTTACTTTGGTCACGCCGCCAAAGACCTGAGCCTGGCCGAGAGCGCCCTTTTAGCCTCGATCCCGCAATCCCCCGGTGTTTATAACCCTTATAGCGCCATTTTGAGCACTTTTGACACGGATAAACTGCTCAAACGACAACATTACGTCCTTGACCAAATGCATAAATATATGCCGGATAAATACTCCAAAGAGATGATCAAGGAAGCCAAGGCCGTACAGATCATGGACACTATCAAGCCCGAGGAATCGATGTTCAAAAACGCCAAAGCACCACATTTCGTCCAGATGGTCAAACAGGATCTAGAAAAGAAACTGGGCGCCAAGGTGGTGGGTGCCGGCGGTTTGATCGTTAAAACCACCCTCGATTTGCGCGTCCAAAATGTGATCGACCGGGAAATGGAGAAATTATTCGCTGGTCGCACTCCGGTGCAGTACGGTTTTGACAACGCCGCAGTCACCATGCTCGACAACCAAACTGGGCAGATTTTGGGACTGAGCGGCAGCCGTGATTACAATTATCCCGGATATGGCGCCGTCAACTCGGCCACCGCCTCGATTCAGCCCGGTTCGACCATCAAACCGCTGGTTTTTGCTTCGCTGATCGACAACCAAGACGGCCCGAACGGCACTTTTGGGGCGGGCTCGTTGGTGGCCGACACGCCGATCCCCCAGAGCATTTACACCACCGGCAGCGGAAAATCAGTGGTCAACGCCGACGGCAGATTCAAAGGCAACATGCCGATCCGTCAGGCGCTCGGCGAATCGCGCAACATTCCGGCCATTCGCGCCATGGCGTTGAACGGCGGCGCTGAGGTGACCAAAGAAAAAATCCGCGAAATCGGTGATAGGAGTTTCTGTACCGAGGGCGTCGAGACTAGCGCTGGGCTGGCTTCGGCTATCGGCTCTTGCGGCGTCAAACAAACCGAACACGCCAACGCCTTTGCTACGCTGGCGCGCATGGGCACTTATAAAGACATCGCCGACGTTCTCGAAGTCAGAAATGCTCAAAAACAGGTAGTCTACGAGTGGAAAGACGAGGGCGAGCAGGTTCTCGACCCGCAAACGGCTTATATAATTTCGGATATTCTGGGCGACAGAGCCGCCAAGCGCGGTACTTTCGGATCGCTCTTGGACGGCATTCACTATATGAAAGGCGGCATCAAAACCGCGGTCAAAACCGGTACTTCGGATATCGGCGGTCTCAAAAAAGACCTCTGGATGGTCGGTTACA
>Ga0123356_10001072_pt1 | contig 30279 bp, 24 predicted proteins | sample TergutEmb28metaG_2_FD_92546 | JGI IMG/M metagenome (GOLD analysis project Ga0123356, IMG submission 92546) | Embiratermes neotenicus P3 segment gut microbial communities from Petit-Saut dam, French Guiana - Emb289 P3 | ecosystem: Host-associated > Arthropoda: Insects > Digestive system > Gut ...
CTTGGCACCGAACTCTCTTATGCAGGCTTCATATCCATGATCATCGCCGGAGGCACTATCGTATCAAGCCTGCTCTCCGACAGAATCACAAGAAGACTCGGCGCAGGCCTCACCACAGCGATCGGAGTACTTGTCGGAGCAACAGCCATGTTCGGATTCTCAATATCAAGCTCATTCTGGATGCTATGCGCCTGGGCAGTACCGTACGGACTCGCAGCCGGAACGATCGATGCAGCGCTTAACAACTATGTGGCACAACACTTCAGTTCAAAATACATGAGCTGGCTCCACTCATTCTGGGGCGTAGGAGCCGTGATCAGCCCGTACATCATGGGATACAGCCTTACACGTGGACTTGGCTGGGAAACAGGCTACTTCTCCGTATCGATGATACAAGTCGGGATAGCAGTGATAATGTTTGCAAGTCTCCCGATCTGGAAAAGAAACAAAGGTGGAGTGCCACCCGCTGAAGAAAGAGGAAAAGCACTGACACTGCCGCAAATCCTGCGGATAAAAGGAGTAAAACTCGTCTTGCCGGCGTTTTTTGCATATTGCGGAGCCGAAGCAACAACAATGCTGTGGGCAGTAAGTTATCTGGTTCTGCATCGCGGAATACCGGCGGAAACAGCAGCACAATATGGTGCGTTATTCTTCTGGGGAATAATGATAGGAAGATTCCTCGGAGGCTTTATAGCAGATAAAATCGGCGACCGCAACATGATACGAGGCAGCGTAACGGTCATGCTGACAGGAATAATAATGATAATGCTGCCGTTCGATGCAAATCAAGTAAGCCTGATCGGACTGGTAATACTGGGACTGGGATGTGCAACAGTATACCCGTCGATCATACACTCAACACCATTCAACTTTGGAGCGGAGAACGCCCGGGCGATAATAGGAGTACAAATGGCAGGTGCATACACCGGCTCAACATTTATGCCACCACTGTTTGGCTTGATAGCAAACTACGCAGGAATAGGTCTTTACCCGTTCTATATCCTGGGATTTGCATTACTATTACTGCTGATGACCGAACTACTTAACAAAACTGTTGATAAAAACAAGACAGAAAGAGGAAATCAAAATGTATAAAGCAGCTATTATCGGAGCGGGTAGTACTTATACACCTGAGCTTATTGAAGGCTTTATCGAGCGAAATGAAAACCTGCGCTTTGACAGCATCGCACTAATGGATATCGACCCGGCGAGTCTGGATTTGGTGGGAGGATTAGCAAAACGCCAAATGATCGAAGGCGGATATAAAGGAGAAATAATACTCACAGACGAGATGGACAGAGCACTCGACGGAGCATCATTTGTATTCGCTCAGGTGAGACCCGGCAGGATGGCAGGCAGGATCCGCGACGAAAAGATACCGCTGAAATACGGGCTGCTCGGGCAGGAAACAACCGGAGCAGGCGGCTTTATGCAAGCACTGAGAACAGTACCGGTCATAATGGCACTTGCAGAAGATATGAAACGACTCAGCGCTGATGATGCCTGGCTTATAAACTTCTCAAACCCGTCCGGCATAATAGCGGAAGCAATATTAAACTACACAGATTCGAAAATGGTCGGGCTTTGCAACTGCGCTATAAACATGGTAAAAGGAATAGCCGATGTTCTGGAAACATACGATTTCGACTACGAATACGTCGGACTAAATCATCTAAGCTGGATAACAAGTGTGGTAAAACACGGGGAAACAGAGAATATTATATCTTCACTGGCAGGTTTAGCCGACACGGCAATGAAAAACAATCCGATTGCAGAGGTAGATCCGGCACTGATGAGAGCAGTACCATATGTACCATCATCATATCTGACTTACTATTACTCACGAAGTGAACAAATACAAAAATGTCTCGATGCGGAAAAAACACGCGGCGAGATATGTGAAGAAATTGAAAGCAAACTACGTGCACAGTATTCAAACAACGATCTTAAAGTAAAACCGCCGGAACTGGCACAGCGTGGCGGAGCTCTGTACGCGACAGCCGCAGTATCCGCAGCGGAATCAATAGCATGTGATAAAAACGAATTACACGTTGTAGCTGCAAAGAATAACGGAGCGGTTCCGTTTATGGCTGATGACGATGTTGTTGAGGTTTTATGCACACTCGGCAAAGAAGGCATTGTACCACAGCCTGTAAATGTGTATAATGATTACATTGCCGGACTGATGCAAGCGGTAAAAGCATATGAAAAGCTGACAGTCCGGGCAGCGCTGGAAGGAGACAGGGACATCGCTCTGGCGGCGTTGATGGCACATCCTCTTGTAGGTGACGTAAAAAAAGCAGTACCCCTGCTTGAGGAAATGCTTGAAGCAAATAAAGAATACTTACCGAGGTTTTATATATGAGCAAACTGATTCTTGGCGTAGATGGCGGAGCAACAAAAAGTCATCTTGCAATATTTGATAATGGCGGAAACTGTGTCGGCTCTGCTGCATACGGCCCGCTTAATCATGAAGTAATGAAAGGCTCATATGATGAGCTTAATGAGCGACTTGCAGAGGTAATACCATTTGTCTTAAAAGATGCCGGAGCCAAAGTAAGTGATATATTATTTGCCGTATTCGGTCTTGCAGGCGTGGATACAGACGCACAGCAAATCCGGATATCAAAGATGATACGCGAGCTTGGCTTTAAAGAGTTTATAACATGTAATGATGCATTTTTAGGAGTTCCCGCAGGTTGTCCGGATTGCGTCGGCATATGTGCGATCAACGGGACAGGCTTTAAGCTTGCAGCAATAGACCACAGCGGAAAAGCTCTGCAAACGTGCGGACTCGGCTTATTCACAGACGACCTCGGAGGAGGACATTGGTACGGATTTCGTGCAATAGGTTCTGTATACAACGAACTGTTTAAACTTGGACGGCCTACGATCATGCGTGAAATGCTCTTTGATTTGATTGGAGTAACACGCAGAGAAGATTTCCTCGAAGTCCTTACAGATAAATACCATGGGAAAAAGCTCGACACCATCGCACTAAACAGCGTCATGTTTGAAGCTGCTGCAGATGGTGACGCTGTTGCACTAGGAGTTTTGGAAGAATCAGCCGAGCAATATGCAGGAGCAATTGCCCGCCTGATAATGGACATGGATTTCCCTGCAGATAAAACGGTGAATGTAACACTCGCAGGTTCAGTTTTTGTCAAGCAAAAAGTAAGGATACTTCAGGAACTGATAGAAATGCGTGTCGACAGTGTTTTAAAAGGACATCCCGTAGAATACACAAGACTAGATGCCCCGCCGGTAGCCGGAGCTATACTGTGGGCATCACAAAAAGCAGGGTTCAATATTGAAAGAGAATCAGTAAAAACAGGTCTCACCGCCGCCGGATTTTAACTTTATTACATAATCACTATACTCGAAAATAAAAAACCCTTGTAAAGCAGTTGTTGTTTCACAAGGGTTTTTACAGTTATATGATATGTCAATTATCAGCTTATCGTTCCTCTTATCTCTCTTCGCGGAAGTAGTTTGTTCCGCAAGACTTAGGTTGTGAAAGCTCTTTACTTTGACGGATGCTTGTGAATATAAGTACAAGTATTGTAGCAACAAACGGCAGAATATTGTATACCTGTGCAGGTATTCCTTCTATCGGAAGGTAAAGGCGCAGTACCGACAGACCTCCGAAAAGAAGCGCACCGATAATAGCCCTCGACGGTCTCCATGCAGCGAAGATAACCAAAGCGACAGCGATCCAACCGCGTCCTGCGACACAGTTGAAAATCCATGTGCCGGCATTATCCGCCATCGAAATAAATACACCGCCGAGACCGCAAATACCGCCGCCGATGCTTGCGGCGATATATTTATATCTTGAAACATTGATTCCAACAGCATCTGCCGTTGCGGGATCTTCGCCGACACCGCGCAGATTAAGCCCTACACGGGTTTTGTTAAATAACCACAACAGGACAATTGCAGTGGCAAATGCCAGATAGACCATGAAGTTATATTGGAAGAAAAGTCTGCCGATGACCGGGATCTCACTGAGACCCGGTATATTTATGCCTGAGAACATCCTCTTTGTTGAGTCGGCAACAGAGGTAAAACCGCCTGCCCAAATGCCCAGCATTTCACCGACGAGGTTACCTGCACCTATACCGAAAATAGTCAGTGCCAACCCGGTTACGTTTTGATTTGCCCTGAAAGTGACAGTCAGAACACTGTAAATAAACCCGCCGAGAGCACCTGCAAGAAATCCGATCAGCACAGCAAGAATTGCCGAAATAAAACCAACAGTAGCGTCTCCGGCAGCAGACTCATACATGATTGAAGCTGCAACACCACCCGCGGCTCCCATAAACATCATACCTTCAACACCGAGGTTCAGGCTGCCTGATTTTTCCGTGAGGATCTCACCCAAGGTTCCGAAAAGAAGAGGAGTTGCTGCTATAACAGCCATAAATAAGAAATCAACTACCGCAAAACCTTCCATTTATACAGCTCCTCCTTTCTTTGAATTCCTGAAGATAAGTCTGTAGTTTAGGAAAAACTCACAACCGAGCATAAAGAATAAAATCAGTCCGATCAGCATCTGAGCTGCAGATGATGGAATATTATAGATCGTCTGTATTGTTCCGGAGCCTTTTTGAAGTACAGCGAGAAATACCGAAATTGCTATCATTGCTGCGGGGTTCAGTTTGGCAAGCCATGCAACGGTGATAGCGGTAAAACCCACACCCCCTGTTACGTCTTCCGAAATTGTAAAGTTGGCTCCCGCAACCGTGACAAAACCTGTAATACCGGCAAGTGCTCCCGATATGAACATGGTACGTAAAAATACAAGATTTACATTTATACCTGCGTACCTGGCTGTCCGTATGCTCTCACCAACGACTGTGATCTCGTAACCCTGCCTGCTCTTTTTCATGTAAATATATACCAACGCGACCAAAACGATAGCAATGATCCACCCTATATGCACACCGAACACTCTTGGCAACCGGGCGCTCGTATCAAACATTGCGATAACGGGGAAACCCATTTTAGCAGGATCGCGCCAGGGTCCGTACTGGAGGTACCGGAGTCCCTCAAGAGCAACATAATTGAGCATGAGGGTAAACAGAGTCTCATTCGTATTCCATTTCGCCTTAAATGCAGCGGGTATCATACCCCACAAGCCTCCCGCAACGATAGCCGCTGCAAGCATGACCATAAGCAGCACGGGAGTCGGCATATTTTGATAGTGGAAAAGTGCAAAATAACTTGCAGCGGTTGCACCCGCAATGATTTGACCTTCCGCACCTATGTTCCAGAAACGCATCTTAAATGCAAGTGCAATACCCAGTCCCGTAATGAGCAGCGGAATTGCGATACGGGCGGTTTCACGAAGTACCAAAGCAGAGCCGAGAGAACCGTTTACCATATCGCCATAGACAAGCACAGGGTTAAATCCCATCAGTAATATCAAAATGCCGCCGACTATCAAAGCTCCCACAATAGCAATAGCTCTGACCGCTATAGCCCTCTTTTTCGAGACCGTATCGCGCTTGACCATACGAATAAGAGGTTCGTGGTGCTCCTTGTAGCCGGAACTCTGGATCTGATCTTCAGTTGTTACATTTTCATCATTCATCGCTTACCTGTGTCATCATAAGACCTAATTCTTCTTTTGTGGTGGTTGTTGCGTCAACTATACCACTCACCCGTCCTCCGCACAGCACCATTATACGATCGCACAGCTCGATCAAAACATCCAAGTCTTCACCTATAAACAGGACTGCTACACCTGCTTTTCTTTGCTCGTTTAAGAGATTGTATATAGTATATGAAGAGTTGATATCAAGACCGCGAACAGGATATGCGACCACAAGCACCAAAGGACGGGACTCTATCTCACGTCCCAAAAGTACCTTTTGTACGTTACCGCCGGAAAGACGGCGTACAGGCGTTGACACCCCGGGGGTGACTATTTCGAGTGTTTTAATAAGCCGCTCTGCCGCGTCTTTTGGTTTTTTTCTGTCTATCAGAAAACCTTTTTCATCATGATAGCTCTTGAGCATCATATTATCTACCATATCAAGCCCCGCAACAAGCCCCATACCAAGCCTGTCCTCGGGAACAAAAGCCATATGAACGCCTTTTTTAGCGATTTCTGTAGGTGATAGTCCGCGAAGCTCACTTTGCGCTCCATCGTTAGTGAAGAAGATATTCCCGCTATCTATAGGATAAAGCCCCGTAAGTGATTCACAAAGCTCCTTTTGTCCGCTTCCGGCTATCCCGGCGACACCAAGTATTTCACCTGCCCTCAGACCAAATGAAACACCATCGAGTGCTTTTATCCCGTCATCATTTAGACATGTTAAGCCCGTAACTGTTATACGCTCATCACCAAGACTCCCTGTTTCCCTAAGGATCTCAAGGTTTACGGCTCTTCCAACCATACCTTCGGTAAGTGACTGGACGGTAGCGTCTTTTGTCTCAAGCTCCCCGACGAGTTCGCCTTTGCGCAAAATACAGACCCTGTCAGACAACGAAAGCACTTCGTTTAATTTATGTGTGATTATTATGATTGCTTTGCCGTCTTCTTTCATTTTGCGAAGCATATCAAACAATATATCGGATTCCTGAGGAGTAAGAACAGCGGTAGGTTCGTCGAGAACAAGCAAATCGGCTCCGCGATAAAGCACTTTTACGATTTCAACCTTTTGCTTCTCACTCACCGACATGTCATATATTTTTTTATATGGATCAATGGAAAATCCGTACTTCTCCGATATCTCCCGAATTTCATTAGCAAGCTTTTTCCGGTTTATCAGCATACTGCCTTTAAGACCGAGAATGATGTTTTCTGCAGCGGTAAGCACATCAACAAGCTTAAAATGTTGATGTATCATCCCGATCCCAAGTTCAAAAGCATCTTTTGGAGAACGGATGATAACCTCTTTCCCTTCGACAGAAATCGTGCCGCTGTCGGGATAGTATATCCCCGAAAGCATGTTCATAAGCGTGGTTTTTCCCGAGCCGTTCTCACCGAGAAGCGCAAGAATTTCTCCTCTTTTTAGCTCCATACAGACATCTTTATTTGCCTGTACAGTGCCAAAAGACTTTGAAATATTATGCAGTTTTACAAGACTTTCCACACTGTTATCCAAGTAATTTTACCTGTCCTTTAGTGATAGTTTTATTATATCATAAATCATATGCATTTCAAGCAAAAGAATAGCAAAAAATCCAAAAAATATTACAAAAAATCACAACGAAAATACCGTGCTAATACAATAAGGCTGATAAGAAAAAAACTAAAGGAGCTGCAAAAACAGCCCCTTTAGTAAAAGACGATTTATTCTTAAGAAATGACGTTTATTCCATTGATGATAGCGTTAAAACTAGGAGCGGATGTTGCCGTTGACTCGGCGAAAGATGAGTCCGGACCTGTAAACTCATAGATGACATCGCCGCTGTATGCGGTGATTATTGCGTTGTTTCCATCATTGTCTACAAGATGTCCGCTGAAGATCTGCCTGCCGCCGATAATGGCTGCCCTTGCATCTTCAATGGCTTCACGAGTTCCGGGAGCAACGATTGCCTCGTTAAGATCTGTGATAAATGCAGCACCCGAAGCAAGACCTTCACCCCAGTCCACCGGAATGGTTGTACCGTCTAAAACACTTTGCACAGCAAATGTCATATAGATGCTCCAGTCGATACGTGGTGATAACATAGAAGCATTTGGTGCCGAACTGCGCATATCATTGTTGTATCCAACATGAAATACTCCGTTTTCTTCGGCAGCCAGCGCCGGTGTAGCACTGTCGGAGTGTTGTGCGATAACGTCAGCCCCAAGCTCTATGAGACGTGTCGCGACCTGCTGTTCGAGCGGTGGATCGCCCCATGAGTTGATGTAAATAACATCCATTGTGACATCCGGGTTTACGCTGAGTGCACCGAGATAGAATGCAGTAAATCCGGAAATGACCTCTGCAAACGGGTGAGCAGCAACATACCCGAGGTGATTGGTTTCTGTCCTAAGACCCGCAGCTATGCCGCCGAGATAGCGGGCTTCGTGGATTTTCGCGAAGTAGTTGTGATAGTTGTCAAGACCCGAACCGTGAGCATTTGAGCCTGTCGCATGGCAAAATACGATGCCTGGATTCTCTCTTGCCGCTTCGATCATCTGATCTTGGTGAGAGAAGCTTGTTGCAAAGATGATTTGACAACCTTCCTGGATAAGCTCATTGATGGCAGAGGTAACGGCTGCCGGATCAACACCGACGTCAAATTTCGGAATGTATTGCTCTGATCTGAGACCGAGATTTGCAATCATCTTTTCTGCGCCGATATGATGGTTGTATGTGTAGCCCTGGTCAGCAAGCGGACCGATATGGACGACACCGATTTTGATGTTTTCGGAACTGAGTTCCTCTGCTGTGTTCCCCCCCTCGTCGCAGCCTGCTAATGCAACAACAAGAAGCGCCGATACGAGTAGTAATGCCAGTACTTTTTTCATTTTACACCCTCCAAAAAATTAAGTAAAAAAACCTGTTAAAAATCGTCTTTTCTAACAGGATTATTATATCAACAGCAAAAATTTAAGTCAATTACAAAACGGTGTCAAATGAAAACTCAGGATACCAAGCATTAGCTCAATTCAGAAACATAAATCGTAGCACGTCTCTGTATGACATTTAATGCATCTTTAATACTACTCCGTCCACTAAAGTAATCGTCAGCACCCTCAAGTACAATTTTCAAAATTGTTTCATCCCAACTAGAGAAACCCGTACCAGTGTCAATAAGAGCAAGCAACTGTTCAGCTTCTTTCTGCGATAATGCATTAATCTCAAGATCAGTACCGCGATTCCAGTAAAGCATCTCGTGTTTTTGTATCATGGCTTCTTCAAGCATAAGATCAAATGCAGCTTTATTTGTAGGTAAACCTGCCCAGATATTCTCAAGCTGCCAGTTTTTTTCGAGCACCATCCGGATGAACTCCCAAGCCCCGCTTTTGTCCACGCATTTGGTCGTAATTGCAAGGCTACTGTTGAATGAAAAGTGGCTGCCTCTTCTGTCTTCAGTTGGAAAACCCTTAAAAACGATTTCGCCGCCAAACAATGCACGGTAAATCTGTAAACTAGAAAAGTCAGAAACATATGTACGTACCATTATTTGTCTACCTTCAAAAATCAAATCATACTCATTAAAGAAAGGATATTCTCCAAAGAGCTTATAGTCTAGTGGGAGCATACTTGCAAACTCAAGAAGCTTCGAAAAATGTTCTGTGTCAAAATAAACTTCACCAGCGTCCCAGTCAACAAACTCATTAAAGTTGGACATAACTGCGCTGATAATGAAATGTGATTTGCTCCAAGGACCCATAGGTATATCTGCATCCGGATTAGCGTTTAATACAGCTTCAAACTCATCCATGTTCCAACCGGTATCCTCACCCACAATCGACGGATTACCGAACAGGGTATTTATATGGAAAGACGGAAACACTTGGTAAAGTTTGCCGTCGATTTCAGCAGCTTCGAATACTCTTTCCATCAAATCACCACGAGTTAACTGTGTGTCAGTATCAATGAATTGATATATATCTTCAAGAAGTCCTTTTGCTACATAATGCTTATAGGGCAAACCATCCAAGCATATTATATCCGGCACTTTTCCAGACACAATTTCCGTGGTCAACGATGTATAACCTGCATGCAAATTATCACCTGTACCAGAATCAGAGTATTGAATAAGTTGAATATAGTATTTAGAGTTTGTCATGTTGAACTGACTAACCGCATTACGTATACTATTGTCAGGATAAATCGTAGCAAGCGTTAGTACAGTCCTTTCATTAAGATTTGCGCATTTTTCATCTAATGATTCATTTACAATTTTAGTATTTCTTCCACAACTCAATACCAGTGAGAGGAGCAATATGGCAATAACCATAAGTGCAAATATGAGTAAAAGAAACCTGATTTTCATTGGAACTCTCCAATCATGGAAATGATGTTTTAACTGGTTTTTAAACGTTATACTAACTATCTGCTTATAGTAACCATAAATTCTATTATTGTTAGGATTCTCAAACAGATAAGGCATTGAAATAACTTTACATAGCTTGTGTTTTTATTATTAGTATTATCGCCACAACTCGTATTATATCAACAGTACTAGCACTTTTAATGTAACATATGTTCCGTAAGAAGTCTATTAATATCAATAGGTTGATAGTCTTACTATAGAAATAAGTCCGAGTATGCAGTCGGACTTACTCCTATTCTTTCATTTAATGAAAAGTATTGCATTTAGGGAATTTTATACTTGCAAGAGTTGCAAGCGACATTCAGCCACATCGCAGGTTGACCATTAGCGTAAAACACGTATATCTGACTATGCCAAAATGATTGAGCTGCATTACAGTTACCACAAGTACGTGTATGTTGAAACCGTGAAATCTTCCACCCAGACCACAAAGGCATTCCGTTGGTTGCAAGATGATTACACGTTGCTGCTGTAGCAACAGGCGTAATAACATTAGGAATTAGTATTGTGAGTACTAATGCTATGAAGAGTAGAGAGCTTATAACTTTTTTCTTCATTAAAAACATCCTTTTATTTCTTTGTACCATTTGCTAATTGCATGATTCAACTCATTTAAAGTATTAAATGAAGCTCATTTCTGATATGTATACTGATGCGCCTTTTCGTAAAACTATATCTAGTGATTTATAGGTTATATAATCAATGTAACCACTCCCTCTCCTTAAGCGTTGCTTATTGCAGTTTCAAAAAACCCTCACTGCTCTTTTAGCTTCATGACTGACTCAGGTACCTTTGGTTGATGGAAAGCGAAAAAGCAAAAGAACGCTGTGTAGGTTGATACTGCGAGTGCAAACGCTGCCAATAGGTGTCCATTCTTACTAAATAATCTCTTCATGTCATTCCTCCATAAAATAATAGTACACTATCCTAAATGATAGTGTACTCGAAAAACGCGACAATAAAACGCAATGTTATATAAACGTCTTAAAATGTAATATTTATTGCAAACTAGTTTTTTTGCTTTCATGAACATTATAAAACGTCACGCTTAAGCAGAACTGACCATTACTATACGTCACATCGTACTCACCTTTATTTTCTGAAATGACACTTATAATGCTTTGGTACCCAATACCTTCCGATCGATAGTTTCTTTTTGCCGACATTAGTTTACCACTTCTATCGGTTTTAACATCTTCAGAATATGGATTAGATATCTTCAAAAACAAAGACTCATGCTCATGGGTTATATTTATTTGAATTACTCTATCCTCAACACTGTCTATTTTTACCACTGCTTCTATTGCATTGTCAAGAGCACTCCCCAGAACCTGGCTAACTATAACCGAATCTATTTCTAGTTCCGATGGTATAGATAAGTTCATTGAAAAGTAGATCATGTATTTCTTTGCTACACTAGCTTTATAGTTGATAATTGAATCAATTACTAAGTTTCCACTCACAGCTGGTCCATCAAATGAATCAAGCTCCCCTAAAAGTCTATTAATTCCATTCTCGACACTATCAATATTTTGACTTCTTATACCAGCTTGAAATCCAATCAAAATGTTCTTGATATCGTGTTTTGTTTTCGATACAAGCTTCTCTGACTTCTCAGCCAAAAAATATTGATATTTGTAGTAGTTTAATAGCTCTTCAAGATACTTGTTCTTCAGTTCAATTTCGTAATCTAAAAGTATTTTCCAATAAGCTGTGATAACAGTTATGCTTATTGTCATAATAATAACTGATGATATCATGTCAACCAAACTAGGTACGCGCAAGAACATGAAGTTATATAGTACAATCAGACTTCCAATCGGAGGTGCTATTAGTAAAACCCAATGAGAGACTTTTAATCTAGGTAGTCTCCGGTTTCGTGCCAGTCCAACAATAACTCTAGCTAAAACAGCGAACTGTGTTCTAGATAGCATTAAACCAAAAAGGAACACCGGTGTTCCAAATTGCATTTCATATGGTGAAGCGCTTATGGATGAGTTCATTATATATGCAACTATAAACTCACTTATTACTCCGGCAATCAGTAAAAATACGGCAAAAATAATTCGGTTATAAACATTCCCACTGAATAATGAAATAATAACGGCTAGCGTTACTATACTTGCAATAATATTCACGACACCATCATTAATAAAAACTAATGATAGATTCAAAATAGCAAGTGCTATACAGATGCCGATGGTAGCTTTTAAGCTATATCTAATCTTAAAGAGTGATGAGAAATATGAAAAAATAATTATTATATAGAAAACACTTGCAGCGATATATGCCACCCAAGATAGTACAAGATGACTCATAATCAAATCCCTCGATAATGCATGTATGCAAGCTTGACCGAATCTCTATATCTGCTGCTTATTGGAATATCTTTACCAGATATTTCCACAGACAAGGATGTAATACTTGTCATATGCGAAAAACAAATAATATATGATCTGTGAGTTCGGCAAAATAAGTCTTTTGGTAGTTTTTCCTCTTCCGCATTCAAACTGCCATAATAAGTATGTTCTTTTGTAGTCGTGTATAGCGTTATTTTCCTTAAATCACTTTCCAGATACATTATTAGTTTTATTGGTATATAAACATCACTACCATTTTTTTCAAACTTAAAGTCAGGATAAGCTGAAACCTGACGTTGATAAACCACTCTCTCAATAGCTTTTGAGACTTTCATGTTAAATTCAGTAATGTTGAACGGTTTTGGAATAAAACATAACACATTTAGATCAATGATATCTTTGTAATACTTACTGTGACTTGAGATATAGATAAGCAAAGTCTGATCATTTTCTATCTTCTCCCGTAACACCCTTCCTGATTCAATACCTGTTATATCCTTCATTTCGATATCCATTAACACAATATCAAATACAATTTCGGAACTATGTATAAACTCACAAAAACTACTACCAGAAAAAAATACAGTTACATCAATCTTCTGGCGCAAGGATTTACCAACTCTCAAAATGAGTTCTTCTGCATACCCTGTTATTGCAATATCATCATCGCAAATAGCTACTTTAATCATAGATTTAATCCTATTGCCTATATGCATTGCTTTTTTTGACTAATTTGCTACTCGACTGTTAATCCTATTATAACCAATAACTTAGTACCTGTATAGCTGTTTGCAAAATATCTATTAATTACATAAAGCAGTATATTCATTACATTACTTATATTATATGACGGAAATTATGCTAATCTTTGATAAATGGAATTATATCCACAAGCATCTTAGTAATAAGTGCAAGCTGATTATCAGTACACCCTTTAAGTAATTCAACAATCTCAGCAATATACTTATCGTTTCCTATTTTGTGATTTTTATTTGGAAGAGCAATAATTTCCTGCGGCGAAACACCAAAATACTCAATTATACGAACGGTTTTTGCAATTCCAAGTTGAGTCTCTCCTCGCTCACACTGTCCCAGATATCCGGCATCGGTTTCTACAATCTCTGCAAGTCGCTCACGAGTTAGACCATGCAACTCACGATATTTTCGAATGTTCTTACCTATGTTTCTTAATGCATCGTTTTCACCCAATGTACCAATCCTCCGTATCTTTGATTCCATCTTACAGCAGGAACGGTATAACATGAATATGATTAAGCCTAATGCCACTTATGATATATAGTTAAGTGCCCATGTTGTCAATTCTTGAGTGATTTGAAGTATATCCAATATTTTCACACTAATTGCAATTAAGATAATCAAAATATAAGTAAATGAGATCACATGAAAGCAAAGGATAATCATTATAGTTGTATACAACACAACCAGGTGGTTTGAATGTTTAATAAAACTGCAACAAGATTGACTGAGAATCTAATAAAGAATCAGATAATATCCGAGTCCGACTCAGAAATATACCGGTTTGGATTTGAAACTGGTTTTGTATTATTAGTGAATGTAGCAGTTACATTGTCATTTGGCTTCATTCTGGGAATGCCTATTGAAAGCATTATAGTTTTGCTCGTACTAATACCGCTTCGCTCATGTGCAGGAGGCATTCATGCATCAAACAATATCAAGTGCATTATTCTATCTACTTTTCTTTTTTCCATTGTGTTGATTGCATCTAGATTCTCTCAGAGCATCACTAGTATAGCAATGATTTTAGTATTAGGAATAGCATGTTCCATAATAATTCTCGCACTTGCGCCAGTACAAGATGCAAACAAACCAATTAAGAAAGATGAAGCAAGAACACTTAAGCAGCGTACATTAAAAGTTCTTCTTATCGAGATTGCCATACTCTCATTGCTCTTGTTTCTTGGTTTTAATCTAGCTGCAACCGTCTTAGCATTCACATTGTTTTTAGTCTGTATATCAGTTAGTGTAGGTGCGCTAAGAAACTATATTACACGAACTGGTAATGAAACTACAATTAACTGACAATAAGCAATATCTAATAAACGCAGAGGCTTTCGGTATTAACGACGTTTACTGTAGATAATTCTACCACAGTTGCTATTATTGACGATAATTGTTTAGTCATAAATATATCAAACTTGGAGTGTTTACATTGCTAAATCATAGTAGGAAAATCCGAGCGGCAATTATAGATGATGGTGTTCACCCTGATATTCTTGATCTGGATGGAGATTGGTATATAGATGAGGAATGTAATGATTTAGCTAATAATGTACATGAGAATAAGGATAGTGGACATGCGAATATGTGTATTCAAGTGATAAAAAAATACACAGACATGAGTTGTACTCTCTGGCATAGTATCAAGATTCTTGATTTTTATACTAAACGAGGAAACATTGAAAGATTAATTAAGGCATTTGAACTTTGTGAGGATTTAGATATTAAAATTATACATCTTAGTATTGGAACAACTTATTATGAAGATTTTCATGTAGTTAAGAATGCTGTTAACCGCCTCGTAAAGAAAGGTGTAATTTTAGTCTGTGCAACCAGTAATAGCGATGTTGTGACATACCCAGCATATCTTCCAAATGTAATTGGTGTAAAGTGTGACCCACTTTTAATTGGTGATACATATTACTTTAATGACGACCCTATTGAGCAGATCAATTTTATTGCATCATCCCGGCATAATAATGTGCTTACCGATATCTTATGCGATAGCATCGCATCAAACAGCTTGGCAGCACCTCTTCTCACTGCAAAGGTAATATCATATCTAAAAATAAATCCAAGTATGAATGTGGAAGATGTACACTCACTCTTGGTTGCTGACGCATCAAATGCCAAAAATCTTTGCTCTAAGCTAACAAGCGAAGCTAGTCATAAGGATGAAAATCAAGGTCTATCGAAACCACCAGACATTCCCATAGTTATACTGAGCGGATTTGATTATCAGAAACTCATCAAGTTGATTAAACACCTACATATCAATTTTAGCATAGATGATTATCACTGCAGGATTGCGTTAGAAAACACTTCTGACAATCTCTCTGAAGTAATTCCAATTAGCAAAGAAGCAGATATTGATTTTTTTGCACAAAGAATTAATGATTATTTTGCTTGCGATATTCTTTTAATAGGATTTTTGTCACCAGTTAAACCAGAAAGATGCAAGTATGCAAGTTTGTGGGTATGGGGAGAAAGTGTCGATACGTCTTTTGATTACGTTATCCCAGATTATCAGGTTGGAGTTATAACTAAAAACGAATCAATTGATGAAGTATATGAAATGATTATGTCGATTCTCCTTTAAGAAGGAACATAAGTATATAAAGGATAGGGTAAAATAGTAATATGAAAACGCCATTTATCCATTTAATGAAAACACCAATGAGTAATTATGCGTATGATGTAAATACTAACTCATTCATAAAGCTATCAGATAAGACATATAAATACCTTGAAGCGCTAATCAGCGGTGATACTGATTATGAAAATAACTCAGAAGAAGTAATGATTAGTATTGAAAACCTAAAATCACAAGGGTATTTATCGTCAAATAGACCGAAAAAAATAGAACACAGTCAAAGTCAATTAATGGAATACCATCTAGATAAAAACATTGGTCATATGACACTACAGCTAACTCAAGAGTGCAATTTTAGATGTTCTTACTGCACATATGGAGAAAAGTGCTCTGATTCTCAAAGAAGTCATTCCCCACTGAAAATGTCTTTAAACACTGCTCTAAAAGCTATTGATTTCTTTGTATCACACTCAATCGATAGAAATGATGTTTCCATAGGGTTTTATGGCGGAGAGCCATTATTAAAGTTTGATATGATTAAGACGCTTATAAACTATGCAGAGAAGGAGTTCTTTGGAAAAAGCCTTACTTTCAATATTACGACTAACGGCTCTCTTCTAACACCTGAAGTTGCTCGTTATTTATCAAAGCATAATGTAAATGTAACAATTAGTTTGGATGGACCACCAGAGGTTCATGATCGATCAAGAGTATTTGCAAATACAGGAGAGGGCACATACTTATCAATCAAAAAGAATCTTGATGACATTAGTTCAGAGCTACCAGAATGGTTTAGTCGTATTGCGTTTAACATTGTAGTTGATCCACGACACCCATGCAATGATCTATATGTTTTTTTTAATGAAGATGAGACTTTTAAGAACTCACAAACATACTCTACGTTTATTGATGACTTCTTTTCCAAAGAAATGATAATGCAGACTGAGGAGTTTTTTAGAGATCATGAGTATCATCGATTTAAAGCTTATTTAACACTTATAAATAGATATCCATTGGCAAAGATATCAAAAATTGTTTATAAAATGGTGATGGATAGCTATACGCGTGGTTATATGTCAATGAAAGCTACAACGAGTCTCAGTGAAATCATGGCTCCAGGCGGACCATGTATCCCTGCTGCAAGACGTTTGTTTGTAAATGCAAACGGAACACTATATCCGTGTGAAAGAGTGAGCGAAACATCAGATACAATGAAAATTGGAAATCTCAATGATGGCCTTAATGTTGAAAAGGCAAGAATGCAATTGAATATTGGCGCCTTAACTCCGAAAGAGTGTAAGAACTGTTGGGCGTTACGTCACTGTCAAATATGTGTAAAAACATGTGATAGTAATGGAAAGTTATCTGCAAAGCAAAAACTCAATCAATGTGATGGTGTTAAAAGCTCTGTTGAAAAGAACTTCAAAGACTACCTGTTAACGGAAGATTTTGGATTTACTTTAGAGGAGTTAAGAAAGAAGGGATGATATGCAAACTATGCACGTTGGTGTTTATCCATATTCTATGGAGGTCGATCCTATCTTAAGACATTCTCATTTGCTTAGTTCTTCATATGACATATGCGCACTCGTCTCACCGCGTGGATGGGGACTGTCAGGGCATAAAGTATTATTCAAACATAACAAAAAGGAGCTAACTGTCAACACAGAGTTCGAAACCTTTGTTGAAGACATAGATACAATCTTTATTCCGGAGTTTAATGTAAGCGAAGCGGTGGAAACCAAGATAATAGAAAAAATATCATCAGTAGTTTCTAGAGTAAAAAAGGTTATATGTTCTGCAAAGCTTTCGGAAAAAAACAAGATTAACCTTATTAGACACTGTGAGCAAATGGACTGCGTGTGGGAAGATTTAAACAAATCTAATTCTATTGAGCACTATGGTCTTTCAAGATATATTGAGGAAAACCCGCCACTAGAAAAGGTCGATACGCCCATATTAGCAATAGCAGGGTTATGGGAAGATACAGACAAGTTTGAAACCTCTCTGGCAATACGAGATATGTTTATTAATAGTGAGTACCGCATATCTCAAGTTGGTTCTCGTAATTGCTGTGAGATGTTTGGCTTTCATTCTTTTCCATCCTTTATGTGGGATAAAAATATTGATGCAGCTGATAAGGTGTGTTTCCTTAACCGCTGGATTAAACAGTTGATTGATAAAGAGAAGTCTGATCTTCTCATTCTGACAGTTCCGGGTTGTATTCAAAATCTAAATGAAGTATTCACTAGAGGGTTCGGATTAGTTCCCCATATTGTGTTTCAAGCCATTTTAGTAGATTATCTTATTTTTTGCACTATGTATGACTATAACTCAATAGAATTCCTTCAGGAAATCTCAAAAATGTGCAAATACAGATTCGGTGTTGAAGTTGATTGCTTCCATATGTCAAACCTGTTCTTCGACCTAGCTTCGTCTCAAGAGCAAAGCAAGGTAGTTGTTAATCATGTTTGTCGAAGCACTGTTACAAAAACACTTGAAATGAATTTTGGCTCTGTCCAAATATTTAACATGTTGGATACATCATCACAAAAGAGAGTGTTTGAGTTAATAAAAAAAAGACTCACTGGTGATGATTTCCCAATTGCAATATAAGGTTGAGAAATATGAATACTAAAACGTATAAACCACATGACGAACAAACTAAAATCCGTAAGTATATCATTAGCCTTTTAATTAAGCATTACGGATTTATTCCGGATAAACTCCCTGCAGACTCTTTATTTATGCTGTATAGCAATTTTGACGCATGTGACTTAGTTTATCTTCTGCACTTAATAGAAAGTGATTACAATATTCTTTTTACAGAAGCTGAATTTGATGATAAATCCATTTGTACAATAAGTGGGTTAACTAACATGATTTATCATAAGAAATCTTGTGTAAGTTTTAAAGACTAATATGCAAAATGGTTATGTCTTCTATATTAATGGGTGCTTTATAAGCGTTTAAGTTATTATTACAGAAAGTAAAAATGTACACGTTTATTCTTATAACAAGACATAATTATCCTTATGACACCAAACGTCTTTAAAGAGTATATGTGAACATGGAAAGGAGGAAATCTATGAAAAAACTAAGAAAAGTTAGATCCGTCCGTGCGGATACCGTTGAAGCATACGTATGCGGTTGTGGGTGTGGTTGTAGTTGCCTATGTAATTTCTTTTCATGCCGCCCTAATGATACTCTTGATCATGTATCAAACATGTCTAGACTGCTGAGTAACGTGAGAAACTCTGACACTCAAAGCGTAGGGAACTCAACATTCAACAGGACAAAGGGATAGTATCTAGTAACCTTTATGATTATTACTTACTTTTGCATATAAGCGGTTTCATTAGTAAGACCATATCGTACTAATGATAACCGCTTATTGTGCAATAGGTATTAAGATACTCCAATCGAATGTTAGCCTATCATCTCATATAATATCTTGCACAAAAAATTCAACATCTTACGTATTATAATTCTCGCCCATAAAAATGTAAACATAGTAAGTTCTGTCTTATTACTATATAAGATTAACTGAAAAGAGTTAACGTGATATTTCAATATTGAGGTAGTATAAAGTTATGTCTATAAACAGCAAGTATCTTGCTTTATCAGTAATACTTTTTATGTACATATTAACAGGATGTGCCAATGACTCAAGGAGCAGTCAGGATAGTACCTCAAACGATGCTATAGAAACAAATGATAAGCATGTTGAGTATCTATACACATCGGAAATCATACCATTCTCAGCAGTAAACAATGAAACTGACTACATAAGTAATGTATTCCTTTCTGATACAGCTGTTTACTTCACTTCCCGAAATGATGGTGGAGAGAATAAATCATCAAATAGTAGTGCAATTTTTTCAATGAGTTTTGACGGTACAGGTTTGATGGAGTTGCAAAACTACACTCCTGAGGCATTTTCTTCCAAAGAGTTAGGAATAAGTGGTTCGATTGATGTAATACATATTGATAATAGTGGAGACCTTTGGGTGGCTGAATCTCAAGGTGTTTATGGTTCTGATTTGCCGGAAGATTTCGGTGGAAGTGTTATTCGCAGGCTTGATAATACCGGAGCGGAAATCCTGTCATTTGATATAAGCAACCTTTCTACAGGAAATGTATGGGTTCACGCATTAAGCATTGATAACGAAAGTAACATTTACATCGCATCTGGAGCAAGTATCTATATTATGAATTATCAAGGCGACTTACTTTTCAAACTTGATAACCCAGCATATATAGCAAACTTCATAAGAATGTCCGATGGTTATATTGCTTTTATTGAACAAAAAGCTGAAGGTTTGCGACTAACAAGAATCGACATTATACGTAGGTCATGGAAAGAAGCAGTAAGTTTGCAGTCAGGTAATTTAGGCATATATAGCGTATATTCTGGTACTGGCGACTTCCTTTATCTGTACAACGATAGAACACACTTAGTTGGCGTTCTTGAGGAAACAGGAGAGCATGTGACGCTACTACGCTGGGCTGACAGCAACCTTTCTTCAGAGGACATCACCGGCATCATGCTTACACCCGACGGGCAAATCTCTGCAATAAGACAGACGCAATTATATACAATGGATTCCAAACCAGTAATTGATCTCATTTTACTAACAAAAACTACCCTTGATACAATACCTGATAAGATAATCCTCACACTTGGTACATTCGATTTTAGCAGTAGCATCAGACATGCTGTCGAGCAGTTTAACAAAAATTCTGATACTCACAGTATTCAAGTCATCGACTATTCGGCTTTCAACATTGGAACGGATTGGACTCACGGACTTCTAAGACTGAACACAGAGTTAATTGCCGGCAACGCTCCGGATATTCTAGACTTTAGGTATATGCCAATTAATAACTATATATCACAGGATTTTCTCTTAGACCTTTACCCACTACTTGATGCAGATCCTGAAATAGGACGTGATAGCTTGGTAGAAAGTGTTCTAAAGGCATTCGAGATAAATGGCTCTTTATTTCGTATAGTCCCATCCTATAGAGTAATGACAATCGCAGGTCACCCTACAACACTAGGAAAATATCCAGGTTGGAATATGGATGAGTTTATTGATGTACTTTACAATAATCCTCAAGCTAATATGCCAATGGGTTTATATGGTGATAAACAATGGTTTTTCTATATTGTGTTTATAAACAATGTTGAAGATTTTATTGATTTAGAATCAGGCACAGCTTCTTTTGATAGCGACGATTTTACTAAGCTACTTGAATTGTCAAACAAATTTCCTTCGAATATCAACTGGGATAATGTAATTTCTATGCACGAAAGATTTGCATTGGGTCAGCAAATAATGGAGATGTTTATAATTGGTTTCGGTGGAGTATCAGATTATTCAGTATATCGTGCTCTTTTTGGTGGTGATATTGTATTTAAGGGATTCCCTACTGAAAATAGGGATGGTCACGCCTTTATTCCATCCACCAATATAGTCATCACATCTCAATGTACAGATGTAGACGCTGCATGGGGGTTTGTGCGTCTACTTCTCATTGATGAGTATCAACGCAACTTTACTTCATCACAATACTTCCCCGTGAGTAGAATAGTATTTGAAGAGCATTTAACAAATGCTATGAATCCACCGGTTGGTATGAACACAACAATTTCTGATGGCTACTCCGGTAGTACTCTTGAGTTTGACCCTAAATTGTCGCAATCAGATGTAGATGCTCTCAGATATCTTATAGATAATATTGTTAATGTTTGGAACGATGAAGTTACAGTGTGGGGAATTGTCAGTGAGTCAGCAACAGATTTCTTTGACGGAAGAATTACAGCTCAAGATGCAGCACGCATAATTCAAAGTCGTGTCTCAATTTACCTTTCTGAGCAGAGGTGATAGCATTTTTACCTGTTAGATAAGTTTTTAATGCATTGTTAACTCTATTTGTACATATGATAATAATCAAAAGAAAGGATATTAGGTTGATTTTGGGTATGAGCATGGAAGTATTGCTTAAAATGTGATGAGTCGCACATATCCAAAAAAGAAGAAAAGATTTCAATATAATTTAGGTTTTTCATTTGTTGCTAATAACTGTAACGTTTTATTTTCTATATTCACTTATAGAGTGATTATAGCAAATAATACAAATGAGCAAGTAAGATAATGTAAAGCAGAGAAAATCAGGAAAGGAGGAGAATATGCAAAAGCTAAGAAAAGTAAGATATGTCCGCACGGATACTGTTGAAGCATATACGTGCAAATGTGGCTGTACATGTAGTTGTAGATGTAATTGTAGTTGTTTACAAAACAACACTCTCGACAATGTATCAAACGACTCCAGAACACTGAGCAACACAAAAAACTCTAATGATAAGTCATTATTTAATACAGCAGATTCAGGAGCGAGAAGTAAATTAAGAGGCTTTTAACTGTTTATAGCAACTAACTGCAACATAAGCGGTTTATATTGTAGATATATTACGCAATAAACTGCTTATGTTGCAAACCTTCTCTACAGGCAACTCGGTAGATGATTACACTTTTTCAAAGCAAGTAATATGAAAAGAGAATAGTAGCAATTAATTTATTTCTTTTACTATTTGATTTTACATAAAAGTCTCTCACGAAGAATAGCAACACCTTAGAAAAGGTTTTACTTTAAGAACATATTCATTAATCTTTAAAAGGATTTCAAACAAATCGAGTGAGGATATACAAACAATTAAAATGAATTTTAGGCAAATAAAAGAATTTATCTATTCTCTAATGGAACTCGTCACGACAGTAAAGTGGTGTCTTGCCTTATCGTGGGAAACCTCAAAATATTATACATCATCAAGAATAGCAACAGAAGTATTTACTCCTGTTCTCACTATCGTGGCTGCGCTTATAGGGCGAAATGTGATTAATCTGCTTGCAGGATATGCATCGCCTACAGGTAATGCTGGAAGAATTTTAATTTACTTATTGGGAGGTCTTTTTCTGATTGCAATAACGCGTGGCATATCACAAAAACTTGTTCAATACTGTCAGTCTATGCATGAGGACATGATAAATGCCAAAATAGCAATGACTATTACTGAGCATGCACTCGAAGCTGACTTAGAGTATTTTGATGACCCTGAGTATTATGACAAACTCATTTCAGCAAGTAGAGACTCATACGCAATAAACGGTATTGTATGGAACTCGATTAGTATTGTGAGCAACACCATTTCATTTGCGATAGCATTTGTAGTACTGTCACAGATGAGCCTGATATATGGAATTTCTGTAGTTTTAACAGCAGTACCGGCTTCTGTAGTTGCTGCTAAGTTTACTAAATTACTATATAGCTTGAGTCTTGAGCAAGTTAATGGAATGAGACAGATGAGCTATATCCAGTTTCTCTCGTCAGAACGAGCATTCACGCAAGATTTGCGTCTATTTGCCATAAAAGAAAAGCTAAAAGAACGGTATTTACGCATTTGGAAAGAACTGTTTATTAAAAGGAAGAAATCATCTCGCAGGAGAACAATACTACTATGTTTGCTTGAGTTACTACCGGAGCTAGCAATAGCGTTTATATGCATTGATATTGCATTTCGCGTAATTAATGGGAGCGCAACCGTTGGTGACTATTCGCTGTTTGTGGGATTGACGGCACAATTATGGGGTGCAATATCTATGCTTTCATCCTCAGCAATGAATATTTATGATAACAGAATGCAGATGGATAACTATAAAAGCATTGGAAATTATGTAAACCGGGTAAGAGATAATGGTACACAAGAACTTGTCAAAGTAGAGTCAATAGAGTTAAGAAACGTTGTTTTTTCATATCCCGGAACAGAAGAGAAGGCAATTGATGACGTTAGCTTATTTTTACATAAAAACAAGAAGACCGCTTTTGTAGGTGTAAATGGTTCGGGAAAATCCACATTAATTAAACTGTTGCTACGTCTTTACGATCCAGATGACGGCATAATTCTTATTAATAATATTGACATAAGAAAGTATACAATTAAATCTTTGAGGATAAGTTTTAGTGTTTACTTTCAAGATATGAATAATCTTAGTTTCACGTTACGTGAAAATTTCACTTTCACAGATGATGGATATAGCGATATAGGTTTAGAAAATGCAATAAATAATGCATTGTCATTATCAAGTTGCGAGGAAATTAAAGAAAAGTGTAATAAAGGTCTTGACACCAATATAACACGTTTCTTTTGCGAAGATGGCATAGAGTTATCAGGTGGTCAACATCAAAGGTTAGCTCTTGCGAGAGCACTATTTAGAAGAAGTACATGTTTGATTTTAGATGAACCGTCATCTAACCTTGATCCAAAAGCAGAACACGAGGTTTTTGAAGCCTTAAAAGAATATACAAACGATAAAATGACTATTTTTACATCCCACAGATTATCAAACACATTCCTTGCTGATAGAATAATTGTCTTAGAAAAAGGGAGAGTCATCGAGGATGGAACACAAAGTGAGTTGATTAAGAATAAGCAACGCTTTGCTGAGATGTTCAAATATCAGGCTGATAGGTTTAAAAGTGTCTAAAGCTATAAGTATAGAGCCATTTTTAGAACTTTATCTTAATGAGAGATATCAAAATCAACTTAAATATTGTGATACGATAATAGGTTAATATCAATAACTCAATACAGCAAGCATTATTTTTATCATTAAATAATATAATAGCAAACACAGCGGTGAACAGGTTTTTAAATCTGGTCGTCGCTGTGTTTGTTGGATATGATTAATTAATAAAGATGAACATTGGTGTGGATACATAACTTAAAGTAGCTTTGTTGAATGTTTTAACATTAACTGAAAGCGATTAAAGGAGTACTAAGGAATCGACTTAAGCAAATGATAACTAATAAGTATATAGCACCTGAAGAAGAACCGGAAAGCACGTCGACGCAACAAAAATTTTATCTTCCTTCTAACGTTTCATCTCTCATAGTTGAACTCAATGTTCTAATTACGTTCATGTAAGTATATTTGTACTCGGTTTTGCAAAACTCGGGCTACTTCTTCCTTTGTTCTTCTACCCTCAAAAAAATGAGCAATCTCTTCCATGATCATATTTGCTATTTCTTCATTAGGACGAGATATATATGATATGTTATCAATGAGTTCACGAAGCTTACTTGCACCCTCAACTGTCTGAGGACGCATTTCAATTTGAATTCCATTATCAACTAAAACCCATTCTCTTTTCATAGCTTCTTCAACTTGTTCATTAAACAAATCGATTCTTATTGGCAGCCCTGTAGGTATTTCTCTATTATCGACTACCTTAGCATCCCTGAGCAAGTATCTGCGAACGAAATCCCATGCAGCATCCTTATGATCGCTACTTGCATTGATTGCTATGTTTGACCTCATAAAGGCACCATGTACACCGCCATTGTTACTGGGAATACCTAGAATAACAAAATCACCTAATAGTGTTTCATATTTTGAAAAAGTATAAGGATTCTCTAACCTTTCAAACTCAAAAAATTGCTCACCTCTAATGATTCGTGCACTCCTGCTATAACCGGATTCAGGCGCAAACTCTTCTGGTAAAAATGATGCTAGCTCCAGAATATCATAGAACATCGAACTCTCAATATTGCTAACACCGTTACCTAAATCAATAATTCCTATATCAACTTGCGAAAACATAAAATTAAGGAACTCATTTCTAGTCCAATATTCACCAAATGGGTAGTCAATACCGTTATTAAGTGCACTTTGAGTTAGTTCAAGAAACTTTGTTGTTGTAAATGCGTCAAGGTCGTCTACTATCTTCGGTATACTAATTAACGTATAGATCCAAAACTGATTTGCAACTAGTTGTAAACAACCGTCAGGACTCTGCATTGATTCTAAAATATTTTGAAAAAAGTCCTTTCTACTTATATCGGGATCTGTATCTATATATGGTATCAAGTCAACTAGCATACCACGATTCAATAAAGGTGAAAGTATATGACTATTAAAATACAAGCTATACAAAATATCTGGGCCTCTTCCAGATAAAAGCTCTGTTCGCAACCGTATTAAGTCATCACCTGCATAGTTAACAACCTCAATTCGGTAGCAATCGTTTTCTGCATTAAATCCCAATACATAATGCATTGTGTAGTCAACTTCATAATGTGGAATTGTATTTATAACTCCAAGGGTTATGATAGTGCGGTCAGATTCACCTTCTTTTGCTACTTCAGGCAGATAGGCATCGTTATAGTCAACTCCGCAAGAAAAAAGAGTCACAATCAGCAAAGCTAATATGTAGATTATTAGATATTTCTTCATTGTTCTCTACCACACTAAAGCTTGTAATAAAACAGTAAGTGAGTTCGTTGCTTACAATTATTCTATCACTATTTTCATTAGTTTAATAGGCATTTGATAATGGGAGAGAGCGGACTCCCAATTATGAAATAATCGCAAGTACTCAGGGAGTCCACGTAGATGCTCTCATTAGAGTTCCCTGAGATTGTGTCTTATTTCCTGTTGGCTGCGCTCCTGTCTCTAGTGAGGACAAGGTCGTAATAAAGCAATTACATAAGCAAATTATTGTGCACATCGAACATGATTGACACGTTGAGTATGCTTCAAGTGTATTTTCGCTGGTTCCTGCATTTCTATATAGCTTCTTCATTATAAAACTCCTTAACCTTTTTTTTGTTAAGCATCTCCGCTCTTTGATGCTTGTTTAAACTTTTAAGAACTTCCTTTTCTAACTCTCTGGGAGAAAAAAGTAAAAGATTACCAATTATATCTTCAAGTTTGATGTCAAACTTGCTTTCAACGTCTATTAATAACTGTGCCATCTCATAAGCAGCGAGATTTGCAGGCGCTTGCAATAACGATGTTTCCCAAGTGCTCTCATCTACATTTGCATATTCTCTCAAGACTTGTAACAACTCATATTTTACACTTTCCCGCATTCGAATCATCCTTTCTCTTAATCACTGCTAGACTACAGGTACATTACTACTGAGCTTTTCAATTATTCTTGAATATACCGCTTTACTTTTTTCACAATCGGAACAGATAAACGACTTATGGGTTCTTGATAACTTATTAATCCGATTAAAAACGTGTGATTCTTTTACACGCAAATATATTGGATTTTTATTTTCTTGAGGCATATATCGAGTATTTGACACATGAACGATATCAAGCTTAGCTCCTAAACGATATTTGAAAAACTTCTCTGTTTCGCTAATAGTTTCGTAACTTGCTAGGTTTTCATACACGCTTAGTATAGTGATATCAGGTTCTATCGCCATCGTTAAAGCTAATGAATCTTCTCCAAAGTATTGAAAATCTACCTTATTTGCAGGCATAATACCTCCCGGGACTCCTAAAATTATTACATCAGGATTATCTTTTCTTGCAAAGCTATACACGTACTCGTTTATAAACAATACTTTCTTCCACAAAGGGAGATTGCTATAGTCCGGCAATACCTCCATCCCAAAAATGCCCGAGTAATCCTTCGTGCCAAATGATAACACTCTATAACCATCTTCTATCAACCTGGCTCGTAAGTCGAGTTGAATATCGAATTTCTGCGTATTTTCCCCTTGCCCATATACTGTTATTATTGGTATATTCATTAGTCTCATTTTTTTATCTTTGGTTATATCATTGAGTGTATTGTTATCAATTTTTTTCCTTTCAAACTTCAAAAATTTCTTTTTATCAATATTAGGTAGCGTATTAATGCATTCATTATCTTCTGCTTTACTAAGATATAGAATACCGTCACATTTACATGCATCATCGTAAAGACTAGTTGATATCACGAAATGCTTCGGCAAGTTTGCCCATCTGATAATCTTGCTATTTGCAGAATAACCTTTATCAGTAACTATTGACGTCAACTCGAAATCAACAATCATACTTGAATGCTTTAAGAAGTATTCATGCTCCTCAGTATATGGGTATATTAACAGCTTACTCATAAATCAACCTCACTAAGCATGTGTCATAACGAAACTTCTGAGAGCATAAAGTCGTATTTGTTTTTCTTCAGGAAACAAATAATTTTTAACAGATACTCATATTGCTGTTGATTGCCCTCACATTTAGATATTGCTTTTGGAGCGGACAACTCAGTTAGTGTGTCATAATGTGCAGCACAGCTCATACAGTGAAGAATCATCCAACAATTTTTGCAATGCTCTTTAATTAGTCTTCCGGGACTCAGTATTTTGCGTGCTTTTGAAATATCAATGCCAGAGTCTAGTGTTCCTAACTTCATGGGTAACGACAACTCGCTAACCCTTTCGCAGGGAAATATATCACCAAAAATGTTTATTAATAACCTTGATGCACCTGGAACACACGGTCCACTGTGATGCACAACTTCAGGAAAGTTTTCAATTCTTCTGATCCTGCGATACTCTCGGTTATAAATATCAATATAACTTAAAATAAACTTAAAAACATGCGATTTAGAGATTCTACCTGCTAGGAATAAAAGCAACTTACATACTTCTTTCTCATGAGCAACACTGAGTAGATTATTGTAACTATAGGGTTCATCAATGTATGTGTCACTTAAAAACGCTAATGTAAGAGCGCTGTAATTGTTAAACTCCTCTATTGAAAAAATTTGATCACCACACAAGTCATTACGATTAGAACCAATTACCGCATTGATTCCGATTCTACGTACAGATTCAGAGTCAAACTCTTCTATACTAGCAAGATTCTTTATTATTCTATCATATGAGCCTGTGCCGTTCTTGAACTTACGATTGCTATCATGTATAGGCTTTGGTCCATCGATGCTTACAAGAATACTAAAGTCTTTATCTTTTAGATATTTATACACATTTTTTGTAAGAAGTGTTCCATTAGTAGTTATATTGTATTGCACACGTCTCCCATTGTAGTGCTCTTCAATATAACTTACACAATCTTTAATTAAATCAATCATCAATAATGGCTCTCCACCATAAAAACCAACACTCAGCGCTTCTGCATCTATGGATCTTGAAAAAGCATAATCTAACGCTTTTGTCGCTATATCGAAAGAAATATCCAAATCCGAGTGTTCTCTATTCCCATATCTTCCAGAGTAAAAACAATAGGTGCACCTTAAATTGCATCTTTGCGTTAATTGTAAAGTAACCATTTCTACTTTTCTAGAGATTAATGATTCCAAGTACTCGTCATCAGGGTGGAGAATATCCTTGATATTCACATCTTTAAAAAAACTTCTCTCTTGATAGCTTTCAAGCACGTTATTTTTGTTAACAAAGCCACTATTTTCAAACTTTCGAAGCTCATTAAAGTCGAACTCGTTTAATACAATCACACTATTCGTACTAGTGTCAAACACATAATATCCCCATGACGTTGAGAATGTTCGAAATAGTATTGCCATTATTTTAAGTTACCTTTCTAATGATTCATAAATCATGATAAATGAATACTGTTAAAATATCATGTGTATCCTATTGTTCATTAATTATCACATCTCTAATGCTATTTTTATGCAAGTCAAGTCAAACAAGCTAATAGCATAATAGCTCATTTTGGGTAATATATTAGTTTGATGTAATGAATTACCTGAATCTTGTAATAATTACAGCGATTTTAGATAAATACGTACTTTTATTTTTATATATGTAAACGCAAGCAGTCTTTACCCACTCCTATAACCGATATTCCGTACGCAATGTCTTTCCAATATGTTCGTCTTCCTGTCTGCGCTAGTTTCGCACTCACTATATGCAACTATCAATTTTTGCACGCATCCCATTTTCTAGTATTTTGGAAATGAGTCCTATATTTGAACACTTACTATTTACAAAATCTCCTTATTATGCGGTTTTCTACGATTTCGATTTGCATTGGGATCAAGAATACTATCAACATTGCGTTTTATTATTCCATAGTCTCGTGATTGTTTTTTTAGCACATTATAAACGTTCCGGAGCTTGTTTTTTTTGGTCATGAGAACGCTATACGTACACTGTAAGGTCTAAAGATTTGGTAGCTTACCACCAACCCCTGCGTGCTTTCGCAACTCTCGCACAGCCGCTTCATGTAATATGATATCCCGCTCGTGCTTATGCTTATAAGAGATTTTATTCTTTGAGGTTTTCAAGACGTCATAAATAGGTTTTGTTTGTTGATATATCGAAATATCTTTAATGAGCTGAGACATTTCTTTTAGATGTTTTTCCGCAGCTTTTAATGCATCCGATTATCATTACTTGTTGAGACAAGTTTTTATCAAAACACTAGCAACATAATTAGCAAACAACAAACAGAGGTGAAGGCTCTGTATCTAGCTACGATGGAAGCCGCCAAGAAATGGACTATACCTCTGCGATACTGGGGTAATATCCGGGGAGAGTTTGAAATCATGTATGAGGAGCGAATGCTCCAATAGCCAAAAACAACAGTGCGTTTTTTCGGGGTCTCAGAAAATTTTCGGACTCTAACGGAACCTCGAGAAATCGCTATCTCCAATATTCCTTGACAACCGAAAAATCGTGCTTCATAATGGGCAAAACGCTGCCCGGACAGCTATTCCAAGCAGCGTATTAAA